>Ga0247841_10001182_pt1 | contig 61258 bp, 60 predicted proteins | sample LaCruzMarch2015__2_FD_192410 | JGI IMG/M metagenome (GOLD analysis project Ga0247841, IMG submission 192410) | Freshwater microbial communities from meromictic Lake La Cruz, Castile-La Mancha, Spain - LaCruzMarch2015_18m | ecosystem: Environmental > Aquatic > Freshwater > Lake | place: Spain...
GTTCGATGAGGTCAGGGCGGCCACCGGCAAAAGGGTCACGATCGTGGCCGGCACGGGCAACTACAACACGCAGGAGAGTATAGATCTGACCAGAAAGGCGGAGAAAACGGGCGTGGATGCCTGCCTGTTGACCGTCCCTTACTACAATAAGCCCAACCAGGAAGGGCTCTACCAGCATTTCAAGGCCATTGCCGGCTCTACGAGGCTGCCCTGCATCATATACAACGTGCCATCGCGCACCATTACCAACCTGTCTGCCGAAACGGCCATCAAGCTCAGCAAGATAGATAACATCGCGGGCATAAAGGAGGCCAGTGCCGATTTCGGGCAGATCGCCCGCATAATAGACGGCGCAGGCAGTGATTTCATGGTTTACAGCGGCAACGACGCCGATACCTTCCCCATACTCGGCCTGGGCGGCTACGGTGTAATCGGGGTGATAACGCACCTTGTGGGCATCCAGTACAAGAAGATGATGGACCTATTCTTTGCCGGCAAGATTGAGCAATCAGCCAGGCTGCACCGCAGCTTCATACCCCTCATCAACACGATGTTCATGATCGGAAGCCCCATGCCCATCAAGTATGCCCTCAATTACGTGGGCTTCCGGGTGGGCAAGCCGCGCCTCCCGCTGGTGGTGCCGGACGAGAAGACCCGCGCCGTCATTGAACAAACGCTCAAGAGGTATAGCATAGACCTGCCTTTGAAATAAAGGGGAAGGGTGGGGCCAGATGAGGCTAAAAGTTAATCCTGGAATATGGCTGGCAGCGGTTCTTATTCTGTTCACCATCCTTACTGCGGCACCCGGCTGTTTATCGGGTTCAGGCAAGCCGGCAGCGACGCTGGATAAGGTGACCATCGGCACGTACCGCGGTGAGTGGTCAGGACTGATTTTCATCGCTGAGAAAAATGGATATTTTACCGCGCAAGGCCTGGATGCCGAGGTAAAGCTTTACGAGTCCGGGCCGGCCGCCATCAAGGACCTGGAGGCCCGCAATTTGGATATTGCCGGCTCGGCCGAGTTCCCATTCGTCAGCATGAGCGTCGGTATGCCCGACCTTCGCATCATGGGGGCAATTACCAGGGCCGATACCATACAGGTCATCGCACGCAAAGACCTCGGGATCGCAAGTCCCCAGGACCTGAAAGGCAAAGAGGTGGGCGTGGTGTTTCAATCAAATGGTGATTATTACCTGGGTCTGTTCCTGCTTTATAACGGCATGGCGCTATCGGACATAAAAAGGGTCAACATGTCGCCGCAGCAGATAACAGACAACCTGACGGTCGGGGATATCGGGGCGGTGATCATCTGGGAGCCGCATGTCTATAATCTCCGGGAGAGGCTGGGTGAAAAGGTGGTAACGTGGCCCGCGCAGTCAGCACAGGACTTCTACTGGCTTGTTATATCCCGTGACGATGTGCTGAAAGCCAGGCCGGCCCTGGGCGAGAAGTTTTTCAGGGCGGTGGTGCAGGCTGAAGCTTTTGCTGAAGAGAAGCCGGAGGAAGCACAGACCATCGTGGCGCAGCGCCTGAACGTCAGCGACGCGTATATAAAGTACGCATGGCCGAAGTCAAAGTTCGAGGTTTCATTGCCGCAGGCACTGATCATAGTTATGGAGGACGAGGCACGCTGGATGATAAGGAACGGTATTACAACCGAGACCAAGGTACCTAACTATATTAACTATATTTATTTCGACGGCATCCAGGCGGCAAAGCCTGCAGCAGTGACGATAATTCGGTAGCAACTGGTATGAGAATAAAGACCTTCCTGCTGGTGACAGGCATCGTTTTCTTGATCGTAATCGCGGCTCTGGTTGCCGTATTTATTGTGACAGCACAGGAGGGGGCAAAGAGCAGGGAAAACCGTGGTAACGCCACCAGTATTATCCGGTCGCTGCAATCTCTGAGCGTGCTGACCACCGAATATGCAGCTTACAGGGAGGAGAGACCTGCATACCAGATCCAGCAGATTCAGGCAGCGCTGGCAGAGATGCTGGATCAAGCCAGCTTTGATGGGGCAGAGGAGCAGGCAATTCTGGCAAGCCTTACCGGCCAGAATGATAAATTCAGGTCGGATTTCGAATACCTGGTGAAGCTGTGTGGTCAGGATGCGCAGAACGGATCGGTCCAGCAGGCTGAGCTGACAGAAAGGGTAAAAAGCCGTTTGCAGCTCGATATCGAATTGATGGCGGGTGATGCCATCCGCCTCTCAGATATCTTTGGAAACAGGGTCGCCGTCACGCAAACAGTGACGGCCGTAATACTGGGCATCGCCCTGCTGATGCTGATAGCCCTGGGTGTAATCTTATTCGTAGTGGCGTGGAGACGGATGCTGGTGCCCCTGTTGCAGCTCCAGAAAGGCACACAGCTTATCGCTGAAGGGAAGCTGGATTTCCGGGTCGGCATCGCATCGCATGACGAGATAGGGGAATTGGCAGCCAACTTTAACACGATGGCTGGGCGACTCAAGTATTCATATTCGGAGTTGGAGAAGTCCCGCGATGATCTGGAGATAAAGGTGCAGGAGAGGACAGCAGAACTGCAGAGGACGGCCAAGGAATTGCACCGCTCCAACATGGAACTGCAGCAGTTCGCCTATGTAGCATCTCACGACCTGCAGGAGCCCCTGCGCACCATATCGAGTTTCCTGCAGCTAATCGAGAAACGGTATGCCGATAGTGTCGGGGGTGAGGCCAGGGAGTTTATCGGGTTCTCCGTGGCCGCTGCCAACCGGCTGCAGGAGATGATCAGGGCTCTGCTGGAATACTCGAGGGTGCAGTCAAGTGGCAGAACCTTTGCCGTGGTAAAGACCCAGGCCGTGCTAAACGAGGCAATTGGCAACCTGAGTAAGGCGATAGAAGAAAGCGGGGCAAGCATAACCGCTGACCCCCTGCCTCAGATATACGGGGACGGTGGCCAGCTGGTGCGCCTGTTCCAGAACCTGTTGGCAAACGCCATCAAATTCCGCGGGAGCCAGCCACCGGTCATACATGTGTCGTTCGAAAAGAAACAGGGGGAATCGCTCTTTTGTGTGCAGGATAACGGGATAGGCATGGACCAGAAATACGCCGACCGGGTGTTCACCATTTTCCAGCGCCTGCATGGACGGGATATGCCCGGCATCGGTATAGGCCTGGCCGTTTGCAAGCGAATAGTTGAGCGCCATGGGGGCCGTATCTGGGTGGAATCCGAAACTGGTAAAGGTGCTCGCTTTTGTTTTACAATTCCTCTCCGAGGAGGCAATTAGAAGATGAATAACCTGGCCAACCTCAGGCCCATACGGCTATTACTGGTGGAAGACAGCCCGGCGGATGCCAGGCTAACCAGGGAATCGTTGAAGGATTGCAAGGTAATGGTTGACATGCAACATGTAAAGGACGGTGTTGATGCCATGCAATACCTTCGCAGGGAAGGAAAATTCGCGGACGCTCAGCGCCCCGACCTGGTGATACTTGACCTGAATATGCCGAAGAAGGACGGCAGGGAGACGCTCGAGGAGATCAAGTCTGACCCTGACCTCAGGCGTATACCTGTAGTGATCCTCACAATCTCTGAATCAGAAGAAGATATACTCCGTACCTATAACCTGCACGCCAACGCTTTTATCACCAAACCCATTGATCTCGAACAGTTCTCCAGGGTGGTGCGTGAAATCGAAAACTTCTGGTTTACAATAGTTAAACTACCCAACGGTTTGGGCATGTGAAGGCCCCGGATAAATGCACGGGTACGATAATTAAACGGCAGGCAGCGGGAGGGATCAGTGGAAAAAGACAATATTAAGGCCCTGGTGATAGAGGACAACCCGGACGATGTGCGCCTGATCAAGGAGATGTTCAGGGAATGCGGTGTTGAAACTATTGACCTCCAGTTCAGCGGATCGCTGGCAGATGGGATACGGCAACTGGCGTCCTCAACGTTTGACGTTGTGTTAATAGACCTGGGATTGCCTGATAGCCAGGGGTTGGAAACCCTGCGAACTGTCAGAACAAAACACCCGGAGTTGCCCGCTCTGGTGCTCACAGGCTATGCAGATGAATCAACGGGTCTGGAGGCGGTTCGTTGTGGGGCGCAGGATTATCTGATCAAAGGGCACGCCGACGGCCATGCTTTATTTTCCGCCATCCGGTATGCCATAGAACGTGAAAAGCTGGAGAACCGGCTTCAAGATACCGCGGACCGCCTGCTCCGGATAGTCAACGGTACTGTGGATGCGCTGATCAAGATGGCGGAGATACGGGATATGTATAATGTCGGTCAGCAGCACCGCGTGGCCGACCTGGCCACTGTGATTGCAGTGGAGTTAGGCCTGCCCGCCGAGCAAGTAGAATGTGTCAGGACCGCTGCACTGCTTCATGATATCGGCAAAGTAGCAATCCCCTCCGAGATATTGAACCGGCCGGAAATACGGGGCTAGCTTGAGACCAGTATTGAGCAGACACATGTGCAGGCAAGCTGTGATGTTTTACAGGGTATCGAGTTTCCCTGGCCTGTAGCCAAAGTGGTAATGCAGCATCACGAGATGTACGATGGGTCAGGGTTCCCCGCGGAGCTTAAAGGCGATGGGATCATGATTGAGGCACGTATACTTGCAGTGGCTGACGAGGTTGATGAAATGGCCGTGGAACGGCCCTGGAGGCCTGTCACGCCCGGCATCGAGAAGGCGCTCTCAACCATCTCTGCCAAAAGAGGCAAAGCGTATGATCCCCGGGTGGTGGATGCCTGCCTGAAAGTATTCAGGGAAGGCAAATATAAATACGGGTGATCAAGACCATTGATAATGTCCCCTTTCTCACCTATCAGCCCATCCTTCCAACCCTCACCCCTGCGGTAAGGCGTAGTGCGTCAGATCACCTTTTTCCTGATGATGCTCTGTTCGCGGCGGGGCCCTATTGAGATAACGTGGAACGGGCAGCCGATAAGCTCTTCAAGCCGCTTGATGTACCTGAGCGCGTTGCGGGGCAGTTCCCTTGCCCTGCGGGCGTCGCTGGTGTTGACCTTCCAGCCGGGCAGTTCCTCGTACACGGGCGTGCAGTTCTCAAGGGCTGCGGCATCCGCCGGGAAGCGGTCAACCATCACGCCGCCTATTTTATAGCCCACGCATATCTTCACGGTATCCATCTCGTCAAGCACGTCAAGGCGGGTGAGAATGCCACTGGTGAAACCGTTCAGGTTGGTGCTGTAGCGCCCAACCACCGCATCGAACCAGCCGCAGCGGCGCGCCCTTCCCGTGGTGGTCCCATACTCGTGGGCGCGTTGCCTGATATATTCACCCACCTCATCTTTGAGTTCGGTGGGCATGGGACCGCCTCCCACCCGGGTAGTGTAGGCTTTAAAAATGCCTACCACGCGGTCGATCCTGCGCGGGTTGATGCCCGAACCCAGGCAGGCGCCGGCGGCCAGCGGGGATGACGATGTTACGAAAGGATAGGAGCCAAAATCAGTGTCCAGCATGGTGCCCTGGGCCCCCTCGAGGACGATGTTGCTTCCGCGCTCCAGCAGGTCGCTGATCATGGACGTGGTGTCCTTGATATAGGGCGCCAGGCGCACGGCGTAGGCGGTGTATTCCTGGAAAACCTTGTCGAAATCCAGCGCTGCGGCATTATAAAGCCTGGTGAGCAGCTCGTTCTTTGGTTCCATCAGGCTGGCCAGCCGCGACCGGAAGGTCCCGGCATCGATGATATCGCAGGCGCGTATGCCCTTGCGGGCGGTCTTATCTGCGAAGGCCGGCCCAATGCCTTTGCCTGTGGTCCCTATAGCCTCTGGCCCGCGTTTCTCCTCGTCCAGCCTGTCGAGAAGGATATGCCAGGGCATGATGATGTGTGCGCGGTCGCTGATATGCAGGTTGCCGATATCCACGCCCCTTGCCTTAAGGCTGTCCATCTCTTCCAGCAGTACCCTGGGATTGATTACCACACCGTTGCCTATGACGCAGGCAGTGTGCGGGTAGAAGATGCCCGAGGGCACGATATGCAGCTTGAATTCTCCCCCCGGGTTTATGACCGTGTGGCCGGCATTATCGCCGCCTGAGAAACGTATGACGGCATCCGCCTTCTCCGCCAGCAGGTCCACAATTTTGCCTTTGCCTTCGTCGCCCCACTGGGCGCCAATAACAGCTACAACTGACATTTTATTATTCCTGAAATAGACATACCCATAGGCCTAAATACACGCAAAGATGGGAATATGTATACTCCTTTTATTTTCTTGCCTGCCGCCAGACATGCACGAAACGCTGCCCGACGGTCACAAAAGAAAGGACCACCACTATGGCCAGGGCTATGAACACCTGGTTTAAGAGCAGTCCAAGCGCTAATATTATAACCCGCTCAACACGCGTAAACAAGCCAACCTTGCAGTCGATATTGAGCGCCTCGGCCCTGGCCCTGATGTAACTTGTAAGGAACGACCCCACCATGGCCAGGAAAATAAGCACTATCTGCAGCCTGACGTCGTAGGGCCAGACAGCGGCACTGGTGATAAAGATAAAGCTGAGGAACAGGGCCCCTTCGGTAACCCTGTCCACGGTAGAATCGAAGAGGGCCCCGAAACTGGATGTCTTGTCCATGTAGCGGGCTAGGGCGCCGTCCAGCAGGTCGAACAGCCCGGCCAGTAAGAATATGATGGCGCCTGCCACAAGGTGGCCGAAACCTATGACCACCGCTGCCACCAGGTTAATAACCAGGCCGATGGTGGTCATGATGTCAGGCGTTAGCCCGAGCCTGCTGATGAGCGGGACAAGGGGATCGCTTATCCAGCGGCCCGCCTTCCTGCGTAACTCTTCGAAATTTAACACTTCTTTACCCCGCTGAGTTCACCTGGAGATGGAGGTGTAGTAATCGACAACCTGCCGGCTAACGTTTTCCCAGCTGTACTTGTTGGCCGTGGCCACTCCCCTCTCCGCCATCGTCAATCTTAATTGCCTGTCGGTCAGCAGCTTTAATAAGGCATCTGCCAGGGAGCGAGGGTTCCTGGGCTGTGCCAGCAGACCCTCCTGGCCGTGAGTTAACACGCTGGCATACCCCGGTATATCGGTTGCCACGACCGGTGTGCCGCTGGCCATGGCCTCCAGCAGGACTATCCCAAAGCTCTCACCACCTGTTGCCGGGGCACAGAATATGTCGGCCGTGCGGTAATACTGCGGCAGTTCAGGGAAGGTAACGTAATGTGTGAACACCGCGCGGTCTCCCAGCAGGGATTTGGCCATGGTCTTATACTGGAAGCGCAGCCTGAGACCCGGGCCGGTGATAATCAGTCGGAAGTTGGGGAAATCCTTTTTTACCAGTGAACATGCCCTGATCAGGTCGCCCACGCCCTTGCGTTCTTCCAGCCTGCCCACGAAAAGTATATTCAGCTTGCCGTCCTTGAATTCGTCCCTGCCCGGCCCATCGGAATAGTAGTGATGTATATCCACCCCGTTGGGGATGATGCGGTAGTCGGCTGCAAGATATTTTGATATGTAGTCACGGGCCGGCTTTGAGACGGCTATTTTGCCGTGCAGCTTGGCACCGAGTTTGCGCATGGTGGAGCGGTTCAGCCAGTACAGGCCGGAACGTTCATGGCAGGCGTGGAAAGTGCCCACGTTGATTGCCTGTGACTCGGCGAGGGTGCTCAGGCAGAGCATGGGTATGAAGGGTTCGTGCAGGTGGATCACCTCGAATCCCTCCCTGTCCAGGACACGCCGCACCTGGTAAGGCAGCCACGGGGAGAGCGCGATGCGCGCGGTGGTGCCGCCGTAGGGGATAGGTATCGGCCGGCCGACAGCCGTGACCTCCTCATCGAAATAGCGCACGCTTTTCCTGCGCACCGGGGCCATGATCTTGACCTCGTGGCCCATCAGGTGGAGGTGGTGGGCCAGGTATGAGACGTGGTTGATGACTCCGCCGGGATGAGAGTAATCATATGGCGAAACCAGCCCGATTTTCATAGCCCTGCCCTATAGGAGCCCTTCCCGTGTGCTTGGCCTTTTTTTGCCCCGGCGGGCTTCATGCTGATTCCGGCAGGCAGACGGGCCTCTGCTGTTCCTGCCCGGCGATAAACTTTTCCACGCGCCTGCGGGCCTCATCGTCCGAATACTGGATGGGCGGAGATTTCATGAAATAGGAACTGGGGGCTACCACGGAACCGGCCAGGCCGCGGTCTTTGGCTATCTTGAGGCAACGGATGGCATCGATGACAACACCGGCCGAGTTGGGACTGTCCCACACCTCGAGCTTGCATTCAAGGTTGAGAGGCACGTCACCGAAGGTACGGCCCTCCATCCTGATGTGGCAGAACTTGCGGTCCAACAGCCATGGCACATAATCACTGGGGCCGACGTGAATATTATCGGGATTCATCTCGTAGTCTAACTGGGACGTAACGGCATTGGTCTTGGAGATCTTCTTGGACTCGAGGCGTTCGCGCTCCAGCATGTTGTAGAAGTCCGTATTGCCCCCGAAATTGAGCTGGTAGGTGCGCTCCAGCTTGACCCCGCGGTCCTGGAACAGCCGGGTAAGCACGCGGTGCACTATGGTGGCGCCGACCTGCGATTTGATATCGTCGCCGATAACAGGCAAGCCGGCTTCGTGGAAGCGGTTGTGCCAGTATGGCTCACGTGCAATAAAGACAGGTATGCAGTTGACCAGGCCCACGCCGGCATTGAGAAGCTGCTCCACATACCACTTGGTCGCCTCTTCGCTGCCGACCGGCAGGTAGTTGATGGCCACATCAGCCTTGACCTCTTTCAGTATGCTGACGATGTTAGCCGTGGGCCCCGGGGCCTTCTCTATGATTTTGCCGAGGTATTTGCCCAGCCCGTCATGGGTCATGCCGCGTACTACCTTGACGCCAGTTGTGGGGACATCACAGAATTTATAAGTGTTATTGGGTGCCGTGAAGACGGCCTCAGCAAGGTCCTTGCCCACCTTGTTACGGTCGATATCAATGGCCGCCACGAAGTTGATGTCCTTTATCTGGTAGCCTCCCAGGTTGACGTGCATCAGGCCTGGCACGAACTCATCATCCTTGGCTTTCTTGTAATAGTGCACCCCCTGGACGAAAGAGGAGGCGCAATTGCCGACTCCAATAATAGCTACGTTTATTTTTCCCATATAGTTAACTCCTTACCGGCGCAGGCACTGTGCTTACTTATCACCCTGGCCGCCGTCTTTTAGCATCTCTTTAATGATCTGCCGGGGCCTCACGAGCCACATGGGTATCCGGGACTCGTGCAATATCTTGTCCGCCACGCTGCCCAGCATCCAGCGGGCTATACCGCTCCTGCCGTGCGTGGACATGGCTATCAGGTCGGCCTTTTCTTCCCTGGCCACCTCGATTATCCTGGCTGCGGGGTCGCCGGATACTATCCTGACTTTCACGTCCAGCCCCCTGGCACTCAGCCGGGTATTGACCTTGTCGAGATATTTCTGGCCTGCGTCGTGCATGGCTTTAACGAAGCCGCTGAATTCTGGACCCAGCCAGCGCGCCTCGACTGCATGGGGGGCGGGCAGTACGTGTACAAGCACCATCGAGGCACCGGTTTTAAGGGCTAAGGCCTCCGCGTCATGCATGGCCGCCCCACCTGTCTCCGATCCATCGAGAGGCGCCAGGATACGCTTGAAAACTGCCTTCCTGTCCCTGTCCAGCTCCCGCACCTGTTTGCTGTGTATGCCCAGCACAGGCACAGTGGCCCGAGACACTACTTTTTCAAACACACTTCCCAACCACCACCGCCGAAGGCCGCTGAGGCCATGCGTGGCCATGATGACAAGGTTCATATTGTGCTCAACCGAATAGGCAAGGATATTCTCAGAAGGCCCACCGTAAAGCACCTGCCCCTTAGCCTTTATTTCACGCGCCGGGGCAGTGATCTCGGTATAATCGAGCAATTCTTCGCGGGGGTTGCTGTAGAGCAGAACAGCCCTGCAGGTGATTTCATGCTGCTGCAGGTGCTCGACGGCGTGGTGCACATAGCTATCCAGGAGCTGATTGACCCTGCGCCTCCTGCTGCCAAGCCCGACTCCCAGGATATCAACCTCTGAGTCAAACCTGCCGGCAATGTCCCTGACGTATGGAAGTACAGTCTCCGCCTCGGTGGAACCATCGAGCGGGACGAGTATTTTCTTAAACATTTCCGCTGAAAATCCGCCCTATTATAGCAGATTATTGCAGCATCCTTGTATTAAGCGAGATTTTTATGTTAATTTATAGCGTGATATATGACTTCCACACTCACACTTTTTACAGTGATGGGGTGCTCTCCACGCTGGAACTGATCAGGCGTGCCGCGGTGAAGGGATATAAGGCTATAGCGGTCACGGACCACGTCGGGGCCGGCTCGCTGGAAAGGGTCATTAAAGAGGTCAGCCGCGACTGTGAGCTGGCCAGGTTGCACTGGGACATTGTTGCCGTGCCCGGCGTTGAGATTACACATGTGCCGCACAAGGCCATAGGCGGTTTGGCCAAGAAAGCCAAAGAACTGGGCGCGTGGCTGGTGGTGGTCCACGGTGAAACGCCCGTTGAGCCTGTGGAGGAGGGGACAAACCTTGCTGCTGCCAGGTCCAAGTATGTCGATATACTGGCGCACCCCGGCCATATGACTGCCGGGGTAGCGGAGCTTGCTGAAAAGAACGGGGTTTTTATCGAGATCACCACGAGGCGGGGGCACTGTGTAACCAATACGCACGTGGCCAGGGTGGCTGGTAAAGCGGGGGCCCTGATGCTGTTAAACTCGGACAGCCACGGCGAGGACGATCTCCTCACCGGTGCGCTGGCAAAGGAAACTCTACGCCGGGCCGGTATCAGCAGCCGGGGGTTCAGGCAGGTACTTGAACACAACCCGGAGAAGCTTCTTCAGAGGATCAGTCGGCAGTCCTGAAACACTGCCGGGAAATCTGCAGCTCAGCTTTTGCCGATACGGTATACCTTGGTGCCGCAGATCGGGCAGACGCCTTTTGTTGCCGGCCTACCGTTCTTCAGTTTTACATGCTGCGCGTTCTTGATTTCTACCTTTTTCCTGTCCTTGAAGCAGTATGCCTGTGTCATAGGGCACCTCCTGAAGCTATTTTATAGCCCTTAAAGCTAATATAGCCAATACGGATAGGTATGTCAAGCATCTGCAGGGAGAAGGGAAGAGGCTGTGCGATTCTACAGGCTGAAGACCTTTTCAGGATGCCACAGCCCATTTTCCGTCACGAATTTCATTACGGCCAGCAGGCGCCCGTCCGCGGTATAGGCGCAGCAACGCCCCTGTGCGCATTGGCCCTGTATATCGAGCGGGATGTCCAGTCCCTTTTCTACGCTCAAGGCTTGACTCTCTCCAAGGTATACCCTGTCACTGCCGGGCAGGGCGCAATCGAGAGGGTAAAGCAACCGGTCGATAAGGCCCCCGGCGGCCGCTTTCTGCAATTGATCAGGGGTGACAGCAGCGTCTATTTTAAAAGGCCCGTAAGAGGTGCGCACCAGGTCTTTAAGGTAAGCGTGGCAACCGAGGCCCTCACCGAGGTCGTTAGCCAGGGAGCGTATATACGTACCCTTCGAACAGGAGATTCTCAGTCTCAGGTAAGGAAGGTCAAAACTCATGACCTCGATGCTGTCAATACGGACCCTGCGCGGCTGGAGGTCGACCTGTATGCCGGCCCTGGCCAGGTCGTAGGACTTCCTGCCCCTGACCTTAACGGCGCTGAAGGCCGGTGGTACCTGGTATATGCTGCCCTCAAACGGCCGCAAAGCATCCTCAACGGACGACAGGGATATGTTTTGAGGCGAACCCCTGCCCGTGACGCGGCCTTCCCCGTCATATGTATCCGTGCTGGTGCCCAACTCGATCCCCGCCACGTATTCCTTGGGACACTCCAGCAGGTATTCAGCTACGCGGGTGGCCTGGCCCAGGCAAATGGGCAGGACACCGCTGGCGGCGGGGTCCAATGTCCCCGCGTGGCCGACGCGCCTTTCCCCGCTCAGGCGGCGGACCCTGGCCACGATGCTGAACGACGTGCAGCCGGGGGGCTTATTTACGTTTAGTAACCCGTTTACGCCCATCCGCCCCGCCTTTATTGTCCTCCGCTGCGACCCTGTCTATTAGGTGGACCAGGTTAACACCGTGCTCAATCGAGTCATCAAATACAAAGCTGAGTTCCGGGGTGACCCTGGTATTAAGGCGGTGGGCAAGTTCCCGCCTCAGGTAGCCCGCCGCCGAGTTGAAGCCTTTTAGAACGTCATTGCGGTCCAGTGAGCCGCCCAGCATGCTGAAAGATACCGTCGCGTTCTTAAGGTCACTTGATATCTCAACCCCCGTCACACTGATAAGGCCGTTAAGCCGGGGATCGTTGATATGCTTTTGCAGGAGATCGCTGATCTCGGCCTGGATCAAATGGTTTAAACGTTCTGTGCGCCTGGTCATGGTATTCTCCGCGGATATATTTGTGGCGTTAACTCCAGCTGGCCCGGCAGGGTCCGGAGGTCAGTCCACTTTTTCCTGGCGGACGAACTGCAGTATATCCCCGACCTCGAGATCGTTAAAGCTATCAAGTTTTACGCCGCATTCCATCCCCGTTGAGACCTCCTTGACGTCGTCCTTGAAGCGGCGCAGTCCGGCCACACGTGATTCAGCTATAACCTTGCCGCCGCGTATGACCCTGACCTGCGAGTCCCTGGTAGCCTTGCCTTCCTTGACCTGGGAGCCCGCAATCCTGCCCTTCTTGCCGGCCTCGAAAACGGTGCGAACCTCGGCCTGGCCTGCCACAACATCCACATATTCCGGCTCAAGCAAGCCTTTGAGTGCCTTCTCGACATCTTCAATGAGCTTGTAGATGATGTTGTACTGGCGGATGCTGATCTTCTCCTGCTCGGCCATGCGGACCGCCCCTGTTTCAGGCTTGCTGTTGAAACCGATGACCACGGCACGGGAGGCTGCGGCCAGCAGGATATCGCTCTCGGTAATGGCGCCGGTGCCCGTGTGGATGACCTTGACCCTTGTTTTGTCGTCGCTCAGGCGTTCCAGTGAGTCCTTGATGGGCTCGATACTGCCGTGTACATCGGTCTTGAGGATTATATTGAGCTCCTTGATTTCACCTGCACTGGCCTGTGCCGCTACGGAGGTGAGGCTGACACCCCTGGCGGTAGTCGTAGCCAGCCCTGCATCCCTGTTTTTCTCGATCAGGGACCTGGCTTCTTTTTCATCGCTTACAACCTGGAAGACCTGGCCGGCATCAGGAACAGTATTCATGCCCAGTATCTCCACGGGCATTGCCGGATCAGCCTTGCGAATATTTTTCCCTTCGTAGTTAAACATGGCCTTGACCTTGCCGCCCACGGTACCCACAACGATGTTGTCACTGGTCTTGAGGATACCTTTCTGTACCAGCAGGGTTGCCACCGGTCCGCGGGTTTTATCCATCTTGGCCTCGATGACTATACCTTCAGCAGGGCAATCCACCTCGGCTTTAAGCTCCAGGATATCGGCAACCAGCAGCAGGTTTTCCAGCAGATCGTCTATGCCCTGCTTTTTCTTGGCCGAAACAGGAACGCAGATTATATCGCCGCCCCATTCCTCGATGACCAGTCCCAGGTCGGAAAGTTGCTGCTTGATGCGGTCCGGGTTGGCATTGGCTTTATCGATCTTATTGAGGGCAACGACTATGCTAACACCGGCAGCGCGGGCATGGTCCAGTGCCTCTATGGTCTGTGGCATGACGCCGTCGTCTGCAGCCACCACCAGGACGGCTATGTCCGTAGCGCGGGCGCCGCGGGCGCGCATGGCGGTGAAAGCCTCATGCCCGGGAGTATCGAGGAAAGTGATTTTGCGGCCTTTCATTTCGATCTGATAGGCGCCGATATGCTGTGTAATGGCGCCCGCCTCTCCGCCCGCCACATTGGTTTGCCGGATGGCATCCAGCAGGCTGGTCTTGCCATGGTCGACATGGCCCATGATGGTTATGACGGGTGGGCGGGTATGCAATTTAGCGCCCTTGGGTGACACTGTCTGCTTTCCCTGCGCGGAAACATTAAGCTTCCTGGCGGTGAAGCCAAAGTCAGTGATCAACTTGGAGGCCACTTCATAGTCAAGGGACTGGTTGATATTGGCCATTATGCCGTTGCGCATCAGTTGCTTGATGATCTCAATACCGCTGACGCCTATCTGGTCGGCAAGCTGTTTGACCGTAATAACCGGGGGTAGGCCGATCTGCGGCGTGTTGGCCGCATCGCCAGTTGGAGCCTGTTCCTGCCTGTTTTTCATAGAATATCTTCCTTTGCTGGTAAGCTCCTGCCATAGTCGAGCAGCGATTGCCTGTTTTCCATTGACAATTTCGTGCGCAACCCATGTTCTAAGCGGTTGCTTTGCAGACCCTTTTCCCAGCACCCGCTGGACGGGCATAGATACACGCCCCGCCCCGGCTTTCTTCCCCTTTGGTCAGCTACGACCAGGCCGGCGGAGCATACCAGCCGGATAAGGTCCTGTTTACCTGCCGTACTGCGGCAGGCTACACAGGTGCGTTCCGGTATATGCCTGACCCGGGGTTGCTGCGGTTTAATTTCAACTCTCGAATTCTTCATCTTCGTAATAAGTTTTCTTCTTGGCCTTTGTTTTCTTGGCCTTGATGCCGGTTTCCTTAACGCCGGTTTCCTTGCCGTCACCCTCTTTCTTGGGCGCCTCTTTCTTCCTGGATTTGCCGGTGCGGCCGGCCATAATCTCCTCGGCAAAGCGTATCTTGGATGGCTGCGCCGGCGAAGCTGCATCAACGGGCATCAGTATCTCGATGCCGGCGCCTTCCGGAACTGCCTCGTCGGCAGGCCCTTCAGTCGCCTCTTCTTCACCGGTTATGGCCTCTGCGGCTTCTTCACCCGGCTCCAGGACTTCAACGGCCGGCATTTCCTGGTCCTGTTCAATTAATTCCGGCTCTTCAGCCTCCTCCATGTGTGCCGCCTTCTCGGCCTCCATTTCTGAAGCGCTCTTGATATCGATGCGCCAGCCGGTCAGCTTGGCAGCCAGCCGCACGTTCTGCCCCTCCTTGCCGATGGCCAGTGAGAGGTGCTTGTCCGGCACCTTGACCAGCGAGGTGGTCTCGGCTGCAGTAAGGGTAACGCTCAACACCTGGGCAGGGCTGAGTGCGTTGGCTATAAAGACGCGGGGATCATCGGACCACTGGACTACATCGATCTTTTCCCCGTTCAGCTCATTGACTATATTTTGTATACGGATGCCGCGCAGGCCCACGCAGCAGCCTACCGGGTCTATACCGCTTTGGCGAGTATAGACGGCCACCTTGCTGCGGTAACCGGCCTCCCTGGCCACGCCCTTGATCTCCACCGTACCTGCGGCGATCTCGGGTATCTCGAGTATAAGCAGGTCCCTCAGAAGGTTGCGGTGCGCCCGGGATGCAATCACCTGGGGCCCCCTTGTAGTGCGCGCCACCTCCACTATGTAAAGCTTGAGCCGCTGGCCCTGCCGGTAGCGCTCAGTAGGCGTCTTCTCGCTCTGCGGTATGACTGCCTCGGTCTTGCCCATATCAATGACCACGTGATCGGGCGTAACGCGCTGCACCGTGCCGGTGACGATCTCGCCCTCTTTGCCCACGTATTCCTCGTAGATGGCCCCGCGTTCCGCATCGTGCAGCTTCTGGAGTATGACCTGCTTGGCTATCTGGGCGGGAATACGACCCGCATTAGGGGGCGGCAGTTCGGTGACGATAGTGTCGCCGACCTTGAGGGTCTTGTCTTTCTTCCTGGCCTCTTTAAGGGAGATCTCGCGGTACTCGTCTTCGGGTGCTTCGGAGACCAACTTTTTTAGTGTAAGCTTGACCTCACCTGAGATGGGGTGGATCTTGACCGCAATATCCTCACCATGGGGGAAAGACTCTTTCCTGTAGGCTGAAACCATGGCAGATTCCAGCGCAGTGAGGACTATCTCCTTGGGCAGGTTTTTCTCTGCTGCAAGCTGCATGAGGGCGTTCATAAACTCCGTCTTCGCCATCGTGGTCAAACTCCCTCATTATGCATTTTTTTTCAATAAAAAAGTGGGTACAAGGACCCACTTTTTGGACGAGTATTGAATTCAAAGTCATAATACCACAGCTTAATTAATAATGCAAATACGGACACGTGGTGCTTTTTCCGGCGGCCACAGCCAGTTGAAAGGGAAGCGTATCAACGGGCTAACCGGTTAACCTGCGGGGCAGTCCCATCTTCAGCTTCTCCAGCGACCTCTGCAGGGAGCGGTGCCTGATGGCATCCAGTATCACTTTTCCGTGCCAGTCAAACGTGATATCGGGTGAGGCCAGCAGGGATTCATGGATGCCGTGGCGCTGGATTACACGGAAGATGTGCTCGGCCTGTTTATCGCTCAGGCCCTGGTAGAAGCTGTGTGCCCAGTAATCTATGTCAAGCTCGCGCTTGAGGGTTTTGTGCCAGCGTTTCTGATAGACCGCCAGTTTCCTGGATGAAAGGTCACCGGCCCGTAGCGCTTCGTCAAGGGTGCGCACGGCCATCCCTGCGCAGAGAAGGCTGAAATAGATGCCGCCGCCGGTGGTCGGCTTGACCTGTCCCGCTGCGTCCCCGATCACTAGGATGCGGTCGGCGTAAGTCCTCGAGAGGGGTTTGAGGGGAATGGCGCCGAAGCTGACGTGGTGCGCGGCAGGTAGGATTTTATCCTGCCCTTCGAGCAGGTTTAAAAAATTTTTAATTAATGGGCCCGGGTTTTTGCTGCAAAGAAGGCCGGCCTTGGCACGGCCCGGCACGGTTGGCACAAGCCAGGCAAAGAACCCCGGGGCGATGTGCCTGCCGGAATACACCTCCACCCCGTCAATATCCCTGCAATCCACGTCGGCCTGGGCCCCCTGCGAGTACTCGCTTATCTGGCCCAGGCCCAACTGCCTGGTTAGCCCCGCCGCCGTCCCGCAGGCAATCACGGCGGCCCTGGCAGGCAAATCCAGCAACTCGGGGCCGCGTGCGGCCATAACATGTATGCATTGCTCGTCACTGCGGAAGCCGGTGGCAAGCGTTGAAAATAAATAATCCGCCCCGTTTTGCCCGGCCTGTTCGGCCACCAGGCGGTCGAGGGCAGAGCGGTCGAGTATAAATGCCTGCGTTGACGGGCGCTCGATCCTGATAGAGTCACCCGAGGGCGAAAAAATAGTGGCGGACCCCGCCTCACGTTGGATTGCGCTGCCTGTGCCGGGCAGCATATCAAGACAGGCCGGGCTTATTATCCCGGTGCAGCTTGTTTTGTAGCCGGGCTCGGGGTTTTTTTCAAGCACGGCGACAGAGTAGCCCAGGCGGGCAAGCTGAACTGCTGTATAGCTGCCGGCGATTCCGGCGCCGATTATAATTACATCATACATTGTTGAATCCCGGTGGACTTGGGCATGGTCATTAATAGCCTGGCCTGGGAGGGACGCTTATTTTGGCTGAAGCCTGCCGAACCTCCGCTGGCGCCTGCCGTAGTCTGCCAGCGCTTCTTCCAGTTCCTCCCGGCCGAAATCGGGCCAGAGCACGGGGGTGAAATATAGTTCTGCATAGGCCGACTGCCAGATCAGGAAATTGCTCAGGCGCATTTCACCGCCCGTACGTATAAAAAGGTCAGGGTCGGGCATACCGGCCGTGTACAGGTACCCCGAGAAAATGCTTTCGTCCAGGTTTTCCGGCTTTACCTTGCGGCGGGCGATTTCCTGCGCGGCGTTGACGATTTCACTCCTGCCCCCGTAATTGAATGCTATGTTAACCGTCAGCCCGGAGTTATTCCTGGTCAACTCGATGGCGGCCCGCGCTTTTTTCTGAACTTCCTGCGGCAGCCTGTCCTCTTTGCCCAGGTGACGTATGCGGATATTTTGCCCGTTGGCTATCTCAATTGCCTGGTCGATGTTGTCCGAAAGGAGCCGGATGATGCCGTTCACCTCTGCCCTGGGGCGGTTCCAGTTCTCGGTCGAGAAGGCGTAAAGAGTCAGGTAGGGGATCCCGTAAGAGGCGAAAACCTCCACAAAATCGCGTGTATGCAGCGCTCCCTGCCTGTGGCCGTACAGCCGCGGTTTGCGCCTCTTGGCGGCCCACCTGCCGTTTCCATCCATTACGACGGCAACATGCTGCGGCAGCCTTCGTTCCTTCAATGGGCCTGTCAACTGCCCGGGTCCTGCTCCGCCGGCATTTCGTCTGCGCCGGAGGTTTTCTTAATATATTGGTGGACCGGCCGGTTCACAACAACGCTGTCCGGTTCCAGATCGCTGGAGATACAAACGTGCGATCCTATGGTGGAATTGGGGCCGACCTTGCGTCCCGGCAGGATGCCCGAATTTATACCCGTCATGCAGTCATCCCCGATGATGGCCCCGAAATGGTCCCTGCCGGTTGAGACCTTCTGACCCCCGTATTTAACGGGTATCTCCGCGCGGTCGAATCGGAAATTGGCCGTTACGCTGCCTGCACCGAATGAACAGCGGTTGCCTATGATAGAGTCACCGATGTAAGAGGAGTGAAACCAGCAGCCATCCCCGGTATAGGTGCCCTTGATCTCGGTAGAGAACCCGACCACGCAGTTCGAGCCGATATGGCTGTATTCCCTGACCAGGGCGCCGTTCCCTATGACCGTGTTGGGACCGATGTAAACCGGCCCGCGCACCACCGCGTTCTCAAGAATGCGCACGTTTTTTCCTATTGTCACCTTGCCGGCCACCGTGGCCCGCTCCGATATGGAGAGCGACGGGTCGATCTTTCCATCAGATGAATCGAGGAAATGCCTGACGACATCGAAGATATGCCAGGGGTACTTGATAGGGGCCCAGAATCCGTTGTACTGTACCACCTTGATCTTAAAGGCGTGCTTGGCCATGCCGTCAATGGCACACTCGTAGACGTCGTCCCGGGTGGTGCTGACTATATCAACGTATTCAAACAGTTTGTGTATGTCGGTATGCAGGTGGAGAAGGATATTGACCAGGTTGCCGGGCTCGGTGCCGGGTTCGGGTTTTTCTACTATCCGGGTAAGCTCATTGTCCCCGTTCACCGCCAGGTATCCACCCGGGAAATACTGCTTGACCTCGTACCCGATAATGTAGGATGAGGCGGACTGGCTGCGGTAGGCGTCCAGCAGCGCGTGGTAGGCAGCGCCATCAAAAACATCGTTGGGGTTGACTATCAGGACCGCGCTGTCAAGGATGGGAGCGGCGGACTTCAGGGCATCGGCGATGCCCAGCGGCTGCGACTGGACCACGAATTCAAATTTGACCCCGGTTATGGCCGCTGCTATCTGTTTTATGCGATCGATATTGCCCGGGTTCCCCACGATGACGAAGTCCTGCAGCCCGGCTTTGCCGGCCAGTTCCACCTGGTGCTCCAGCAGCGACTTTCCCATGAAATCAAGCAGGAACTTGTCCTCCGTGATGGGGAACATCCTTTTACCAACGCCCCCGCAAAGAAAGACCACTTTCATAAGGTTTCCCCCCTTACCGCATCTTTCAGGACACCAAGTCCCATATTGAGCAGGCTGCGAGCGTAAGGCTGGCTTCCTGCTTCTGCCAGGACGCGTATGGCAGGTTCGGTGCCGCTGGCACGTATCAGCAGCCAACCCTCACCGAATTCAAAGCGCAGGCCATCCAGGTCATTCAAGGTGGGCGCGTTCAATTTATGCGCTTGCTGTAGGACCCTTGCCATTACCTCCGCCTTGTTTTCGTTGGCGCAGGTAATTTTATCCTTGTAGAAGAACAGCGGCGGCAGTGTGGCCAGGAAAGAGCGGATATCGCTTGCCTGCACTATCGAGCCCAGCAGGGTCAGCGCGGCAAAGATGCTTTCAGGGTAGTAGCCCGCCGCCGGCAAAATATAGACGCCCACCGATTCCACGCCGAGGGCAGCGTTGTTGTCCCGTGCCAGGTGTGCGGCATAGACGTCTCCCACCCTGCCCCTGATAACTTTGCCGCCGAGGTCTTTAATGGCCAGGTCAAGCAGGATCCCGCTCTCGACGGTGGTGGCCACCGTTTGCCTGCCCGAGGATTTGATGGCCGCCCGCGAAATAAAGGCGATCATCTCGTTGAAGCCGAGAAACCCCTGCTGGTCACAGAAAACCACGCGGTCCGCGTCGCCGTCAAAGCAAATTGCAAGGTCGGCATTCTTCTGCCGCAGGAATTTAACCGTCTCCTTCAGCGTATCCTCCTTCGGTTCAGGGCTGCGGCCGGGAAAGCGGCCGTCCGGGGTATCGTTAATTGTGAAAACGGTGAAGCCCAGCTGCCGGAAAAGATCGCCGGCCAGGCCGGCTGCGGCGCCGTTGCCCGGGTCCACCAGCAGCTTCAGGCCACGGTTGAAGTCCAAGCCGCTGACAAGGGATTTCATAAACTCGATGTACCGGTCTTTCATGCGGGGCAGATGTTCAACGGCCCCGGCTTGCCCGGTCCTGAAGGAGCCGCTGTAGTAAACTTTCTCCACCTCCTCTTCCTGGGACCGGCTGTAACCTATGGCGTCGCGGTTGAAAAGCTTTATACCGTTGAATTCCGGGGGATTATGCGATGCGGTGATCATCACGCCGGCATTGAAACTCATCTCGCGCGTAAGCAGGGCCAGGGCCGGCGTGGGGACTATGCCGGGCAGCGCCACGTTGACTCCTGTACCTGTCAGCCCTTCGGTCACGGCTGTCCTGATAAGCTCCCTGCTCAGGCGGGAATCCGTCGCAAGGCAGACGGCCGCGCCGGTGGGAAGCAGCGTGCCCAGCGCGCTGCCTACATTTTTACATAATTCGGGAGTAAGGTCCTGGTTGACCACGCCCCTAACCCCGCTGGTGCCAAAAAGCGTCCTGTTCATATAATCCCGTTTGCGGTTTATGAATATCGGTACATGATGGTAATGCCTCAGCCTGCGGATGTCAATTTGATGCTTTATGGGTGGCTTATCGGACGGTCACGCGAATCAGGCCGCTTTGCCGGTGGAAACATCGAGAGTATTAGTACATGGATGCGGACATGTAAATATCTTGACTTATATAGTATAATGCATAAATGTGGTCGGATGCAGGGTTTTTAGCTTTACGTGGCCATGTTCAAGCATTGCTTTTCCATGTGTTCGGGGGGTTGTGTGGCCGGGAGAAGCAGCAGTCTGGAATGCAAATAGAAGGAGGTGCCAGCTTTAAATAGAAGCAGCGATTGCCAGTCTGATATCATCCGTGGGGATTATAGATTTCAGCCGGTTTAAATCAAAGGGAGTTATTATTTATTAGGAGGTCTGTGGATGAAACGGTTTTTCTTCATTTCCTTTGTCATTATCATGCTTATTGCGCTCGTGTTACCGGCCTGCGCACCGCAAAAGACAGATGTTATCAAGGTCGGCGTGATCGGTCCCATGAAGTTCCTTGAAGGGGAACACCACTGGATGGGCGCCCAATTAGCAGCCGAGGAGATTAACTCCGCGGGCGGTGTGAATTTAAACGGTAAGCAATACCAGATCGAGCTGATCAAGTCGGACTCAAACGAGATACTGAGTCCCACGGACGCGGCCTCGGCCATGGAGAGGCTGCTGACTGTTGACAAGCCCAACTTCGTAGTGGGCGGATTCAGGACCGAGGGCGTTTTCCCCATGCAGGAAGTGGCTATGAACTACAAGACCATCTTCATCAACTGCGGCGCCGCCACGCGGGCCCTGCAGATGAAGGTTGCTGAAAACTACGACCGCTACAAGTATTTCTTTAAGGGCACACCCTACAACGAGTATTACCTGGTCAACACGGATTTCATGATGCTCGGCATGGTGGCGGCCACGCTGAAGAAACAGTTGAATATTACCGACAAGCTGAGGGTCGCCATAGTGGCGGAGAAATTGACCTGGGCGGATGCCATTGTGAAAACTGCCGAGACCAATATACCCAAGATGGGCATGGAGGTCGTCGGCACGTGGAGGCCGTCTGATACGGCCACCGACGTTAACGCGGAACTGACCGACATAGCCTCGAAAAACCCGCACATAATATTCCCCACCTTCTCCGGCCCCGTGGGAGTGACTTTCAGCAAGCAGGCCGGCGAAATGCAGATACCCGCGGCAATCGTGGGTATCGTGGTGGAAGCACAGAAGTTCGGGTTCTGGGAGGCCACGGGTGGCAAGGGCAACTACGTGATGACCCTAAACACCTATGGACCGGGTGTGAAGATCACCGAGAAGACCATACCCTTCTTCCAGAATTTCGAGAAAAAATTCGGGCAGCCCCCCGCATATACAGCTGCCACCTATGACGCCATTTACATAATGAAGGATGCCATAGAGAAGGGCCAGACACTGGATGCGGACACGCTTGTCCCGATCATCGAAAAGACCGACTACCAGGGCACATCAGGCAGGACCATGTACTACGGAATGGACTTCGATGCCAAGAAATTCCAGGCGCCGCATGACCTGGTCTACGGGCCGGGCTATGTAACCGGCCTTGGCCTGGAGTGGGTCAACGGCAAACAGGTAGGCGTATGGCCGGCACTCGGCGTCGGGTCCGGCGGCTGGGAAAAAATCGATTACCCCGGCATCCAACCCTACACCATAAATCCTTTGGTAGTGCAAAAATTCCAGCAGCCTGCGCCGGTGGCAACTCCTCCGGCCACACCCCCGGCCACTCCATAATATTGAGACTCTTTTACAATAGCTGGCAGGCCGGGAATATATTCCTGGCCTGCCGGTCTGTATAGGTCCTGGTGGTTTGACTGTCCGGCCAGGTAACGCCGCCCGGTGAAGTTGTCACAAACGGCAGCCGGGAGTGCCGTTGCGTGATGTAAAAAATAATGTATAATAAATAAATTTTATTCAGTGGAGTGGTTCAGGTAAGCGATGTTTCAGGCTTTTGTGATACAGGCGCTGGTGACAGGTGGGGTTTATGCCCTGCTGGCGGTAGGCTTTTCGCTCATCTTCGGCGTGGCGCGCATGGTCAACCTGGCCCACACATCTTTCCTCATGCTGGCCGCCTACGGCATGTTTTATACAACCTACAGGTTGGGTATGGACGCGTTCACCGCTATCCTGATATCGCTGGTTGCCACCGTGATTATCGGCCTGGTGAGTTACAAGCTGTTTATCGACAGGGTGCGCGAACACGGGGTTACCGTTATGCTGATCACCCTTGCCCTGGCCACCATTTTCCAGGAATGCATGGTGCTGGCCTTCGGCGCACACTTCAGGGAAGCGCCCACCCTGATACCCGGCTTTGTCGAAGTCTTCGGCGTTAAGGTCTCGTACCAGCACCTCCTGACCATCGCGGTGGTTGCCGTAGTGCTCTTCGCGATCTGGCTGCTGCTGTCAAAAACAAAGCTGGGCATCGCCATCAGGGCCACAGCCCAGGATACCGAGGTGGCCAACCTGATGGGCATCAACGTCTCAAGGATATTGCTCATCGCTATGGGGGTTGCTGCAGCGCTGGCGGCCATTGCCGGCATCGTGGTGGCTCCCCTCTGGGTGGTTTATCCGTATATGTGGATGAACCCGCTGGTAATGATCATGGCCATCGTCGTGCTGGGAGGGTTGGGCAGCATCAAGGGGAGCCTGATCGGGGCTTTCATCATCGGGTTTGTCGAGGTGGCCGTTGTATTCTACCTCCCCGGCGGTTCCTTCCTGCGCGGCGCTATCGCCCTGCTGGTCATGGTGATAATACTGGTGGTCAGGCCCGAGGGTCTGTACGGAGTAGTCTTCGAAGAGGAGAGGCTGTAGGTGTTACGGAGGCTATTTAAAGACATCCAGGGCGACATATTCGCCATACCCGGCAGGCTTATCGCCTTTATATTTTTTATAACCCTGTTTTTTATCCCCCTGCTCACGCAGGAATCTTACGTCCTCTTTGTTCTCATCCTGGTCAATATCTTCGTGATCTTTGCCGTAAGCTGGGATTTTATCTCAGGCTACACCGGCCAGATAAACTTCGGCCACGCGTTTTTCTTCGGCGTTGCCGCCTATACCGCGGCGCTGCTGAGTGAAAACCTCGGACTGATGCCCTGGGCCACCATACCCGTAGGGGCCGTGGCGGCCACGCTGGCCGGCGTGCTGATGTGTTTACCCGCCCTCAGGCTGAGGGGCCCTTACCTGTCGCTGGTCACGCTGGCCATGCCGCTCATATTGCTGGGTGTGATCAAGGCGTTCCCCGATTTTACCGGTGGTGAGCACGGCATCTCCGGCCTTCCGCCCCTGGCCAGTACCAGGCTGGCCGAATATTATATAGTGCTGGTGGTCATGATCGTATCAGTATTCATCATGTGGAAGCTGGTTGATGCCAAGAGCGGGTTTGTCAGGATCGGCATCATACTGCATGCCATCCGCGAGGACGAGATCGCCGCGCGCGCCACCGGCATCAACACCATCCGCTACAAGCTGCTGGCCTTCATTATAGGCGGCTTCTTCGCTGGCCTGGCCGGCGGGCTGTATGCCCATTTCCTCAGGATTGCCGGCCCTGCCACGCTGGACCTCATGCTGTCATTCCAGGCCATAATATGGACGGTTTTCGGGGGCATAGTCAGCATTTACGGGGCCGTGGTAGGCGTTTATATACTGTTTCCCCTGATGGAACTGCTGCGCCAGTTCGGGGTGCCCGTCTGGCCGGGATCGGACATCATGTTCTCGGACCTGCGTTTCCTCATCTTCTCATTTTTAATCATAGCCATCCTGCTCTTCATGCCCGAGGGGTTTGCCGTGTGGGTAAGGGATAAACTGGAGCGCGAATGCCCGCGCTGCAAGCTGTCCAATGCATCATGGCGGCATGAATGCAGGGCCTGCGGGGCCGAGCTCTATTAGGTTCGTCAGGCAGGCCGTTTACAGCCCGAGGTAGGTTTTCCGCAGTGTCTCGTCTTTAACCAGTTCTTTAGCCGTGCCTTCAGCGATGATATGTCCCCTCGACATGACATAGTTCCTGACCGAAAGCGCGAAGGTAAAGCTCACGTCCTGCTCAGCCAGAAGGATAGTCACACCCAGGTCATGGTAAATCTCTTCAACCCGCTTGAAAAGGTCCTCTTTCAGCTTGGGTGCAAGCCCGCTTGAAGGCTCATCCACCAGCATGAACTTGGGACGGCGCATCAGCGACCTGCCGATGGCCAGCATCTGGCGCTCCCCACCGGATAATGTGCCGGATACCTGTTTCTCCCTTTCCTTGAGCCTGGGGAAGAGCGAATAAACCTTGGCAAGGCTGGAGCTTACCTCTTTCTTGTTCTTGCACAGGTAGGCCCCCGCCAGCAGGTTATCCTCGACGGTCATTTCCACAAAGGGACGGCCGCGCTCCGGGCAAAGCATCAGGCCCAGCTTGGCGATCTCCGAAGCCTGCATTTTCTCGATGCGCTTGCCGTCAAATTCCACTGTCCCGCTAAAAGTGATGTCTTCACCCCTCGTGCCTTTGAGCACTTCCTTTTCCCAGTTGATCAAGCCGACTATGGCACGCAGCAGGGTCGTTTTGCCGGCCCCGTTGGGGCCTACCAGTCCTACCAGTTCCCCTTGTTCAACATGGACGCTGGCGTCATCCAGCACCATGGCCGTGTCGTAGCGCACGGTCACGTTTCTTACATCAAGCAAAGAGCACCTCCTTGCCGGTATACGCTTCAATCACCTTTTTGTCGCTGGATATCTCCTCCGGCGTACCCTGTGCAAGCACCTCGCCGAAGTTGAGCACGATCACACGGTCCACGATTTTCATCAGCTCGCTGAGCTTGTGCTCTATGATGAGCATAGCCGGGCCCTCGCTGTGCAGCCGGCCGAAGCGCCCGCCCTTGTGCAGCCTCTTGATGGAACGGGCTACGAGCTCAGTTTCGGCCGGGTTGAGCCCGCCAAACGGCTCGTCCAGCAGCATCAGCTCCGGCTCGGTAGCGATGGCCCTCGCAACCTCCAGTCGCTTGAGGTCGCCGTGCGACAATATAGAGGCAGGCTCGAGCGCGAGGTCTGCAATGCCCACGAATTCCAGGGCGTCACGGGCCTTGATCTCGGCCCGCTTGACCCATTCACCTCGCTTGGAGATCCTGGGGCATAGGCAGCCGACCATGACATTGGCTATGATGGGCAGGTGCCTGAAGGGCTTGACCACCTGGAAGGTGCCTACCATGCCCCGCTGTACTATCTCCCAGGGGCGGCGTTTGGTTATGTCCTCGCCTTTGAAACGGATCTTGCCGGAGTCAGGCTTTAGAATGCCCAGGAGGCAGCGTATGAGGGTTGTCTTGCCGGCGCCGTTGGGCCCTATCAGCCCGACGATCTCGTCCTGCGCCACCTGGAAGCTTACGTTGTTCACCGCGACGAGGCCGCCGAAGTGCTTGGTCACATTCTCCACTTCGAAAAAGGCTGCCATATTAAAGGTCCTCCTCTCTGAGTTCGCGCCTTGACACCTTGCCGACATCTGTCTTGGGGACCTCGCCCCTGAATTCGACGATCTTGGGCACCTTATAGTGTGCAAGTCGTTCCATGGTGTACACGATGATGTCCTTTTCGGTCACCTTGCCCCTGGCCTCGGTCTCCAGTACTACGATAGCCTTGACCTTCTCGCCTACCTCGGGGTCCGGGACACCGATCACCCCGGCTTCTTTGACCTGCGGATGGCTTGTCAGTACCTCTTCGACCTCGCGGGCGAAGACGGCCAGCCCCTTATACTTGATCATGTCCCTCTTTCTGTCGTAGAAATAGAAATACCCCTCCTCGTCCATCCTGGCCAGGTCGCCCGTCCTCACCCATGTCTCGCCGTCAATCTGCACGAACATCTTGCGGGTGTCCTCGGGCTTGTTCCAGTAACCCAGCGCAATCTGCGGCCCCTTAAAGGCAAGCTCACCTGTTTCACCAAGGGCCAGGAATTCATCGCTATCAGGGTCCAGAATGGATGCTATGCAGCCCGACATCGGCACGCCGAACGAGCCTATCTTGGGCCTGCCGTAGGGGCTTACTATGCCCACCGAGGTGGTCTCCGTCATGCCCCATCCCTCGTGTATCTTGACGCCGGTACGTTTCTCCCATCCCCGGGCAGTGTCTTCCAGCAGCGCATCGGCGCCCGATACAAGCACCTTGAGCTTTTTCCAGTTGACGCGGTCGGTCCTGTGGTAATCCCGCAGGACTTCAAAGAGCGCAGGCACGCTGTAGAATATGGTCGCCCCGTAGTTTTCAATGGCATTCAGGATGTCGTCAAGGTCGGGGGTGGTGAATATCACCAGTGTATAGCCCTGCGTCATCGAACCCGTCATCACCACCGACTGGCCATAGATGTGGTAGAAGGGCAGGTAGCCGATTACCACCTCTTTGCCCGGCTGGACGATATCGCCCCAGAAAGTCTGCGCTATATGCTGCGCACCCACCAGGTCGAAGTGAGTGATCATGGCTGCCTTGGGCAGACCCGTCGTGCCGCCTGTATAAGGCAGGGAGACCAGGTCTTCATGGATGTTGAACTCGATCTTGGGTGGTTTGGGCGGGTATTTCTTTATCAGTTCCTGCAGCTGGTAAAACCCTTCCCGCTTGAATATCTCCGGCGGCGGGGCAGACATCTTCTGGTAAACTGCGCGGAGCATGCTTTTGCCCAGGAACTTCTTGAGTGCCGGCAGGTATTCGGCGATGTTGGTCAGAATGACACGCTCCAGCTTGATCCCGGTCCTCTCCACGTTCTCCCACAGGATGTCCTGGCAGACTATGGTGGTGGCGCCGCTGTCAAGTATCTGGTGCTTGATCTCGGGGCTCACGTAAACAGGGCTGATAGCAGTGACGACTGCCCCGGCCTTGAGGGCGCCGAAGTAGGCTATGATGAACTGCGGCGAGTTGAGCAGGAGCAAGGCCACCTTGTCGCCCTTTTTAACGCCCAGGTCACACAGGGCTGTGGCAAACCTGTCGATGTGGTCCCTCAGTTCGCGGTAGCTTATCTTCTGGCCGTAAAAGATGACAGCTGTCTTGTCCTTGAATTTTTCAGTAGTTTCATCTATTACCTGTACCACAGATTTTTCAGGGATAACTATATCGGCAGGCGCACCCTTGCTGTAGAACTTTAACCACGGCCTCGCTTCATATACGGCTTTATTTGACACAAAAATACCTCCTCCGGCTCCGAATAAGCCAATATAGCATATTTCAGCCTCGTAAACAATGGAGGCGGATCAGGGAGCGGGCGTGTTCCCCAGCCGGTCGAAGGCATAGGGCTTGCCGGTCTTGATGCCCGCCAGGCGCTTGGCGATATTCTTGGTGTTCTCCATGTTGTAGGCGCCCATGATGGCGATCTGCTCCATCCTGGGCGACCCTCCGCCGTGCACCCCCGCGTACTGCATCACACCGGCCAGCTCCGAACATGATATGCCCTGTACCCAGGCGAAGGCCTTGAGAATGTCCTGCACGTTCACCTCGGGGTTGCGGGCCATGTATTTCTCGATAAATGGCCTGGTCTCCTCATTGACCCAGTCCTCATGCCTCGGGAGCGTGGCCGGCATGCCGCCCGCGATATCGGCCAGGATATCGTACTCGTGGTAGATGTTGAGGCCGGCGTGCCTGCGGCTGACGTTGCAGTAGGTGATGTCGGGCACCCATGTCCCGGAGGGCGATTGCGTGGCGTTGATGGCCGCGGCGATGCCGGTACCGTAGCAGAGCTCGGAGGTGCAGATGAGCTCGGCCAGCTTCTCCTTAACGTGGTGCTCCTTCTCGATGCCGTTGACCTCGGCCATCAGTGCGGTGGCGCCCGTCAACACGTCGGTCATGGCAGGCTTGCAGCCTGTGTAGCTGTGGCGGTGGTAGAGCGCGAACATCAGCGCCAGGTAGCCGCCCATGTCGGTCTCTCCGCAGAGGAAGACGTTGTCCCAGGGTACGAAGACATCGTCGAAGACGGTCATCGAGTCTGCGCCACCCCATGGGCCAGGGCCGTCGTAGCCCCTGGGCACGTCGGGCATGGCGATGCTTACTATCTGCTTCACACCCTCGGCATCGGCCGGGATGGTGAAGGCCACCGCCCAGTCGACCTCCTCCTTGGTGAGGGCGCGGGTGGGGATGACATTTATCTGTTCCACCGCGGGGGCGAAGGAATTGTGCACCTTGGCCCCGCGCACCACTATCCCGTCGCTCTTCTTCTCGACCACGCGGACGTAAAGGTCGGGGTCCTTCTGCTCATGCGGCCTCCAGGGCCGGTTGCCCTTGACATCCGTCTGGGCGCAGCAGGAGGTGCGGTCATTGGTCTGGAAATCCCGCAGCCACTTCTCGAACCTCTTGTGGTAGCCCGTCCCGTATTTCTGGTCAGTCATATATGTAATCACCGAGAGGGCGTTGGTGGAATCGATGCCCATACAGCGGGCGATACAGCCGCCCACCTGGTGGGAGGTGAGCCTGGTCATCCTCTGCTTGGCCAACAGGTCCTGCATGCTGCGGTGCACGTGATTGAAGCGGCTGATCTTTTCGCCCGTCAGGTGGGAGGTGGCCGTAAGCAGGTCCTCGTACTGCTTGAATTCGGGGTCGGTTATTATATCGTAGGTCTTGGCGAGGACATTGATTGCTCCCTGAAGTTGCTTGTAATCCCGGTCGATAAGCTTGCCGTTATTGTAGATATTGCGCCTCATCTTGCTCAGGCGCTTGCGGTACTCGCTCGATGTAATCATGGCCGCCTCCTTTCTGACTAATTTCAGCCGGCGAACATGCCGCCGGTCACCACTATGTTCTCGCTGTCTATGTAGCTCGAGTCATCCGAGGCCAGGAAGACCACCACCCTTGCGACCTCATCCGGTTCGCCGATGCGTCCCAGGGGTATCTGCTTGACTGCCATGTCCAGGATCTCGGGGAATCCCCAGATGGGCTGTGAGAAACGGGTGCGTATGAAGGAGGGTGAGATGGAGTTGCAGCGGATGCCGTAAGAGCCGAGCTCGGTGGCCAGCATCCTGGTCATGTGGATCATGCCGGCCTTGCTGATGGCGTAGATGGCCAGCATGGGATCAGGCCGCATGCCGCCCGCCGAGGCGATGTTGATGATATTGCCCGGCTTCTTGTTATCGATCATCAACTTTGCGATGCCAAGCGACAGGAAGTAGGGGCCCTTGAGGTTGACCGACATGATCTTGTCCCACAGCTTCTCATCGTGCTGCAGCATGGGCCCGAAAAAGGGGCTGACCGCGGCGCAGTTGACCAGGATGTCCACCGCAGTGAAATCCGACCTGGCCTTCTCAACCAGCTTGTTTACGTCTTCCATCACGCCCATGTCCGTGGCGGTCCAGACGGCCTTCCTGCCCCCCTTTGTTACCTCGTCGGCCAGTCCCTGCAGGCTGTCCGTTTTCTTGTCGCACATCAGTATGTCGGCGCCGGCCCCGGCCAGCTTGAGCACCGTAGCCCTGCCGATGCCGCCTCCCGCACCTGTCACAAGCGCTGTTTTCCCCATCAGGGGCTGATAATTTTCTGCCATATGTAACACCTCCTAAATTTATAAGAGAAATTTTGAAATCCAAGCCGCCGGCTATTCTAACACTCTCCTTGAATGGAGGGTCAAACCGTGCTGTGAGCTTATGCGCAGGAGTGTGTGCCGGAGGCGGGGCAGGGCTGGCCGGATGGGGCGGTCAGGCCGTCGCTTTCCAGCGCTTTCCTCATGGCTGCGATGGCGACTTCGACCTGGCTTTCCGTCGGCTGGCGAGTGGTCATCGACTGCAGCCACAGCCCCGGCATGAGCAGACCGTGGATGAAACGGTTGTGGCTGTAGGCGGCCTCGAATTTGATCAACTCGTAGCTGAGGGCCGCTATGACCGGCAACAGCAGGATGCGCGAGGCAATGCTGATCCAGAGGGGCGGCCGGCCCAGCAGGGCGAACACCAGGATGGAGAGGACCAGTACTACGAGTAGGAAGCTGGTGCCGCAGCGCGTATGGGCGGTTGAGCAGTTCCTCACGGGGCCCACTTCAAGCGGGGCGCCCGCCTCGTAGGCGTTGACAGACATATGCTCTGCGCCGTGGTAGGCGAATATCTCGCGGATATCCTTCATACGGCCGATAAGCGCGAGGTAAAGGATAAAGAACGAGATGCGGATGAGGCCTTCAATGAGGTTGCTGATGAAGGCAGAGGATATAAACGGGTCCAACAGGCGGGCCGCCAGCAGCGGCAGCACAAAGAAAAGGGCGACCGCCAGCACCACTCCCACTATCACGCTGCCCCAGATCATACCCGGGGTGATCTTCTCCTGCTCGGTTTCCGTGGAAACCTGGGCCGAGTGCATCAGTGCGCCGGTGCCCAGGACGACGGCCTCTATGAGGGCGATGACTCCCCTGGCAAAGGGGACATCCCGCCATTTGCCTTTATACAGGGTGGCCAGCGGGCGGCTGCTCACGTCGATGCTGCCGTCCATTTTCCGCACGGCTATGGCCATGCTGTTGCGGCCCCGGATCATGACACCGCCCATCAGCGCCTGCCCGCCGTAGTAAAAAGGCTTATCTTTCGTCATCTGGTAAAAAAAAGGGGCGGCTAATGTCACCGCCCCTTTTGGTAGTGCGAGTTGATGCTACCCTGTTTTTTTCCCCCGGTTGTACTTCTTATTGAAGCGCTCTACTCGGCCGGCAGTGTCGATGATCTTCTGCTCACCGGTGAAGAAGGGGTGACATTTGTTGCAAAGCTCCACCTTGAGCGTCTGCCTGGTGGAGCCCGTGGTAAAATTATTGCCGCAAGAGCAGGTCACATTGGCATCCGTGAAATATTTAGGATGGATCTTCTCTTTCATTGTTACTGTCCCGGGTAAACACTTACCCTTTTCTTGTTCTTGGCATGGTGTTCAAATGTAACTACGCCGTCAATTGTGGCGAAAAGCGTGTAATCCCTGCCGCAGCCCACGTTGGTACCGGGGTGTATCCTGGTGCCGCGTTGCCTGACGATTATTGTGCCGGAACTTACAGTCTCCCCGCCGTAGCGCTTGACGCCAAGGCGCTTGGATTTGCTGTCACGGCCGCAGCGTGTGCTGCCGCCGCCTTTCTTGTGGGCCATTAGTTGTCACCTCCGGTGGCTGCCTTGGCCTTGGCGGCTTTCTTGGTTACCTTGCCGCCCGGCTTGACTATCTCCTTGATCAGCAGCCTGGTGTAAGGCTGGCGGTGGCCGGTCTTCCTGCGCTCGCGCACCTTGTTCTTGTAGCGGAAGACGATGATTTTGCGGGCCTTGCCCTCCTCCAGGCAGGTGGCGATTACCTTAGCGCCCTGCACCTCGGGGGTGCCTATGATGATTTCGTCACCGTCGGCTATCATAAGGACCGGGCCCAGTTCCACTTCCTTGCCTTTTTCGACGTGCATCAACTCGGTGTTGATGACCTGGCCGGCCCTGACCCTGAACTGTTTGCCGCCGCTCTCAACGATTGCGTAAAAAATGCTCATTTCCTTATTCCCTGTGAAAAAACAATAACCGTGTAAATATATCAGCCGGAAGGCCGTCTGTCAAATTTAATGGGCACCACAAAAGGACATTCAAAGAGACTGCGCCGGTGGCTCAGCGCATGGCAAGCGCCACGTTATTCGCCGTGGCCATCCTCTTCGCGGCAGGCGATATCGCAATGCTTCATATACACCAGGTCACTGGTCACGCTGTCCCTGGCAAGGTAGCCGCCCTCAACCTGGCTGACCACCATGAACCACCGTCCTGCTTCGTCCTGTATCTTCCTGGGGCTGACTGAAAAGTCCATAATATCCTGTTCCTTAATACTCCCTGTGGCCGGTTATTTTAGCACTTTCAGACGGAAGTGCAATATCACAGCTTTAAGGCCACGTCGGCCCCCTGTTCCACGGCGGCCAGTATCTTGCCCGGCTTGCATGCGTCGCCGATAATGTACACCTCCGGCACAGTCCCTTTGACCAGGTCCCCGAGCGAGTTGAGCGGGGCAGCCCCTGCCGCCGTCACGATGCTATCGAACGGGCCAAGCCTCTGTTCTCCTCCGGGCGTACTCACTGTAGCGAAATCGTCATCGATGGACAGCACGGTAGTTTGAGTGAGTATCAGCACCTGCTTTTCCCTGAGCCGCTGGCGCAGGAAGAAGCGTGCCGCCGGGCCGATGTCGCGTGCCGTGTACTTGAGCATCTCGACCACGGTCACTGCCATGCCCTTTCCCGCCAGGTAATCGGCCGTCTCGCAGCCCACCAGGCCGCCCCCGATGACCAGCACGCAGGGGCCGACCTCTTCCGATATCAATGCCCTGCGCGCGCTCATAACTTTCTTGCTGTTGATGCCGGGTATGTTGGGGATGGCGGGCTCAGACCCTGTGGCGATTATCAGCACGTCCGGCCTGGTCTCACCGACCATGTCGGCCGTCAGGGCCTGGCCGCAGCGGATATCCACTGCCAGCTCTTTGAGGTCCTTTATGCGCGAGTGAGACACCTCCTGGTAGATGGCCTTTGAGGGAGGTATGGCGGCCAGCTTGACCTGGCCACCCAGGTAGCCCTCCTTTTCGTATAAAATAACGCTGTGCCCGCGCAGGGCGGCCGTCCTGGCCGCTTCAAGGCCTCCCGGCCCGGCGCCCGCTACCAGTACCCTTTTGGGTACCCGCACCTTAGGTTGGGAGTACTCTTCCTCCCTGCCCAGGGCCAGGTTCTGCACGCAGGTGATGGAGGGCCTCAGCCAGAAGGCCAGCCCCTCGATGCAGCCCTCGTTGCAGGACAGGCATTTTACGATGTCCTTCTGCCTGCCTTGCTCTACCTTGGCCGGCCAGTCCGCATCGGTCAGCGACTGCCTGCCGATGTGGACAATGTCGGCTTTGCCGGAGGCGACTATTTCTTCGGCCACGGTTGGGTCGTTGATGCGGCCGGCCACCAGTACAGGCACACCCAGGGCCTGCTTGAATTGAGATGATGTCCCGGCGTTGAAGCCTTGGGGCATGTCGGCCGTGGCGCTGGTGAGGTGGCCTGATTCATACACACCGATGGATACGTCCGCAGCGTTTATGCCGGCCTCGACCAGTTTTTTCATCATTTCGATGCTCTCCGCAACAGTTCGGCCCATCTGGACTGCCTCTTCGCCGCTGATGCGGAAAAGCAGTGGGAAGTCGGGGCCGACCAGATCCCTGGCCCGCCTGACGATTTCGAGAGGGAAGCGCAGCAGGCCGTCCGCCCCGCCGCCGTACTCATCCGTGCGTTTATTGGCGTACGCCGACATGAATTGGGCGACCAGGTAGCCGTGGGCCCCGTGTATCTCGGCAGCGTCGCAGCCCGCCTCTTTCACCCGGCGGGCGGCCTGCGCAAATTTTTCCACCAGGTCCCTTATCTCGGGCACGCTGAGTGCCTGGGGCACCTGCCTCACGATGGGGTCGGGCAGCGCTGAGGGCGCTATTGGCTGCCTGTTGTTGATAAGGAAATTGAAAGTGCAGCGGCCCGGGTGGTAAAGCTGTACGGCGATCCTGGCGCCGTATTTATGCACCGTATCGGCCAGCTTTTTAAACCCGGGTATCAGGCTGTCGTCATGCAGGCACAGCTGGTGCCCGCTGCCCAGCCCCCGTTCTCCGTCCACGGCGGTCACCTCGACAACGATCAGGCCGAAGCCGCCCCGGGCGCGCGCCTCGTGGTACTTTATCAGCCTATCGGAAACCCCGCCGCCGTCTGCGGCGAAGCCGGTTGCCATGGGAGGTACGGACAGGCGGTTCTTGACCTCCAGCTTAGCGATCTTGAGAGGTTGGAAGAGAGCCGGGTATTTATCTGGCATGTGGGCACTCCTTTATACGGGTAGTATTTCCAGCAGGCGGCGGGCCCTGGCTGCCGCCCTGCCCCGGTGGCTTATGCGGTTCTTGACCTCCGGCGGCAGCTCGGCGATGGTCCTGCCGTATTCCGGCAGGAAGAAAACGGGATCGTAGCCGAAGCCGTTGTCTCCCCTCGGCTCCGTGGAAATGTATCCGTCGCAGACCCCGTCCACCGTTTCAACCGGCCCGCCCGGCCTTGCCACGGCAATGACGCAGCGGAACCTGGCCATGCGCTTTTGCTGCGGGATGTCTTTGAGCTTGTTGAGCAGGAAGGTTACCCTGTCCGCGTCGGTGGCGTTATCACCCGCGTAGCGGGACGAGCGCACCCCCGGCTCACCGTTGAGGGCATCCACCTCCAGGCCCGAGTCGTCGGCCAAAGTAAGAAGCCCGCCCAGTTCCGCGTAGAATGCGGCCTTGTGGCGGGCGTTCTCTTCAAACGTATTGTAGCTTTCGTCGGCTTCCTGGCTGATGCCTGCCTGATCAAGCGTGACCAACTCGAAATCGAGGCCTTCAAGCAGGTCCCGGTATTCGGCGGCCTTGCCCTTGTTGGTAGTGGCCAGCAGCAGCCTGGGCATAAAACAGTCTATAGCTTCTCGAACCGTTTGGCCAGCTTTTTCATGACCTGGGGCATGGTGGTATATTCCATCTCATCCAGGGGCAGCCTGTGGGGTTCGAATGGGCCATGCCTCCTGAGCATGTCGGCCATATCCATGGCCATCTGCCTGGCATTGTTGAAAGCCACGTCGTCGAACATGTCGACGGGCCCGACCAGCCTGCCCTCGGCAAGCTGGAAGCCGGCCGCTATGACGCGCGGAGGCCCGTCGAAGCGCGTGGGGTTGCTCTCTTTTACGCTGACAGGGGTGAGCGGCCCGTTGTGGGAGCCGCGCATCCAGCCCTCAACTATATGCGGGCGGGCAAAGGGTTCCAGCACCTCGCCTACGGCCGGGAAGATGCCCTGGGCCCTTACTATGCAGACCGGGTCGTCCTTTCCCACGTAGCGCCCGGCTATGAGCGACAGTTTCTGCGTGGAGGAGGTGGATGCTATCTCGCCGGTCTCGCGGGAATAGACCGACTTGACAGAGTAGCGGGACGGTGCGCCGATGAAGACCAGCATGTCGTAGATCTCCTCCGGGCAATTAAACATGATGCGCTTGCTTTCCTTGACGTCGTGCACCTCGAATTTGAAGCCGGCGTGCATGTTGGCCGAGATAACCAGGCCGATGGTGTTAAAAGGGTCGCAGAACATGGAATATAGCGGGAGGTTCCAGGCGCCGGAGGCGGTCTTGTCCGCCATAAAGATGATGACAGGTTCAGCCTCGCGCTCGTTCAGCTCCATCTCGGCCACGCCGGGACCCTGTCCCTTGACGTTGCCGGAGAAGGCATCGGACAGCAGGTCCTGCCCGGCGCCGTGCAGTTTCAATTTCTTGGCAACGGCCGTGCAGCTCTTGAAGGCGTTCCATGCCATCTCGTGAATCTTGCTGTTATCTATGCCCTTTTTATGGGTCATGATGAACTGCAGGTCGTCGCCGCAACGGGTGACATGGTAATCGATGAGGAGTCCTGACTTTTTAGCTTTGGCCATGCAGGCCTCGCCCTCGGCCATGAGGTCCGGGTGCATGCTGCAGTGCCCCACCCAGCCGCCAATATCCGCCTTGATAACGCTAAGAGTGACTTTCATTGGGCCTCCTTTGAGAGATTTAATTTAACGGCCCTGCGGCAAGCCCGCATCCCGCGACGGAAGTGTGGGTAGGATGCCCGTGCCCGTGCCGGCTGTTCACCTAATATAGTGGAAAAAATTGAGTCCGCCGGGGTCGAATTTTAACAGAAGGCCGAATTGGATGTCAAAATATTTTACACGGGGTGGGAAAACACGTACACGTCCATTGCGTAATATGCAGGGCTATGGTAGATTAAACCTGTAACTTTAAGGAGGTAGTCTCATGCAAATGACTGCTAAATACTGGTGGCTCAACCTTATCCGTGGCCTGGTGGCGCTGGCCCTGGGCATCATATTGCTGGCAATGCCGGCGCTTTTCTCCATATTCCTGCTGGTGATGTTCGTCGGTGCCTATTTCCTGGTTGACGGCATCTTCTCCCTTATCTTCTTCCTCACCCATGCCAAGACCAACCACAGGTGGTGGATCTTTGCAGAGGGTATTGCCGGCCTGCTGGCGGCGGTCGTGGTATTTGTCTGGCCGGTCATGACGGCGGTGTTCCTGCTCTATTTCATCGCATTCTGGGCGCTGATCACAGGTGTATTCGAGATCATCTATGCTATCGGCCAGTGGAAGACCCTTCCCGGCAAAGGCTGGATACTGACCGGCGGCATACTTTCCATCATCGTGGGTTGCATCCTGCTGTCCAACCCGGTGGCAGGAGCCCTGGCGCTGATGTGGGTCATCGCCTTCTACCTGGTGCTGTTCGGCATAATGCTGATAATCTTCAGCTTCGTGCAGATGGCGAAGGGCAAGTCGGTTGCCGCACCGGCAGCTTCCTGACGACCCGGTTTGTAATAACTGCATGCATATTGAGATGGTGGGTTGACGCCTCAACCCACCATCCAGCCTTTATCAACAATTGGCCCGAGGAAGAGTCATGGCGGAGGCCCTGCTCTACGATAAGCTTGATAATCAGCGGGTGCGCTGCAACGTTTGCCTGTGGCGCTGCCTGGTCAATCCCGGCAAGTCCGGCGTCTGTGGCGTGAGGCACAACCAAAACGGGTCGCTGCAGCTGTTAAATTACGGCATGGTTTCATCACTTGCCGCCGATCCCATTGAGAAAAAGCCCCTTTACCACTTCTTCCCCGGCAGTTCCGTGCTCTCTTTCGGCACGGTCGGCTGCAACTTCCACTGCATCCACTGCCAGAACTGGGAGATCGCCTGCATCGAAGACCCTGCCTCCGCGCGGCATAAGCTGCGGGAGATGACCCCGCAGGAGGCCGTTAACATGGCAGCCAGGAGCGGTTGCGCAGGACTGGCGTGGACCTACAACGAGCCCACCACCTGGTTCGAGTACACGCTCGATTCCGCCAGGCTGGCGCACGCGAAAGGCCTTTACACCGTGTACGTCACCAACGGCTATATGACGCCCGGGGCGCTCGACACGATCGGACCCTATCTGGATGCCTGGCGCGTTGACATCAAGGGCCACTCCGACAGGCTCTACCGGGACCTTGCCAGGGTCAGGCACTGGCGGAAAATACTGGAGGTGGCCGAGAGGGCGCGGCACAGATGGAATATGCATGTCGAGGTCGTGACCAACCTCATACCATCCATGAACGATGATGAAGAACAGTTGTCGAAGATAGCAGCCTGGGTCAGGGAAGAGCTGGGCGAACTCACCCCCTGGCACATCACCCGCTTTCATCCCCACCGGCGTTTGTCGCACCTCGGTCCGACAGGGCTGGCATCGCTTGAGAAGGCGGTTGACATCGGGCGCAGCGCCGGCCTGCGCTTCGTTTACATAGGCAACGTGCCGGGACATGCATATGAGAATACGGTCTGCTATAAATGCGGCGCCCTGGCCATCGAGCGTACGGGTTACAACGTCAGCGTAAAGGCAGTCGAGGGGTCCTGCTGCGCCGCATGCGGGGCCGACCTGAACCTGAGAACGGAGGTGAGAGCATGACCAGGGAAGCTGCCGTGGCCGGCCAGTTTTACCCGGGCAAGCCCGGCGAACTGAGGGAAATGATAGCGCGGATGACCCATCCGGAGGCGCAAAGGAAGGCGGTCATCGGCGTGGTATCCCCCCACGCCGGCTTCGTCTACTCCGGCCCGGTGGCGGGAGCCGTCTTCTCTGCAATAAAATTCACAGATACCTTTATAATCATCGGGCCCAACCACCGCGGGGTGGGGAAGCCGCTCAGTATCACCACCGCCGGGAGCTGGGAAACGCCCCTGGGTGGGGTCCAGATAGATTCCGGCCTGGCAAGGGCCATATTGGAGTCCCCGGCCGGGCTTGATGAGGACAGCCTGGCGCACCGCTACGAGCACTCACTGGAGGTGCAGGTGCCCTTCCTGCAATATTTTAAACCGGACGTGAAGATTGTGCCCATCGTGCTGGCGCAGTCTGAGCCCCGGGTCTACCAGGGGATAGGCCGGGCCATAGCCGGGGTGCTCAAATCGAGGGGGGAGGAGGCTGTCATCGTGGCCAGCAGCGATATGACGCATTATGAGCCGCACGAGAGCGCAAAGGCCAAGGACAGGATGGCCATTGAGGCCATACTCGGCCTGGACGTGGACGAGCTGGTCAGGCGCATCGGGAAATATGATATCAGCATGTGCGGCTATGCCCCCGTGATCAGCCTCATCGCGGCGGCGCTGGAGATGGGTGCGGGCAAGGCCGAAATGGTCAAGTACCAGACCAGCGGGGACACGTCGGGGGACTACAGCAGCGTGGTGGGGTACGCGGGGATAATAATCGGCAGGTAAGAGGTGTAAGATGAATCAGCAGATGCATCCCCTGGCGCAGCTGGCCAGGAAGGCCGTGGAGGGCTATGTCGAGGGCCACCGTGTGGTGGGGCCCGGTGAGCTCGTGCCCGAGATGAAGGAGAGGGCCGGCGTGTTCGTCTCACTGAAAAAGCACGGGCAGTTACGGGGTTGCATCGGCACTTTCGAGCCGGTGCAACCCAACGTGGCGGAGGAAATCATCCGCAATGCCATCTCCTCGGCAACCGCTGACCCGCGCTTCAGCCCGGTCAGGCCCGGCGAATTAAGCGAGCTGGAGTACAGCGTCGACGTGCTGACGTCCCCAGAGCCGGTTGAAGATAAGTCCATGCTGGACCCCAGAAAGTACGGCGTGATCGTAGAGGCGGGGCGGCGGCGCGGCCTGCTGCTGCCGGACCTGGAGGGTGTGGACAGCGTGGAAATGCAGGTAGATATCTGCCGCCAGAAGGCCGGCATTTCAGCGGCCGAGCCGGTCAGGCTCTACCGCTTCCGGGTCAGGCGCTACAGGTGAAAAACCGGTTGCCATACCATGCGTCATCTGTTAAGGTATATATCATATGAAACTGGTAGTGATCGGCATCGGGGATTGCGGCAGCAACATAGCCGCGGAGTTCGTCAGGCTGGGCAGCCGGGCCAGGGCTGAGACGGGCGTCGACGTGATCGTGCGGTCCTACGCCATCAACGACGACCAGGCGAGGCTGGCTGCCCTGCGCAAGGTGGGGGACAGGCTGATCGCCATACAGATGCCGGCGCCTGCAGTTACCGGCAGGGAATCGGAGGTGGGGGCGGAATTGATGCGCGCCAACGGTGACCGCATCATCGCCACCATGCGTGCCGGCGAGTTCTTCGAGACCGATGCCTTCATGCTGGTGGCCAGCAGTTCCGGCTGCCTGGGATCGGGAGGCATATCCATACTGGCGCGCAAGCTCAAGGAAAGGTATGTGAATAAGCCGGTATACGCCCTGATAGTGCTGCCACTCACCGCCGAGGGCAACGTGCCTGCCGGGGTTTACAATACGGCGCTCTGCCTCAAATCCATCGACAAGACTGCCGACGCGGTTTTCCTTTTCGACAACGAGAAGGTCATGTCCGAGGCCAGCATCAAGTCGGCCGCGGGCAACGACGCGCTTAACCGCGAGATAGTTGCCCCATTCTTCGACCTGCTGCGTGCCAGCGAGAAGGTCGACCCTAAATTTTTAGGCACCAGCAACATCGGCATCGGCGACATCGTGCAGTCGCTCAGCGGCTGGAGCGCCATCGGCTACGGCAGGGCGCAGATATCGCCTGTTGGGCTTGCCCTTTTCAGGCGCGGTGACCACTTCGAGAGCAAGGGCGAGGAGACCATCAAAGCCATGGAGGCGCTCAGTTCCGCGCTCAGCCACTTCTCCATCCAGTGCAGGCTGGAGGACGCCCGCAAGGCACTTTATTTATTATGCGTGCCGGGCAAGAACGCCAATATCAATATGGCGCGTTCGGTGGGCAACCGCATGCGCGAGTTGACCAATAACGGCGAGGTCAGGGGCGGCGACTTCTACGGGGTCAAGGACCACGCCTCGGTGACACTCATCGCATCCCGCATCACCTATTTGGACAAGGTCAAGGACTATTACGAGCGGGCCTCCATCCATGCAGAGGGGCTCAAGAAGAAAGAGACAGATTCGCCATGACCCTCTTCGACCTCGGCTCGCCCGGCCTGAAGGGTGACAAGGGCGCCGGGCCGGCCCCGGGTCCGCTGTCAAGCGTATCAATGCCGCTGGCGGCGCGCATGCGCCCGCGCAATTTCGCCGAGTACGTTGGGCAGGAGCACATCATCGGCGAGGGCAAGGTGCTGCGCCGGGCCATCGAGTCGGACCAGTTGCCGTCCATCATCCTGTGGGGCCCGCCGGGGAGCGGCAAAACCACCCTGGCCCAGGTCATCGCCAGCGTTTCCAGTTCCTTTTTTGTTCCCATGAGCGCCGTGACAGCCGGTGTGGCCGACCTCAGGCGGGTTGTTGACGAAGCCAGGCGCAGGCGCACGGGGTCAGGCCAGCGCACCATACTCTTCATAGACGAGATACACCGCTTCAACAAGGGCCAGCAGGACGCCGTGCTGCCCTACGTGGAGAACGGCGAGGTCACCTTCATCGGCGCCACCACCGAGAACCCGTCCTTCGAAGTCATCTCGGCTCTGCTCTCGCGCTGCCGTGTTTACACGCTCAATGCACTCTCCGATCAGGAGATAGGCACCATCGTGGAAAGGGCGCTGGCGGACGGCGAGAACGGGCTGGCCGGGCTTAAGGTAGAGCTGGCGGAGGACGCCCGGCAGATGCTGGTGAGCATGGCCAACGGCGATGCGCGGGTGGCCCTCAACGCCCTCGAGATGGCCGGCCAGGCGGTCAGACCAGGGGCGGAGGGGCAAAGGAGGGTGGAATTAAAAGACATCGAGGAGTCTTTGCAGAAGCGCGCGCTGCTGTATGACAGGGCGGGTGAGCAGCACTACGACCTCATCTCTGCCCTGCACAAGACACTGCGCGGCTCGGACCCCGATGCCGCTTTATACTGGCTGGGCCGCATGCTGGAGGCGGGGGAAGACCCGCTGTATATCGTGCGGCGGCTGATACGCTTCGCCTCCGAGGACGTGGGCATGGCCGATCCCCAGGCCTTAGTAGTATGCGTGGCGGCCCAGCAGGCCGTGCATTTCGTGGGCATGCCCGAAGGCAACCTGGCCCTGGCCCAGGCCGTGGTTTACCTTGCGACCGCGCCCAAGAGCAATGCGCTCTATACCGCCTACGGACGGGTGCAGAAGGACGTGGAGACCACGCGCAACGACCCGGTGCCTTTGCACCTGCGCAACGCCCCCACCGGCCTGATGAAGGACCTGGGCTACGGCAAGGGCTACAAGTACGCCCACGAGTACGAAGGGCATTTCGTGGAGCAGCAGAACCTGCCGGACGCCATGAAGGGCAAGCGCTATTACTTCCCCACCGAGCAGGGATTTGAGAAGGTAGTGCTGGCCAGGCTCAAGGCGTGGTGGGGTGCGCGAATGGAGAAAAAGGAATGAAGCCGCAGCAGGTCACCTTCCCCAGCGGTGGCCTCAAATTAGAGGGGATTTACTATGGCGTTGAAGCCCCCGTACCGGGAGTGATCGTCTGCCATCCGCACCCGCTCCACGGAGGTTCGATGCACAACAACGTCACCTATGCCATAGCCGATGCGCTGGTGAAAGGCGGTATGGCTGCGCTGCTGTTTAATTTCAGGGGTGTGGGCAGGAGTCAGGGAAGCTACGGCGGGGGTATTGCCGAGCAGGAGGATGCCGCAGCCGCACTGGACTGGTTGGCTACGGTGAAGGGCGTGGATTCGGGACGTCTGGGCCTGGCTGGCTACTCCTTCGGCGCCGGCGTGGCCTTTCCGGTGGGCTGCCGCGACGCGCGGGTGAGGGCCATGGCGCTGGTGTCGCCCTATTTCGAAAGTCCGCCCCTTGCACTGCTTAAAGCCTGCCTCAAACCCAAGCTTATACTGGGCGGCAGCGAAGATGACATGGTGCCGCCGCAGGACGTCGAAACGTACGGGCGGGAGGCTGCGGAGCCCAAGAAGTGCGAGATTATTAAGGGGCCCGACCATTTCTGGGGAGGCTATGAGCGGCCGATGGCGGAGAAGGTGACGGGCTTTTTCCGGGATAACCTTTAGGCGCGGGTTTAATCCAGCTCATTAAATATATACCATTTTAATAATAGTATATATTGACATCCAAAACGTATATATTTATAATGTCTTTGAGGTGAGGAAATGAATACCGGTACATTGTCTGAGAAAGGATGGGTGGTGATACCTCAGGAATTGAGGAAGCGCTACCACCTAAAGAAGGGGGATAAGGTGCATTTCATAGATTACGGGGGTATGGTAGCCATAGTGCCCATTTCTATGGAACCCCTTAAGGACGCCTTGGGTATGCTCAAGGGCAGGACAAGCCTGGTCGCTGCCCTGCTGAAGTCGCGCAAAGAAGATAAGGACAGGGGCAAGTAAGCTGCCGGGGCAAAGCTTCGTGCTCGACAGTTTCGCGCTGATCGCTTTCCTGGAAGGCGAGGCGGGTGGTGAGACTGTGGGATCATTGCTGGAGCAGGCGCTGAAAAACGATTGCGTTCTTTACATGAGCGTCGTCAACCTTGGAGAAGTTGCTTATATAGCGGAGCGCGAATGCGGACTGGCTAAAGCGCAGCAGGTACTTGCCCGCATCGATGAAATGCCAATAATAGTAGTGGATGCCGACCGGCAATGCTCGCTCGCTGCGGCACACATCAAAGCCCACTGGCCCATCTCTTATGCAGATTGTTACGCGGCCGCCCTCTGCCAGTTGAAAGACGCCGTGCTCGTAACAGGAGACCCTGATTTCGTCCCCCTGGAAGCTGCGGGTGCCGTCAGGGTTAACTGGATAGCCAAACCCGGGTAAATCCCAGGCGCACCCACTCCCGTCATTGAGGACCATACTCTCCCCGTTGTCATTGCGAGCCCGAAGGGCGCTGCAAACCCAGTGCCTCGTCATTGCGAGCGAAGCGTGGCAATCTGTCCACGGCCATTAGATTGCTTCGTCGTTGCCTGCCACGCCCTCGGCTGGCAGCTTCGATTAACCCTCGAAATATGTTTTTTTGCGGGGTGCGGATTATTTAAGATCAGCGAGGATTTTCAGAATCTGACTTTTAAGTGGTGGTAAGTCTTCTATAGCAGTCTGCCACACTTTGTATGCGTTTACGGAAGCGTATGCATGTACAAATACGTTGCGTGTATCCGAGATCATTCTCCATGGTACATCCGCATACTGTTCTTGAATGGACTGAGGGACATGCTTTACTGCCTCCCCCATAATTTCGAAACAACGAACCACGGCAAAATATGTCTTTTCATCATGAGTAAATTCAGAGCAGGACATGGTCCCCATGAATCTATCCACGCGCTCTATATTATCAAGGATATCCTTTAAATATACATGACTATTGATCATAGGTAAACGACATCTTGCAACACATTTTCGAGGAATTCAGGCCTGATATCTTCCCTGGGTACTATATCTACATCGGTCCCCGTGATATCCTTTAAGAACGCATATAATCCACCAATCGTAAAATAACTGACAGATTTATCGAATGAAACCAGGAAATCTATATCGCTTCTTTTCCTCTGATCGCCACGCGCATAGGAACCAAACACGCCGATCCTATCGACGTGAAACTGCCGCTTAAGTTCCGGCCTATGCTGCTCGATGAGCCCTTTGATATCTTCAAGGCTCGTGATCTTTACCTTCCGCTGTATAGCCATGGAGTTATTATACCATCTTAATCCCATCGCTGATGATGGGATTGCTTCGTCGCCTGATTGCTCCGAAAGACAAAAGGAAAGTTGTAATTGCGGGCCTGAAGGGCGCGGCAATCCCCGTATCTCGTCATTGCGAACGCTTTACGTCTGTCATTGCGAGCGAAGCGCGGCAATCTGTCCGCCCGTATATTTAAACCAGCCTGTTTTAAACTGATACGTCCTCTCAACCTTTCCGTATTATTACACTAAAGTGTTATTGACACGGGGGGGGTACCCTGATAGAATCTGCGCGTTTGATCGGCTGTTCCGGTGGTTGTTGCAAGACACTATCGCGCATCTGTTCACTCTCCTGGCACCGTAGAGGTGGTTTGTTGCCCAAAAATTGAGGTACCTGTAAAGAATTTTAAGAAATTTTTAAGAAACCGCCGCCGCAATTTAAGAAACCGTCAAGATTATTTGCACTATTATGTACTTTCTGCTGGTGAACATGGCCGGGGCGACCGGGCTGTGAGGGAATAGTTGAGTTATTTAATCTTAATTCTTAATTAGGGAGAGAACGAACGATGAAACTTGCAGCCTGGAAGTACTTCTCGGTAATCATGGCACTGGTATTGGCACTGGGGACGGGCGTAACAGTATTTAACGCGGCGCCTGCGCAGGCGGCCACCCTCAATGTCCCGGTTCCATATGCCACTATTCAAGCCGCAATAGATGCTGCTGTTACCGGCGACACCATCAACGTGGCGGCCGGGACCTACAACGAAAAACTGATAATTACTGGCAAGAACATCACCATCATCGGCGCGGGTGAGTTACCGGACACGGCGAACACTACCAGGTTATCAGGGACAGGCGTCTCGGGCCGAATGATCAGCATCGGAACCGGCCTGGACGTCCACATCAGTAAAATCTTTATTGACGGTGATGACCAAACGTATTCTGGGCTGACCGTTTCCGATTCTGAAGTGACCTTGGAGCAGTGCATCTTCTGGTATTGCGGGCTAAATGCTAATGGCGGCGGTCTGTACGCCGAAGGATCGAACGTGACCTTAAACCGGTGCACATTCAATGAGGCAGATGGTAATTATGGTGGCGGGCTGTATGTAATCGACTCGGCTGTGATCATGAATGACTGTTACTTTAAATATTGTGGGACAAATTCGGGTCGGGGTGGCGGCGCAATATGCTTGGATGGCTCGGAACTGATCGCGCAGAGGTGCTCTTTCAGTAATAACGAGGCCCCTGATGGTAATGGTGGTGGCATCCATCTGATGACGACAGCAGACAACTGTTCCGCAAACCTGAGCAATTGCACATTCAGTGGAAATTCAGCTGCAGAAGGCGGCGCCATAAGCGCAATTAGCGACGTTGCGTTCGCAGACAATGTGACCCTTACGAACTGCACATTCTATGAAAATGGCGCAGACTCAGGCTGCAGCCTGTACCAGACAGCAAACATAACAGTGGGACCACCCCCTACCCCCCCCCACTGAGATCACTATAAGCAATTGCATCTTCGAGATGAACGAAGACCCTGAAGAGTATGAGAACATCTTGGCCTACACCGCTGAAGTCACCTCCAGTTACTGCATCTACGATGACCTGGGGCCGTATGATCCAGACGGAGCTGATCCAGCAGGAGAGGCTGCGGCAAACCACGATATCGTAGAAACCTCCGCCCTGTGCTACCGGGTGAGGGACAATGGCGGGCTTACCCCGACCTGCGCCATCGATTCCACCAGCCCGGCGCTGGGCTTCGGCTCGAACGCTGGCCTGTCAACCGACCAGCGTGGGGTACAGAGGGGCCTGGCAACAGTTGAAAGGGCAGCGACGTACGACATGGGAGCCTACCAGTGGATCGGCCCGACCTATGCCAACAACGATACGGGCAACGATGCCAACAGCGGCCTCAGTGGCGCGCCCAAGAAACACGTGTACGCGGCAGCTAACCTGGCCGGGCCCGGCTCCACGGCCAACGTGGCGGCAGGCACCTACCTTGGGGAGTACCACTGGGATGTTTCCAGACTGGAGTATTGCAATATCGACATAACCAAGCCCCTCACGCTTACGGGTGCCGGCGCAGCCAGCACCGTGATCGATGACAGCGCGGCACATGCAGGGGACGACGACACCATCATCGATGCCTACCCATATTACTACAGCTATGATGAGGATGAAGATATATACGGTCCCTTCACCATCAGCGGGTTCACACTGCAAAACGCCCAGGGTGTGGCGTGCGATGGAGGCGGCCTGTACGTGGATTCGGAAGGAGTGACCACCATCCGCGACTGCGCGTTGGTTAACAATCACGCGGAGTATGATGATGATTATGATTCGGGTGGCTATGGCGGCGGGGTTTACTTTGAGGGTTACGGTGAAGTCGCCCTGATCGGCTGCAATATTACGAACAACTTCTCTAGCTATGACGGCGGCGGCATTTACGTCGAAGACAGCGAAATAACGATCTCCGGCTGCGAGATAAATGGGAATACAACCTCCGATGAAGATGAATACTACAGCAACGGCGGCGGCATTTACAGCGACGGCTGCTATATCTTTTCCCTCACTGATTCCACCGTCAACGGTAACAGTTCGACCTATTACAGCGATTGGGATGAAGGCGGCAACGGCGGTGGCATTTACGTCTATGACGCCGACAATGCCACCATCTCCGGCTGCGAGATAAACGAGAACACGGCCGGCTATGTTGGCGGCGGCATCTATTTCGATGACTGCGATATCTTTTCTCTCACCGATTCCAACGTTAATGGGAATAGCTCGAGCGATGACGGCGGCGGGATTTCTGGTGATGAGATTTCTGGTGATGAGTATGGTGACTATACTTTAATATCCAGGTGCACCTTTGACAGTAACACAGCGGAGGGCAGCGGTGGGGGAATTTACCTGTACGATATAGACGATACGGAATATCCCGTTACAATCGAGGCCTGCACCCTGAGCAACAACAAGGCCAGTGGCGACGGCGGAGGTATGTATAACTGCCCCGATTCTGCTGTGGACCTGACCAACTGCACAATTTACGGCAACAGCCTTACGGGCAGCGGCGGATCGGGCGGCGGCGTTCACAATGCAGGCCATGCCGAGCTGCTCAACTGCACCGTCGCCTCGAACGATGCCGGTGCGAGCGGCACTGGCGGCGGCTACTACGAGCAAGGTACTATAACTGGCGTATTTGAGAACACTATCCTGGCTAACAACACCGCAAATATTCTGCCTAACGACATCGCCGGTACCGGGACGGTTACATCCAACGGCCACAACATCTGCAAGACCAATGCATTATCGTACTTCACAAATCCCACCGACAAGAACAGCACCGACCCCGGCCTAGTGGCACTGGCGGATAACGGCGGGCCTACCTTCACCTGCGCCATCGGCGCCACCAGCCCGGCTTATGACGGAACGGCTGAAACTACATCGTGGTTTGACCAACGGGGAGTTGCAAGGCCCAAAAACACCTATTGGGACGTCGGCGCCTACGAGTATGACGGCGCCGCGCCGTCGGGTCCCACCGTCACATCCATCACCCCCAACAGCGGGGCGAACACCGGTAGCGTAAACATCACCAACCTGGCCGGCACTAATTTTGTCGATGGTGCTACGGTCAAGCTGACTATGACTGATCAAGCCGATATCAGCGGCAGCAGCGTGGCCTTTGTCAGCTCCAGCAAGCTGACCTGCACCTTTAACCTCACGGGAGCGGCCACAGGGGCGTGGAACGTCGTGGTCACCAATCCCGATACCCTGTACGGTACGTTGATCGACGGCTTCACCGTGACGGCACCGGGTCCGACGCCGACTGCGCCCACCATCACCTCGGTCAGCCCCAACTCCGGTATGTGGGGCGAGACGCTGGCAATCACCATCACCGGCACCAACTTCACAGGCGCCACATCGGTCAGCTTTGGACCTGGCGTCACGGTGACCTTCACGGTGGTTAGCCCCACACAGATCAATGCCACCATCACCATCGCCATGGGCGCTGATACCGGCGCCAGGAACGTGACCGTCACAACGCCACAGGGCAGCGCAACCAGGAGCTTTACGGTTAACGCTAACCCGTCCCTGCTCACCGGTACGCAGTCGCACGGCGGAGGCGGATCGGGTGGCTCAGGTGGGGGCAGCGGGCCCGGCAATCAGGGGATGACCCCGGTGAGCATGCCCAATATCGTGGTGCAGAGCGCGACTGTCTCCGCAACAAAGGTGGCCCCGGGTGAGACGGTCACCATCACGGCCAACCTGGCCAATAAAGGCACGGTCAACGCCACGTCAGCGGTCAAGGTGTACATCAACGGGCAGGAGGAAGCTGTACAGGGCGTGACAGTCAACAGCGGCTCCAACAGGCCGGTGTCCTTCACCCTCAGCCGTAATGAGCCGGGCACCTACACGGTTTATGTAGGAGGCACACAGGCCGGCAGCTTCACCGTTGAACAGGCGGTCGACCCCAACATGATCCTCCTGGTCAGCACCACGCTGTTCCTGGCGGGTCTTGTGCTGGGCGCCATCTACATCAGGCGCAGGCAGAACTACTACTAAACGATAATATATAATAGGGCGGGCCGCGAGGTCCGCCCTATTTTTTTGCCCGGGTCAGGCAGGATTGCTTCGCTACGCTCGCAATGACAATAGGGCTGTAATTACAATAGGGATGCACAGCAGGGATGCACAGCCGTGATTATCAAGAACCGGGAAGAGCTCATCACCTCCGGGCAGCGCGCTGCGGCCGTCGAGCTTATCGAGGCCGGTATAGAGCGTGTGCTGCCCTCCAACCTGGTACGCACGTCCGTCAAATATGACCACGGTCAAAAAAGGCTTTCCGTCGAAGGCCATGAATACGACCTTCAGAAGGGCAGGGTATTCGTGGTTGGCGGGGGAAAGGCCTCGGGGGCCATGGCCGTGGAGCTGGAAAAAATCCTGGGTCCTGCATCCATTGCCGCCGGCATCGTCAACTGCAAGTCCGATGAACACGTTACGCAAAAAATAAAGGTGGTGCGGGCGGGGCATCCCGTTCCCGATGCGGCGGGCGTAGAGGGCGTGCGGGAGATGCTGTCGATGAAGGCACGCTACTGCATCGGCAAGGATGACCTGGTGATAAACCTGGTATCTGGCGGAGGGTCCGCGCTGCTGCCCTGTCCCGTCAATGGCGTAGCGCTGGAGGACAAGCAGGTCATGACACAGCTGCTGCTGGGCTGCGGCGCCGATATAAAGGAGGTCAACTCCGTGCGCAAGCACCTGTCGCTGATCAAGGGCGGCGGCCTGGCGGGCTTCTTCGCGCCGGCCAGGATGGTGTCGCTGATTATCTCCGACGTGGTGGGCGACGACCCGGGCGTGATCGCGTCGGGCCCCGCCGTGCCGGATGCTTCAACATATGCGGATGCGCTCAATGTGCTGCAGAAATACGGCCTGCTGGAGAAAGCGCCGCAGGCAGCGGTTGATTTCATACGCAGGGGCTGCGCGGGGCTGGAAGCGGAAACACCCAAAAGGCTGCGCAACTGCACAAACCACGTCATCGGCAATAACCACATGGCGCTGCAGGCCATGGCCAAAAAGGCCGTTGCCCTCGGTATCAAGCCCTGCATCGTGACTGCGGAAATGACCGGCGGCACCACGGAATATGCGTATGGCATGGCGGCCAGGGTGAAGGAGGGCCGCTACAGGGGCTTTGGCGCCCTGCTGATCGGGGGGGAGACGGCGCCTGCCCTGACCGAAAACGCCGGCAAAGGCGGCAGGAACCAGCACTATGCAGCCGTTTCAATGTTAGCTATGCAGGGGCATATCCCACCCTGGCTGGTGGCTTCGGTGGGTAGCGACGGCTCGGACTTCCTGCCGGACGCGGCGGGAGCCATGGTAGACGACCGCTCACTCCACGAGGCAAGGGCCGCCGGGCTGGATGTGGAGGATTATATAACCAGGTTCGACAGCAATACGCTTTTCACACGCATGGGCAGGTCGCTGATCATAACCGGCCCCACGGGCACCAATGTGAGCGATATTTTGCTCTACCTGCTGGGCTGATGTTGGGCCCTCTGCTCGATTTCTGGCTACTTATTTTCACCCGGTGCCGTTAAGCTTGTGGTAGCCCTGCCAGTAGCGGTGGAAGAACCAGTCATGCTTTATTTTAGGCATGGCCTCCAGTTGCGCTGCCCACCCGTCAACTATTTTACGCGCCCGGCCGAAGTAGCTGTCGATGGCGGCCTGGTTGAGGCTGACATGTTTCTCCTCGATGGCCCGCAGCATGTCCCGCTCGTGCTCCTGTATTTTCTGTTGAGCCGATTTGAGGGCTGCGGGGAAATGGTGCAATGCCCTGCGGTGGATCTTTTCCGATTCCCACCAGTAGACCTCGGGGCTGTACTCGGCACCGCCCTCGAGGTAGCCGGCCGGGCTGACCGTGCCGGGGGCGAAGACAGGGAAAAAAGGGCTGAGGCAGGGGTTGGACGCCCCCGTAACGTAATAATAGCGGCCCCGGCTGCTGACATTGCCCACCATGGAGGCCACCGACTGGCTGCGGCGTATTAGCTTGTCGGCGGCGTGCATGCAGACGGTGCCGCCGTGCTTGTGCGGGCGGAAATCCTCCCTGCCGCCGTGGTGGCGCAGTATGTCCATGAAATCGGCGGTGGTCAGGTCACCCTTCTTCAGCGCGAGGTTGTCCCTCGAGCATGCCTGCCTGCCTTTGCCAGCCGCGCCCCAGGTTATGACGGGGTCGGAATAACATTTCCTCAGGTTGAAGTCGGACGCGCTCTTACACCAGCCCTTTTTAACGGCGTTTTCGACCAGGCCGGGCGAGACCGCGTCGAAATCCTTCTCCAGCGAGAGGACATTTGAGATGCTCCAGTGGTCGGTTATCCTCTTCCATGCCCACCACGATTTAACGCTTTCCAGCACGTAGGCTTCACTCTCGTCGGCGATCAGCCAGGTGTTCATGTAGAGGAATTTCTGGCGGTAGCCGCAATTGCCCCCCTGGCCGTGCTCCTCGAGCAGGCGGATGATGGTGTCCATGGCCCCGCGCGCCGTCCTGCCACGCTCCAGCGCCAGGCGCAGCAGGTCCATGCCGGTGAGGCCGTTGGCCGAGGGCTTCTCACGCGTGAAAACGGCCTCGTTGCCTATCATCACCCCGTATTCGTTGGCGCCCATCTCCGCTCCGAACATCCAGAAGGGCTGTGAGAGCAGCACGCGCGCCGTCTCCTCCGCCTGGGGTATCGAAATATAGGTGCATTTGACCGTGTCGCCCGGCCTGTGCTGCTTACGCGGGACGATGACGATATTCTGCACTTCGTCAGGCTCGCGGTCGCTGTTCTTGCCGAAAAGGGTCACCCCTCCCCTGGTGGATGGGCCGAGGGCAACGATTGTGTCGCACATATTAGCTGCCTCCTTATTGCGATAAGATTGCTTCGTCGCAGGCTCCTCGCAATGACAGTTTGGAATATCCCGGATGCATCTTAGCAGAACGCCGGCAGGCTTGACAAAAGGCTGCAGCCTCCATAAAGTGGGATGGCGCTTTTATCGATTTTCGCGGAGGGACTTTGAGATGTCAGACTTGAAGCAATTCTCTTTAGAGGGCAAGGTTACGGTGGTTACCGGCGCCAGCAGGGGCATCGGGCGCGCCACTGCGCTGGCTTTCGCCAGGGCGGGGTCGGATATCGTGCTGACCAGCCGCAAGGTCGAAGATCTCGAGAAAGCAGCTTCCGATATCAGGGCCGTGGGAAGGCGCGCGCTGGTTATCAACGCGCACCTGGGCAGGATGGATGATGTAAAAAAGGTGGCCGATACCGCCAGGGCCGCTTTCAACCGCATCGATATACTTATCAATAACGCGGGCACCAGTCCCATCTTCTCCTCGTTCCTGGAGACCGAGGAACGCCTGTGGGAGACGGTCATGGGCCTCAACCTCAAGGGGCTGTATTTTCTCAGCCAGGCCATCGCGCGGAGCATGAAGGAGCAGGGTGGGGGCTGCATCATCAACGTTTCCTCCATCGACGGGTTCCTGCCCGAGATGGACAACGGCATATACGCAGTCAGCAAGGCCGGCGTGATCATGGCCACCAAGGTCATGGCCAGGGAACTAGCCCCCTATAACATACGGGTTAACGCCATAGCCCCGGGCTTTGTACATACTAAGCTGCTGGATTCCAGCTTTGAAGTAAGGCCCGGCCGCCAGGAGGAGTGCCGCAAGAGCGTACCCATGGGCCGTATCGGGGAGCCCGAGGACATGGTGGGCACCATGATTTACCTGGCATCCGACGCCTCGAGGTATGTGACCGGGCACACGGTCATAGTGGACGGCGGACTGCTCTACGTCTAAGCTTGCCCGCTGCCGTTGAATTCCAGCACGAGCATGGTGATGTCATCGGACTGCTCCGTGCCGCCGGTAAAAGTCTCGATATCCGCCCTCACCCCGTGAACGATATCGGCCACGCTGCGGCCGCACAGGTCATTCAGGCAGCTTAAAAGCCGCGCCTCGGAATACAGCCGCCCCTGCCCGTCCATGGCCTCGGTCACCCCATCTGTATACATTACCAGTGTATCGTGCGGCTTCATGGCATAGGTGTTCGACACGTACTCGCTGTCCGGCATGGCACCCACCACCAGGCCACGCGGCAATTCAATATACTGGAATTCTCCCCCTGCGGGACACAAAAGCGGCGGGTTATGGCCCCCGTTGGCTATGGTCAACAGGCCCGTTTCAGTGTCAAGTACCGCGCAAAGCCCGGTGAAAAACATGGAGGCCTCGTTGTCCGGGGAGAGGGTGTTGTTTACGCTGAAAAGTGCCCTGTCGGGCGTCGGTTCATGCAGCGCCTCGGTGCGCAGCAGGGTCTTGCTGATGGCCATGAAAAGGGCGGCCGGTATGCCCTTGCCGCAGACGTCGCCGATGATCAGGCACAGCCTGGAAGGGCTGAGGAAGAAGAAGTCGAAGAAATCACCGCCTACCTCCCTGGCCGGCTGCATGGTGGCATAGAGGTCGAACTCCCTGCGGTCGGGGAAGGGCGGGAATGTCCTGGGCAGCATGCTGGTCTGTATCTCGGTGGCAACGCGCAGTTCGCTTTCGATCCTTTCCCTGGCGGAGGCCGTCTCCTGCAGGTTGCTTATATAAACCTTAAGGTCCTCCGTCATTTTATTGAATGCCCCGGCCAGGTCCTGGACCTCGTCGCCGGTTGTGACCACCAGCCTGTGGTCAAGGTCGCCCTGGCCGATCACCTGTACCCCCTTGTTCAGGGCTATGATGGGGCGGGTTATGCGCCGGGCCAGCAGGTAGGCTATGCCCGCCACCACCACGATTATGCCTGCAGATGTAAATATCATGGCGGTCAGCATTTCGTTTATCTGCCTGTTGATCCTGGTGGAGAAGTCGGCCGTGACCGCATCGATGCGTTCCTTAGTCGCCTGCACAGGCGCCACTATTTCGTCGATGGGCATGGCGATGCCGATCGACCAGCCGGTGCTCGTTATGGGGGCGTAGGCGATAAACTTCTCGGTGCCGTCCAGCGTGCACCTGCCCACACCCGCCATGCCGTCAACCATCTCCGCCGCTATGCGGGCCAGTTCCGGGTCTTTGGCCTTCAGCAGGTTGCCCGTCACAAAGGCCTCATCCCATTTCCCGCCCGCGCCCAGCATACGGGGGTGCGCTATGATATTGCCCTTGCCATCGATGAGGAATGCATAGCCGTTCTTGCCTATCTGTGTGCCTATGATCTTCTGGTTAATGGTCTCCGCTGTCACGTCTGCGCCGACAACCCCGATCAGTTTGCGCTTTTCACCGTAGACGGGCTTGTAGCAGGTGACCATGGGCGTACCGCTGACCGCATCGATCATGGTGCTGGTCCACCCGATCGACTTGTTTTGCTTTGCCAGCGTGTACCACTCGCGCTGGCGCGGGTCGAAACCGGCAGGTATGCCCGTTGCCCAGGGATAAAGCTGCGTTACGCCGGATTCAGTGGCTGCGTACAACTGGGTCAGGTTGCGGTCGGCCTGGAAGGCGGGGATAAACACCCTGTCAAGGTTTGACATCAGCCTCAGGTCGGTGCTGACCGCTGAGGCCGTGACTCCCGGGGCCAGCACGCCCACCGAAGCGGTATAGATGGTGTCGGGTTGCTCGTCCTGGAAATATGTCCGGCCACCGGGGAAATCGGCCGGCCTCTCCCAGAGGTCCGACATGTAGCTGGCCACCAGCGACGTTTCCGATTCTACCTTGTCGAAGAGCGCGTCGCTGATGGCTGCCTGGTCTATAGCAAGCGTCAGCAATTGCTCCCTGGCCTGCTTCTGGAGGGCGTCGGTGCTGTCGCTGACAGCGCTGGCGCCCAGGGAGGCATTGCTCTCCAGAGCGTACCTGCCCATGCCGGCCATATTGTTGAGCACTATGGCTGAGAAAAAAGCCAGTGAAAGTAGGGACAGCCCCAGCAGTATGAGCAGTATCTTGCCTGTGATCTTGAGCTTAATCTGCGGCATCGGAATTATCATATCACAACGACGCCTGTGTCATAGATGTCGCCGCCGCGTGTAAAAGGTTGACATGCCCGCAGCCTTGCTCTAAATTACCGGCATGACACGCCATATTGTGCTGGCCTCGGCCTCCCCGCGGCGCAGGGAGCTGCTGGAAAATATCGGCCTCAAGTTCACGGTGGACCTGGCTGAGACGGCCGAAGCCCGGTCCGGCAGTTTGAAGCCCGCGCATCTGGCCAAGGCGCTCTCCCTGCGCAAGGCGAAGGCGGCGGCGTCACGCCATAAGGGTCCGATTATCATAGCCGCGGACACGCTGGGCGTGCTGGATGGGGAGATACTGGGTAAGCCGGCGGACGCAGGCCGGGCGCGCAGCATGCTGGCTGCGTTGAGCGGCAGGTGCCACAGCGTGATAACGGGGTTTACCGTCATGGATACGGTCACGGGCAGGACTGTTTCGCGGGCGGTGGAGACAAAGGTGTATTTCAGAAAGGTAGGCAGGACGGAGATCGCCGGGTACGTGGAGACGGGCGAGCCGCTGGACAAGGCGGGCGCCTATGCCATACAGGGGTTGGGGGCGCTGCTGGTGGAGAGGATTGAGGGCGATTATTACAACGTCATCGGCCTGCCGCTGTGCGCCCTGGCAAAGGTGCTGAGGAGTTTCGGCGTAACCCTGTTGGCCTGACCTTAGCGCGCACGCGCGGCACACTCGCCCGCCAGGTAACCCGTGGAGAAGGCCGCCTGCAAATTGAATCCGCCCGTATCGGCATCCAGGTCGAGCACCTCGCCGCAGAAATAAAGCCCCCGGATTATCTTCGATTGCATTGTCCTGGGGTCGACCTCCTTGAGCGAAACACCCCCTGCCGTCACCATGGCCTCTGCCAGGGGCCGCGTGCCCTCCACGTTGAAGGTGAGGCCCTTGAGCACGCGTGCCACGGACCGGCGTTGTACGGCGGTCACCTGGGCGGCTTTGATGCCCTCAGGCATCCCGGCCAGGGCCAGCGCTGCGCGGGCAACCCGCTCCGGCAGCGAATCGCTCAGAAAGCTTTTAAGCTGCCTGACGCCGTGCTCACCGATAGCCTCTTCCAGGTGTTCGCTCAGCTGCGGAAGGGTTTTACCGGGTACGAGGTCAACGGCCAGGCTGACAGGTCCGGCTGACAGCGCATCAGCCACTGCCAGGCTCATGAGGAGGACTGCGGGTCCGCTGAGCCCGTAGTGAGTGAAGATGATACTGCCCCTGCGGCTCTCCACCACGGGCGGCCGCGGCTTGCCCGCCCCGCTGCCCCGTCCCCTGTCGGCCCGCGGTGTGCTGGCCGTGTCAATATCCGCCGCACTGCAGGCGAAGGAGGTGAGCCTCACGTCAGGCAGGCTGATCCCCTGCAGGTCTGCTGCCCGGCTTTCTTTTACCACCAGCGGGACAAGGGCCGGCCGAAGCGGGATCAGGCTGTGCCCCAGCTTTTCGGCCAGGCGGTAGCCGTCTCCTGCCGAGCCGGTCTGTGGATAGGAGGACCCCCCGGTGGCCAGCACAACGGCGTCTGCCGGGTAGCTGGCCGACGCGGTCAGCGCGGCCATAGCTTTACCTTCCACAGCCTCGACCGAGGTTACCCTTGCCCCGGTGACCACCTTTACGCCGCCGGCGGACATGTACTTTTGCAGCGCGGCCACGGCATCGGCTGATTTCCCCGAAAGGGGGAAGATGCGCCCGTCCGGCTGCGCCAACGTCTTAACGCCGAAACGGTCCAGCAGCTTCAATAAGTCATCGCGGAAAAAATGGTTGAAGGCGGGGTAGAGGAACCTGCCGTTGGGGCCGAACATCGATATAAACTCGTTGAGCTCACGAGTATTGCTGAGGTTGCAGCGCCCGTTGCCGCTGACCAGTAACTTTTTCCCCGGCTGCTGCATTTTTTCCAGCAGTGTCACGTCCGCGCCCAGCTCCGCGGCGCGGCCGGCCGCGATCATACCGCCCGCCCCTCCACCTGCGACCACTACCCTGGCGGCGCTCATGCTATAGAGAACTTCCAGGCACAGAACCAGCCGTCCGGGATGTCATCGGGCGGACAGGCAATGCATTCGGTCCTGATGCGCGGGTCGATGGTTTGCGCAAAGCTGGTGTATTCCACCACGCCCGCCGACTTGCACGGGTAGTCCTGCAGCCCCTTGCGCCTGCGCGCGTCCTGCACCCTGCAGTTGACCATTTTGAAGACCAGGCTGCTCCCCTGCCATTCCGTCGATTGCGTATTGATCCTTGAGTAGAGCCGGTAGCCCAGGGCGGCCTGCAGGGCTTCCAGCCCGCCTTTGTCCGGCAGGTCCAGCAGCGACTTGATACGTTCAGCTTCAAAGGGGGAGAACTTGATCCAGCAGGTATCGTTGCAGCGCTTGGCCGTGAACATCTCCTGCCGGGCCTCCACGGCCTGGAACCACAGGCCGTCGCCGGCCAGCCAGTTGGCAGAGATGGCATCGATCAGTGATATCAACCTGTCCCGCGGCAGTTCAGTCAGCGCCCGCGGCAGGCCGTTATCTACGGCCAATCCCAGCACGCCCGCCAGGCGCTTGACCGCCAGGGGCCAGTATTTGCCGAAGACCTCGTCCTCCACCTGCAGGGCCTTTTCCAGCCCGAGCTGGTGGTCTACCTCGTTGAACCATATGCCGTAATGCACAAGGCTGCGCCTGAGCATATCCACGGCCAGCCTGCCCAGCGCGGGATTATCCAGTTTTTCGATTCCGTTCATCTCTCCCATGTCGGTGCTCCTCGATACGGCGGCCGTGTATTTTCTGACAATACCCGGGATCCGTATTATAATAACATCATTTGCACAGTGCTGGAATAAATACGGAATGACGAAAAAACAGGGTGTCCTGACACGGGGGGACATACTCGGGATGCAGGACAACCGGCCTCCCCTTATAGAGGGTGCCATAGACCTGGACGGGCAGGTCCAGCCCAACGGTATCGACCTGACCGTAAGGGATGTCGCCTGTTTCTCTACGCCCGGCAGGCTTTCGCAAAGCAACCTGGGAAGGGAGTTGTCCGCCCTTGAGCGGCTGGAATTCGATGGGGATGGCGGCCTCGACCTGCTGCCCGGGCCCTACTTAGTCACCTTCAACGAAGTGGTGACACTGCCGGATAATGTCATGGCGCTGGGAAGGCCGCGATCCAGCCTGAACCGCTGCGGTGTCAGCATGCACAGCGCTGTCTGGGACGCCGGCTATTCAGGCCGTTCGCAGTCATTGCTGGTGGTCTACAACCCGCATGGCTTCAGGCTGCACAGGAACGCACGCGTCCTGCAGCTCGTTTTCTTTTACACCTCGGGCGCCGTGGATAAGGGGTACAGCGGAAAGTACCAGGACGAGAACAAGTAATTTGCAGTTAAGGAGAACCTTTTAAAATGAAAATAAATAAGCACTTAGTGTATTTGCTGATGGCGGTAGCTATGGTTTTGCCGGTATTGGCCGGCTGCGTCAGCCAGCCTCCCATAGAGCAGGCAGTGCTGTGTGCCGCCGTATCCAAATCAGGCGAGCCGCTGCTGGCGGCCGACAACTTCACGCCGGACATCAAGACCATCTATTGCTCGGTTAAGCTGAATGCCCCTTCGGCAAAGTCCACGGTCAGGGCAGATTGGTACCTTGTCAAGAGCGACGAGGCCGGCCTGTCCGATATGCTCTTCGGCAGCGAGAAAGCCGCGGCGGAGGCGCCCTACGCAGTCTTTGCTTTTGCCCGCTCGGAGAACCTGTTGCCCCGCGGCGATTACAGGGTCAGCCTTTTCTACGACGATAAGCCGGTGAAGTCGGTGCCATTTGTGGTCCAGGGTGAACCGGCTGCCCCGTCGGTCAAGCTGGATGAAGCAACCATGTCGACCGGTATTGACGTCCTCAGTGGGAAGCCGTTAAACAATGTCAGCGTTTTTCCCGCCGACAGCACTGTCGTCTACGGAACGGCCAGGGTCAGCGGCGGCGATTTCAACGACCAGGTCAAGGCCCGCTGGGTTTACGAGGGTGGTGAATTGGGAGGGGACAGGGAACAGACTATCGCCGAGAAATCCCTCAAGCTTGAGGGACGTGAATATTTGAACTTTTCCATCTCGCCCAAGGAGGGCAGTCCCTTTCCTAAAGGGCGTTACAGCCTGAGGTTGTACGTCGGCGACGTCGAGCAGGTGAAGCTGCCTTTCAGCGTGGTTGAAGCTGTCGGACTGCCGCCCCTTTACGTCGGCGAGGCGGGTGTGTACTCGTTCAAGGATAAGGAGCAGAAGGAGGTCAACCTGACATCCCGTTTTACGGTTGACACCCCCGAGATCTTTTTCCGGGCCAAGGTATACAATGCCCTTCCCGGGACGCCCATGGATGTCCAGTGGATAATCGTCCGCAGCGATGAAGCAGCCGTGGATAATTACCAGGTCGCTGAAGACAAGAACGTCATCGACGGCACGCTGGAGATTGCCGCCAGGCTGTCCGCCGGCAAGAACAAGCTTTACAAGGGTGATTACGCGGTCAAACTGCTCTTAAACGGTGAAGAAAAAATCAGCCTGCCTTTCATAGTGCAGTAGGGGCAACGGTTAAGAGAAACAGGGGCGGGTTTTCAAACCAGCCCCTGCAGTTAATGCCCGTATAATGGCCGGTTACTTTGAGGCGTCCCTGAGGGCCCGCTGCTCCAGCTTTACCGTGTATATGTCCCACTCGGCTTTCTCCAGTTCGCCAGCCTTCCACATGACGAATGTGCAGACTTTAGCCCCGGCCGGTATGGTGCAGGTGAACTTGACCTGCCAGTCGCTGCCGGTCCAGCCGGTCTCGAAGAGCGCGTCCAGCATCCCCTGCACCAGGTAGCGCTGGACACGGCAATCGAAGGCGGAATAGTGGTCCTGGTGCGGGCACCAGGTTATGTCGAAGCTGACCCGCTCATCGGAATCTATGCGCGGTTCCTCCAGCGACGAATAGGCTATGCGGTTGATTACCGTGGCACAGAAGCTGACCAGCTCTGCCTCTGACAGGCCCTGCGGCCTGTCCAGCCCGGCAAAAAGCTGCGTACCCACGTCATGGCCGACCCTGCGCAGCGACCTGTTGACCAATTGTTGACCCTGCAGGCCGAACTCTTTTTCGCAGTCTTTGAGTATCTGGATGACGGCCATGGCCTGCATGGTCCCCCACTGCCAGAGCGTGGCCGGGTCGAAATCTGTCCTGCCCAGCACCTCTTCCCTTAGGCGCCCCAATCCGGCCTGGTATGGCTGGTTGAAGCCGAATTTAGCCCAGTTGCTCTCCTTGCGGTGTTGCCGGTGTGCCATTGCAGCCTCCTATGTTGCAGGGTAACAAACATATTACTACGGGCGGTTAAATTTTGACAGCCTGGCGAACTGCGAAGTAAACTCATGAATTATGCCGGGGCCAAAGAAACTCAAGCCGTCATGGTTCGACAACCTCAAGGTCAGCGTCAAACAGGCGCTGGGTATGAAGGTGATACTCTGCGATTCCTGCAAGTACGACTGGCGCGGCGCCTGCTACCAGCCGGCCAGGCCCAACGCGGTGTGGTGCCCGGACTACGCCAAACGCGGCTCATAACAGTGACCAGCCCCTTAATTCTGCGACGGGCCGGGTGGCTGGGCCACCCTCAGCGGTATCCTGGCCATCTCGTGGCCTTCCACCAGCACGTGCATGGAATACACTCCGTACCTGGGGAACTCCACGCCGTCGAAGCGCATGGCTATACGCCCTGTGCTCTCAGTTCCCGCCGGGGGCCTGGGTATATTGAGCTTGCCCTTGAGGGAAGGTATTATCTCCTTCCCGTCCTCGTCGATGAGGTGCACCTCGAAATTCTTCTCCCCCGCCTCAACGACGTTGGCGCGCAACTGGATTACCAGGAAAAAATTGGGGTGCCTGACGGGTACCCTGCCGGCCATGATGGTATCAAACCCTATGCCGAGGGCGTTGACCTTGTTGGTCGCCTCGGCATAGTCGCAGATAAAGGCGTAATCCACCTGCATTGCCCTATAATTCTATCATGTTTGGGCAGGCCGCCTTCACCCGGTCGGCCCGTTGAAAACTTTGACTGTGCACGTAGCGGATGATATTATAGCTTTAGCCCGGGGCAAACGGGCCTTTTATGGATAACGAGAGTACCCTATATTTAATATTAATTATAGTCTGCCTCCTCCTGTCTGCTTTCTTTTCCAGCGCAGAGGTGGCCATCATCTCGCTGAGCAGGATAAGGGTCAAGCACCTGCTCAGCCACGACGTTAAGTTTGCAGACATCCTTGACAGCTTCCAGAAACAGCCGGGCATCTTCCTCTCTGCCATATTGCTGGGAAACACCATGGTCAACGTGGCAGCCGCCTCCCTGGGCACAGTGATCGCCGTGGGCCTTTTGGGCGCCAACATGGGCGCGCTGGTTGCTACCATATGCATCACCCTCCTGGTGCTGGTGCTGGGCGAGGTAATACCCAAGACTGTGGCTGCCCACAATGCCGAGAAACTGGCCCTGGCCTACAGCATACCGGTCCAGCTTCTTATCTGGG
>Ga0247841_10001183_pt1 | contig 61212 bp, 43 predicted proteins | sample LaCruzMarch2015__2_FD_192410 | JGI IMG/M metagenome (GOLD analysis project Ga0247841, IMG submission 192410) | Freshwater microbial communities from meromictic Lake La Cruz, Castile-La Mancha, Spain - LaCruzMarch2015_18m | ecosystem: Environmental > Aquatic > Freshwater > Lake | place: Spain...
GCAGGTCAGTCCGGGAGGATTCGTATCTTCCTCCACCCTGGTGGCACTGATGCAGCAGATCGACCCCGTCAAGGTGGAATTTGCCATTCCGGAAAAATACCGGGAGAAGGTGAGAAAAGGAACCCTCATCAAATTCCGTGTGGAGGGGATTGACAGCTCATTTGCAGGCCATGTTTATGCCATCGAACCCAAAATAGATCCGACCACCCGGAACATCTCCATGCGGGCCATCTGTCCGAATCCCGGAGGCCTTCTGGTACCGGGGGCCTTTGCCAAGGTAAATATCGTGCTCGATCGCCTTCCGGATGCCCTTGTGGTTCCGTCCGAAGCGATTATTCCCCAACTGAACAGCGAAAAGGTCTTTTTGTGCAAGAACGGGAAAGCGAAATCACAGATTATCGAAACCGGTATCCGCACCGAACGCGAAGTCCAGGTAATCCGCGGGATTCTACCGGGAGACACCGTGATCACCACCGCCATCCTTCAGCTTCGTGAGGAGATGCCGGTGAAAGTCAGAACTGATAAAGCCGGTTCAAGATGAACATCTCGTCCATGAGTATCAGCCGGCCTGTTCTGGCTACGGTCATATCGTTGCTGATTGTGCTATTCGGAGCCATCGGTTATGCATTCCTCGGGGTCAGGGAGTTTCCAAGTGTTGACCCGCCGGTGGTCACGGTCACCACCAATTATGTGGGAGCCAATGCCGATGTGATCGAATCCCAGATCACCGAACCGCTGGAGGAGTCGATCAACGGTATTGCCGGAATCCGTTCGCTGACCTCGGTGAGCAGTGATGGCCGGAGCAACATCACGGTGGAATTTGAACTGGGGATCGACATGGAGGCAGCAGCAAATGATGTGCGGGATCGCGTTTCGCGTGCCATCCGCAATATCCCGCAGGATACCGACCCTCCCATCGTGACCAAATCGGATGCAGATGCCTCTCCCATTTATGCCATCACGCTGCAGAGCAATTCACGCGACCTGATGGAGTTGTCGGACATCGCCAACAATGTGTTCAAGGAGCGGCTTCAGACCATACCCGGAGTGAGCGAAATCCGGATCTGGGGTGAACGCCGTTATTCCATGAAGCTGTTGCTGGATCCTTCCAAATTAGCCAGTTATCAGCTTACTCCGGGCGATGTGAGGAATGCCCTGGTACGTGAGAACATTGAGCTGCCAACCGGACGTATCGAAGGATACAGGACTGAACTGACCATACGTACCCTGGGAAGACTGACTACCCCCGCCGAATTCAACGACATGATCATCCTGGAAAAGAATGGGACGGTGATTCGCATGCGTGACGTGGGTACGGCAAGTTTACTTCCGGAAAATGAACGTACCATCATGAAGGGCAACGGAAAAATTCCGATGGTCGGCGTGGGCATTACACCTCAACCGGGGTCCAATCAGATCGCCATTGTGGATGAATGTTACAAGCGCATTGCCCAGCTGAAAAACGAGATGCCTTCCGACATCGACGTCGGGACAGTGATGGATACCACACTCAGCATCCGCAAGGCCATCAAGGAGGTGCAGGAGACCATTCTGATCGCCTTTGCCCTGGTGCTGCTCATTATCTTCTTCTTTCTCCGCAGCTGGCGAACGACCCTCATCCCGATCATCGCCATTCCGATCTCTCTCATCAGCGGCTTTTTCATCATGTATGTGGCCGGTTTCTCCATCAACATCCTTACCCTGTTGGGAATCGTTCTGGCCACGGGGCTGGTGGTGGACGATGCCATTGTGGTGCTTGAAAACATCTATCATAAAATTGAGGGAGGGATGGATCCGGTGGAAGCCGGGCACAAAGGGGCAAAAGAGATCTACTTTGCCGTGCTTTCCACCACCATCACGCTGGCTGCGGTTTTTCTTCCGATCATTTTCCTGCAGGGTCTTACAGGAAGGCTTTTCCGTGAGTTCGGGGTAGTGGTGGCCGGAACCGTGGTGGTCTCTGCCCTGGTCTCCCTGACCCTGACCCCGATGATGAGCACCAAAATGTTGCGCAAGATTGAACATCACAATGCCCTGTTCCTCTTTACAGAACGGATGCTGAATAACCTCACGGATGGCTACAACCGTTCGCTCATTATTTTCATCCGGCATCGCTGGCTGGCCATCATCATCATGGTGGTTTCCATGGGCTTGATCGCTGTGATCGGGACGCTGATCCCTTCAGAGCTTGCGCCAATGGAGGACAAGAGCAGGATGCAGGTGATGTCAACGGCACCGGAGGGGACATCGTTCGAGTTGATGGATAGCTATATCAACCAGATTGCATCCATTGTGGATACCATCCCGGAAAAGGAGGCCATGATGGCCATCACGGCCCCGGGGTTTGGCTCTTCCGCATCCACCAACACCGGTTTTGTGAGGATCTCCCTGACCCAACCCGAAAACCGCGTCAGGACCCAGCAGGATATCGCTGATGAACTCAGTGTAATTGGCCGGAAATATAATTTCGCACGAACCTTTGTGATCCAGGAGCAAACCATCGGAGGGGGAAGGAATTCAGGTCTTCCGGTTCAATATGTGGTCCTCGCCCCCGATTTTGAAAAATTGAAAAAAAACCTTCCCAGGTTCATGGAAAAAGTTCAGGCCGACCCGATGTTTCAGGTAGTTGATCTGAACCTGAAGTTCAACAAACCTGAATTATCGGTGGAAATCGACCGGGATCGAGCCCGATCGATGGGGATTAACGTCAGGGATATTGCAGAAAACCTCCAGCTCTATTTCAGCGGCCAACGGTATGGTTACTTCATCATGAACAGCAAGCAATACCAGGTGATCGGACAAGCCAACCGTTCAAACCGCAACGAACCACTCGACCTGAGTTCCATCTATATCCGGAACAACAAGGGAGAGCTCATCCAGCTTGATAATGTTGTCAAACTGAATGAGCAGAGCAATCCTCCCCAGCTTTACCGGTACAACCGTTATGTTTCGGCAACGGTTTCCGCCCAGCCTGCCAAGGGCATCACACTGGGGCAGGGCATTGCCGAGATGCAGAAAGTGGGGAAGGAGACCTTTGATGATTCTTTCTCCTCTGCCCTTGCCGGGACATCCAAGGAATTTGCCGACAGTTCCGGAAGCTTGTTGTTTGCATTTCTACTTGCACTGGTGCTGATCTATCTTATCCTTGCCGCCCAGTTTGAAAGTTTCCTTGATCCGCTGACCATCATGTTCACGGTTCCTCTGGCCCTTGCCGGGGCAGTATTGTCGTTGTGGCTGTTCGGGCAGACCCTCAATATTTTCAGTGAGATCGGGGTGATTGTGCTGATCGGGATTGTCACCAAGAACGGAATTCTGATCGTCGAATTTGCCAACCAGCGAAAGGAGGCTGGGCTTGAGCTTAGGGAGGCTGTCATCGATGCGGCTACCCGCCGTCTTCGTCCCATTCTTATGACGAGCCTGGCCACTGCACTGGGAGCCTTACCCATTGCACTGGCGCTCGGGGTGGCTTCGCGCAGCCGTATGCCCATGGGGATCACCATCATCGGCGGACTGATTTTTTCGCTTATCCTTACCCTGTATGTCATTCCTGCCTTATACACCTATCTCTCACGATCAAAGAAATTGAAAAAGTGAAACCATGTTTTTAGAAAGTCAGCCGTCAGAAGTTAAAAATCAAAAATTGATTTTGATCCGTCCTTTTCAGTTCGGTAATTTCCTTTTTTTCACTGCATCGCTGATTCACCACCTCAGTACCCCACTGCCTTATCTCCTTTCAGGTATCCTTTTTTTTCTCACCTCCGCTTCCTGTGGTCAGGAGGTCATGACACTCGAAAATTCCATCCAGACCGGCTTAAGAAACAATTATTCCATCATCCTCCAAAGAAATGAAGCCCAGATTGCGAAAAACAATAATACTGTCGGGAATGCAGGATTTTTACCCAGCCTCACGTTGGGCGCCACTCAGAATAACACCATCAGCACTACCCACCAGGAGCAGTTCAGCGGTGTGACCAAGGATATTTCCAATGCGAAAAACAACACCCTGAATGTTGGATTACAGCTCAACTGGACACTTTTCGACGGGCTCAATATGTTTGTCAGTAAAAAGATGCTTGGCGTGCTGGAAGAGCTTGGGGAAAATGGCACACGCATCGTGGTGGAGGGGACGGTATCCGACATTATTCTCTCCTATTACGGGATTATCCAGCTGGGGAAGCTGGTTCGGGTGGCGCAGGATGCCGTTGACCTGTCGATGCAACGCAGGCGTATTGCCGAAGCCAAACTGTCGCTGGGTGCCGGTTCACAGCTGATGCTGCTGCAGTCGACCGTTGACCTGAATGCCGACAGTACCAGGCTCATACAGCAAAAAACCACCCTGGCCAATGCCAGGATCACTTTCAACCGTTTGCTGGCAAGGGATGTTGCAACCCCTTTTGCCATCCGGGATTCCATCCGGCTGAATGAACCAGGTGCTTATGACAGTATCCTGATCACTTCGCTGAAGCAGAACTCCCGGCTCATTGCTGCACGGCTTAACCAGGATCTGATGCGGCTTGGTGTAAGGCAATCCCAATCAGACCGCTACCCTCAGCTTAATTTCACGGCTGGTTACAGTTATAATACCCTGAATTCTCAAACCGGTTTTCTTCAGTATAATCAGAGCTATGGTCCCTCCTATGGTTTTAACCTCTCCTATACCCTCTTTAACGGATTCAATGTGAATCGGGCCATAAAAAATGCCAGGATCCTGATGAATTCGGGAGATGTGGAATTGCAGGATGCTAAAGAAGATCTTTGTGCCAGTTTGCAAAAAGAATACAATCAATACTGTTCCAACCTGGAGGTGGTCAGATTACAACTCAGTAATGTTGTGGTAGCCAATGAAAATGTCACCATCGCTTTCGAAAAGTACAAGCTGGGCAGCATCAATGACATTGAACTCAGGGAGATCCAGAAGAAGTTGATTGATGCCGAATATGAGCTGATTTCAGCGCAGTTCGAGGCCAAGAAAGCAGAAGTGGAGTTAAGCCGGTTAAGCGGGTCACTGCTGACATTTAAATGACCCATATTTCCGTGCGTTCATTTCATAATACATTGATTTCCATTTTCAGGTTTCGCATTTTTGAAAAAGCGGTTATCTAAGAAGGAATGCAGAAAAAGCTTATCTTTGCCAAATAAACATGTATTTTGACATTTCATGAATTTGGATTGGATGCCCGGTTGATGGAGGGCATTGAGGCGCTCGGATATGAAATTGCAACGCCGATTCAGCAACAAGCAATTCCCGCAATTTTAACAGGTAAGGATTTGATTGGTTCCGCCCAGACCGGAACCGGAAAAACGGCAGCATTCCTCCTTCCGATCATTGACCGGATCATCACATCTCCTCCCGATGAAACCATAAAGGCACTGGCCATTGTTCCTACACGTGAGCTGGCCATGCAGATCGACCAACAGATGGAGGGGCTCTCCTATTTTACGCCGGTCAGCTCAATTGCGGTTTACGGTGGAACCGATGGGGCTTCTTTCTCCCGCGAAAAACAGGCCCTCGAAAAGGGCGCAGATGTCATCGTATGTACTCCCGGCCGAATGATTGCCCATCTCAACATGGGATATGTCAACCTTTCCGGACTGAAATACCTGATCCTTGACGAGGCTGATCGCATGTTGGATATGGGCTTTTTTGACGACATCCTGAAGATCATTTCCTATCTTCCTTCACAACGGCAAAACCTGTTATTTGCGGCCACGATGCCGTCAGCGATTCGTGATCTCGCCCGAAAGATCCTGAATAATCCGGTAGAAATCAGCATTGCTGTATCAAAGCCTGCCGATAGAATCTTACAGCTGGCCTATGTGGTTTACGACACCCAAAAGATCCCCCTGGTGCAATACCTGCTAAAGGACCAGCCCAGGCGAAGTATCCTCATTTTTTGCTCCACAAAAAGCAAAACCAAGCAGTTGAGTGCCGCTTTGAAAAAACTCGGTCTGGCCGCCGAGGAGATCCATTCAGACCTGGATCAGGTGGCCCGTGAGAAGGTACTGATGCGTTTCCGTAACAAAGAGCTTGGAATTCTCGTCGCGACAGATATCGTATCACGCGGCATTGATATAGAGGACATCGATATGGTCATCAATTTTGACGTCCCGCACGACGGAGAAGATTATATCCATCGTATTGGCCGCACTGCGCGGGCTGAAGCAAAGGGAGCAGCCGTCACCCTGATCAACGAAAAAGAACAACAAAAATTTGCCCTGATCGAAGAGCTTTTAGAGAAATCAGTATATAAAGCTGTAGTACCTATTCACCTCGGGGAGGCTCCTGTTTATCAGCCCCGGAAACGATCTCCGGGGAGTAAATATGGCAGGTCCAAAAGAAGATAAGTATTCACTGTTTATATGCTTTAAAAACAATTTTTTTTTATTTTTGTTATTATGTTATTGTTTTAATGTACCTTTGCAAATATTTTAATTACATCTTATTATGAAAAATGGAAAAGTAAAATTCTTTAATGAATCAAAAGGTTTTGGATTTATTTTGGATTCCGAATCAGGAAAAGAGTATTTTGTTCATGCTTCCGGTCTTATTGACAGGATCACGGAGAATGATGAAGTAACCTTCGACCTGACGGAAGGGAAAAAAGGATTAAATGCAACCAACGTTAAACTAGTATAGCTTAACCGGTTACAAGAGTTTTAATCACGGGCCCCGCGAACTGCGGGGCTTTTTTTTTGGGGTAAATTGAAGAACCTCGCGGCAAGCCTCGGGGAATGCGCTCGCGGGGATTCAGGGAGGAAGTGTCGATGCGAATTGAATACTGGATGCTCCTGGCGTGCACCCGCCCTTTGAAGAGGCAATTTCCAGCCATTTTAACGGTGAATTCACAGCTCCGGAAATTCTTCATTTTTTGCAAAGAATTCGGGAATTTATGTTGCATTCACTGCAAATAATCTATATATTCGCAATAGATTTTGGCATTCAACAAAATTTCACACCATGAAAAAACTTATTCTGATGCTGCTCCCTTTCTTACTTACCTTTTCATGCAAGACCACAAAGCCGGTTTCTCCCGATACTTTTCAGGGAAATCAGCTGATCTTTGGAAATGGAGGAGGGGTTGCGAACCAGGTTACTGAGTATACCCTTCTTGAAAACGGACAGCTATTTTTGAAAAAATCGGGTGGCGAGGAGCGAAAAGAGATAAAGAAACTGAAAGCAAAGATGGTGAAAGGGATCTTTTCGCGTGCCGAAAAGTTGAACATTGATAAAACCGTGTTCAATCACCCCGGGAATATGACCTTTTTCGTTACCCTTAAACTTCCTGCCGGAAGCCATACTATTCAGTGGGGTGATAATGACTATACGGTTCCCCCTGATATCCTGTCTTTTTACAATTATCTTTTCGTATGTATTCACCCTTAAAAGTAAAAACATGAAGAGAAATCTACTTTTTGTCTCAGCACTGGCCATAAGCCTGCTGTTTGTTTCGTTCGCCAACGCCCAGAAAAATCCATTTTCCGGCAAAATTAAATCAGCTGCAGCGCCCACGTTTGCACCCCAACCGGTCCAAGTCCAGGCATTGCTTTCCAATCCCACTATCAACGCCCGTTTGCAACAAGCGGGAAGATATCACCCGGGGAGTATTCCCTATTCCAGCCTTCAAACCGGGATTACAAAATATTCAGATAAGCAATATGGCAATTATGGTCAGCTCATCTATGTGAAAGGGAAATTGCCCCATGCCATCAAACTGAATATGAAATCGACAGCTGTGGTTCAGGAAGCCTGTTTTGAGTATCTGAATGCACTCAAAGAGATGCTCCGGATCCAGGATGCCGGTAAAGAATTTGTGATTAAAAGCCTGGAAACGGATAATATCGGCATGAATCACATCAAGATGCAGCAGGTTTATAAAGGCATACCTGTCTATTACGGAGAAGTTTACCTACACAGCGAGGATAACCAGATTGCCCTTTTTAACGGGAACACGTTGCCTACCCCATCCGTTGCCATCAACCCGGCCATTGGTGCTCAGCAGGCCAACCTTAAGGCCATCATTGATGTATCAGGGAGAACCCGGTTTCATGTACTTACACAGACAGAAAAAACCCTGCTGGATTACGATGAGCCGAAAAGTGAATTGGTGATTTATCACAAAAACAGGGATCCTTTGCAGGGGAAATTGGCCTGGCATGTGACTGTCCGTCCCAATTTCATTGAACGCTGGGAATATTTCATTGATGCCGGCACCAGTGATATCATTCACTTCTATAACAATACTCAAACCGACGGAAATGTTCCGGCATCCGGGACGGATTTGAACGGGGTGAACCAGAATTTCCATGCCTATCTTGAAGCCGGCACATATTACCTGATTGATGTTTCCAGACCCATGTTCAATGCACAGAATATGGAAGGAACATTGCGTGTTTTTGATGCCAATTATACCTGTCCATGGGCACAAAATTTCAGCGCCTCCGTGGTTTCCTCTTCCAATAACACCTGGGGGCCCAAAGCTGTTTCTGCCCAGAACCACCAGGGACTGGCCTATGATTATTACCGGACCGTTCACAACCGTAACTCGTATAACAACCAGGGGGGGTCCATCTATTCTGTCATCAATTGTACCGAAGAGAATGGTTCGGGTTTGGACAATGCCTTCTGGAATGGCAAGTTTGTCAGCTATGGCAATGGAAATCAATTGTACAAGCCATTGGCCGGAGCCCTTGATGTCAGTGCGCACGAAGTGGGGCATGCCTATGATGAAACCTCCGCCAATCTTGAATACCAGGGGCAATCGGGGGCCATCAACGAAACCTATGCCGACATTTCCGGGGCGATGGTTGAACGCAAGAACTGGCAGCTTGCCGAGGATATCATTCCCGCCGGCTCTTCAACTTTTCCGACCGGTGCGATGCGCGACATGTCAAACCCCCATAACGGCGGTACCAGCCTGAATGATCCGGGATTTCAGCCAGCCCATGTCAGTGAAATGTATACTGGTGAACAGGACCATGGTGGTGTTCATATCAATAGCGGAATCGGGAACCATGCCTATTACCTTTTTGCTACCGCTGTTGGGCTGGAGAAAGGCGAACAGGTTTTTTTCAGGGCTCTTTTCAACTACCTCACAAAATCTTCGCAGTTTATTGATTTCCGGCTGGCGGTTCTTCAATCAGCGAAAGATCTTTATGGTGATGGTTCTGCTGAGGTTACTGCTGCCGGAAATGCTTTTGACCAGGTTGGTATTACAACCGGTTCGGGGGGCAACTACCAGAACCAGCTCCAGGTCAATCCTGGGCAGGATTACATCATGTGTTATGATCTCGTGGAGTCGGATCCTTATACCCTCTATGTTTCCTCCACTGCAGGTACTGATTTTGTTGGTATTTCACAAACCAACCTGGTGAATAAACCCAGTTTGGTTGACGATGGAAGCGTTGGCTTATTTGTATCATCGGATAACCGGTTGCGGATGATCACCATCAGCACGACCCCCGAGGAACAGATCATCCAGACAGATCCATACTGGCAAAATGTAGCTGTTTCCAAAGATGGATCAAAAATGGCCTGTATCTCCAAATACCAGGATTCTTCAATCTATGTTTACAGTTTCCAGAAACAGGAATGGGCTACCATACACCTGTATAATCCGACTACCGGCCAGGGTGGTGTCGGCACCAACAATGTATTGTATGCCGATGCCCTCGAATGGGATTACACCGGAGAATACATCATGTATGATGCCTACAACCAGGTAAACAGTTCAACAGGTCAGAACATGGATTATTGGGATATTAACTTTGTAAATGTATGGAACAATGCCGCCAACAATTGGGGCACCGGAGATGTATTCAAGATGGTAAGTGGTTTACCCGAAGGGATCAGCATCGGGAATCCCTCATTCTCAAAGAATTCTCCAAACATTGCGGCATTCGATTTTTTTGATGCCTCTACCGGAAATGTCACGGTATATGCCATCAATCTCGAAACCGGTGATGCCGGGGAGATTTACCAAAATGGCACGACTCTAAGTTATCCCAATTATTCCAAATTGGACAACCAACTCATTTTTACAACTTTGTATAACAGCGAATTAATCATTGCCCAGATCGGTCTGGCCACCAATAAAATCCAACCGGCAGGACAAGCTGCAGGGTTGATCGGAAATGCCCAATGGGGAATATGGTTTGCACAGGGAACACGACCATTACTGGACATCCAGGAAAACAAAGCTGCATTGGATGTCCGGCTGTATCCAAATCCCTCCCATGGAATGGTAACCCTCCTCCTTGATAAGAAATATAAGGGAAGTTATGCCATTGAGATCGTTGACATGCAAGGGCACCGGATACTCACCGACGAGATCAATGCAAATCCCGGATCGGTCACCCTCGATCTTTCATCCCTGCATAGTGGATTATACTTTATTCGAATAACAGGCGACGGATTTACGGTTAACCGGAAAATTGTCCTGAAATAACAGGCGATCCGGCCGGTTTGCCAACTTTTTTAATCCTCTTTAACCCTGATCAGGGGCAGCCAGTATGGTTGCCCCTTTTTTTTTCAACCGTAAAGAGAGAATAAAAACTGTAGAAATAACGGGAATCACCTACCCTGAAAATTAAATATAATATTATCTTTAACAGCCTTTTAATGAACTTTCATCTCTGATGAAGCCAACACTGAAATACCACCTTATCTTTACTCTATTGCTGTTCTCAACGATGCTTCATGCCCAAAGCGCTGTTACAGAACCGCGTCCTGATCCTGGATTTGCCAAACGCTGGAGCATTGGGATCGGATTTGGACCCGACTTTTATTACGGCGACCTGAATCTGTACAAGATTGGCATTTCTAAAAATGTCAGTCTGGCCGGAAGCCTCTTCTTTCAATACCAAATCTCAAATGTGTTTGGGACCCGACTGCAATTTCTCGGAGCCTGGCTCAATGGGTCAAGAACCATGAAGGTCAATGGAGAGATCGTGGATAACCCATTCACCGGGATCATCCTGGAAAGCAATATCAGTGGGGTGATCAACTTCTCCAATCTCTTTTCACGCTATCGCTCTTCCCGCTGGTTTTTTGTTTATGGTGTCATCGGAGTGGGCTATTCGGGATGGTACACCAAGCTGATCAATAAAGTATATGATGCAAGCACCATCACGACAGATAATCCGTTGAGCAATTTTCATTCTGCGGTTGTCATACCGGCGGGACTTGGGGTATTGTTCAGGCTCGGCAACAGGGTAAATGCCTCCCTCGAATATACCTTGCATACCCTCAATTCTGATCTCCTCGATCAACTCCCGGGCGGTTCAGCTTTTGACCGCTTCGATTACCTCGCCATAGGCATATCTGTAAACCTGGGTAAAACAAGAAAGAAGGTACTGCCCCTTAATGATTATGCCTACCCGGTTTCACCGGTTCAGTATCCTGTTCAGTCTGTTCCGATGCCCATCATGGAGGTAAAACAAGAGATCATTCCCACTCCCATGGAAGAAGAATATACCTATGCCGTTCAGATCTTTGCCTTCAACCGTCATAAGTATTCACCGGCATGGATACGCCAGCATTATCATATTCCTCAAGCTGTCAGGATGGAGAAGGAAGGGCAAATGGAAAGGTTCCTGATCGACCAATTCATGGACCTCCGTAAAGCCACAGAATTACGTGATAAAATGTTGAAATTGGGAATCAGGGATGCTTTTATCATTGCCTACAAGAATGGAGTAAGGCATCATACCGTTACCCGTTGACCGCAATCCATTAGCCAGGATCTGTTTTGCCCGCAGCAAAGATACCTTGTAAAACTTTTCGGATCTCCTCCCTGTCAACCGGTTTGCGGATGTATTCGGAAAATCCTGCATTTAAAAAGTGTTCCCGATCACCTAAATTGGCATAACCGGTGACTGCAATTATGGGAGTATTCTCATTGCCAGGTTGTTTCCTGATTTCCTGCATGGCCTTTACTCCATCCATTCCCGATCCCAGATTGATGTCCATAAGTACCGCGGCAAATTTTCGCTTCTTTGTAAGTTCAATGGCCGATTTTGCATTCTGGGTGGAGAAGATATTGCAGTACCGGCGGATATAAATCATCAGCAGCTGGATGTTCACCATATTATCCTCCACGATGAGTACTTCCGGGAGCTTCTTCCCATCCGATTTCCTTGGTTTTACCGGTTTTGAAGGTTGTAAATCGATGGCGGGTCCAGAATTGATTTCCGGTTCTGCTTCAGGAGATGGCAACAGTTTGCCGTTATTGGCTATTGCTCTTTTTTCCTGATCAGGGGTTGCAAGGCATTTATCCATGATGTCATCCATAACATGGATCAAACGTTGGGCAGAGATCAGAATCAGCCCTGCCTTTTTTCTTGCTTCAGGATCGGTCATATCTTCGAGCAGAATTTCCGAAAAGCCGAGGATCCCAAAGATCGGAGAGCGGAGGTCATGATCGATCCTGGCAAGCAAATCAGGGATACTTGCTGATGCTGAAGGATCAGAATCAGCCACAGTGCCGGAAAAAAGTTCGCTGATGATCTTGTGAACCTGAGGGAATAATGTCTGCGTTTCTTTATCTCCCTGCAGAAGTGCAAGTATCCGGAATACTGCTTGATTCAATTTGTCGGAAGTAAAACGCTCCATATCTGATGCAACGGGTAATATTTAATCGTCAAAGATAAAAAATCACGAGGGAAAAAGCAATGGAAACCTGAATACCGGAGTAAAACTTATTCTTTTTCCGGATGCATTGGTTAAACTGTAAAACCTTATCTTTAACGGCATAAAATAGTACCTTTGGGTTGACATGCGTTTGTTATTTTTTAAATGACCTCAAAGGGGTTAAAATAATGGATCACTATGAAGAAAACACTTAAGATTGGCGGTATTACTCTGGTAGCAATTCTGGTCGTATTTATTTTCCTGGTTCTTGCTCCCTTTATTTTCAAAGAGAAATTTGCTGAACTCGTTAAAAGTACGGCCAATAAAACTCTCCTGACAGAGATGAATTTTTCATCGATGGAGCTCTCCTTTTTTAAACATTTTCCGCATTTCACGGTTACCCTCACCGATTTCTCACTGAAGGCTTCGGCACCTTTTAGCCAGGATACCGTGATCAAGGCCAAGGAGATCTCCTTTGGAGTCAACCTTGCCAGTATGTTCAGCAGCCCCATCAAGATCAACAGGGTGTATCTGAACAAGGCCACGGTCATCCTGCAATACCACGAAAGCGGACGATCGAACTTCGAGGTTTATCAGGCCTCTTCCGATACGGTTGAATTATCCGATACTGCCTCGGCGGGAGGTGCTTCCCTGCAGATCGAAAACATTGTTTTTAACCAAACGGATTTCATCTATTCAGATCCCTCCATTCCGCTGAAACTTGTCGCAAAGGGCATCAACTACCGTGGAAAAAGTGACGTGACCAACGATATCCTCAAGCTGAACTCAAAAGTGGAGATCGATTCCATTGATGTTTTCTACGACCAAATTCCATACATCAAATCCAAACCGGTAAAGGCAGAGCTCATGACCACCATCAACCTGAACTCTCTGGACATGAAGTTCGACAAAAATGACCTTCTCATCAAGGACATACCTTTTGAATTCAAGGGAGAGCTCTCTTTCCGCAAGGATGGTTATTCCTTCTTCCTCTCCCTCTTTTCGATGTTTGAGAAGGAATATGCGAGTGGTTCCCTGTGGCTTGTGAGCACAAAAAATCTTTGGATCTCTGCCAAGGCCGATGTGAATATGGACATTCAGAAGTGGACCAAAGGCTTCGGGCTGAAGGATTTTGATCTGGGAGGGATGTTTTCGATGAAAATGAAGGCCCAGGGAGAATATTATACCGGGCAGAATCCCGGAAGCAGAACACCCGATACCGTGATCCTGAGTATTCCCGATTTTACTCTCACCTCAAGTCTCAGCAATGGCCACTTCAGGTATAAACAATATCCCCAATCCATTACCGGGATTTCCTTCAATCTCAATGCCTCCTCCACCAACCACGATTACCGGTCGATCAACCTGCAACTGGAAGGGCTGAAGGCGGGTTTCCTGAAAAACAGGATTGAAGGCTACTTCAGGCTCAAAGGGCTGGAAGATCTGCCCGTTGAAAGTCATCTTTCCACCTCCCTCAACCTGGCAGAACTTACGGAAGTCATCCCGCTCGACAGCCTTACCCTGCAGGGGAAGCTTGATCTGGAGCTGAATGTCAGGGGGAATTATGCCCCGGAGAAGAAACGCTTCCCGGTCACCGGGGTGACATTGAATCTCAGGGATGGATCCATCCAGACCAAATATTATCCCCATCCCATAGAGAAAATACAACTGCTGGCCACCATTACCAATAAGAATGGACAGATCTCCGGCACCAACGTCAGCCTGGAACCCCTCTCTTTCCGATTCCACGGGAATCCCTTTGAAGTCAGGGCCGACCTCTCCAACCCTGAGGATCTGAAGTATTCGGTCACATCCAAGGGATCCATCGACGTTGCCAGCATTTACAAGGTGTTTTCACAGCAGGGGATGGATCTGAAGGGGTTCATCGCCACCGACCTGAAATTAAAGGGGAAGCAAAGTGATGCCATGGCCGGCCGCCTGGATAAGCTTCAGAATACCGGAAAACTGACCCTCAGGAACATTGCACTCACCACCGAATTTCTGCCAAAACCGTTGGTTGTGAAATCGGGGATCTTCCGGTTTGAAAATGACAACATCTGGTTTGAAAAATTTGATGGCCGTTACGGGGCCTCCGACATCACCCTGAATGGCCACCTGAGCAATGTGGTCAATTATGTGCTGGCCGACAATCAAACCCTGAAGGGAAGCTTTGATCTGACCTCTGATTTTTTGCTGGTGGATGAATTCATGTCGGCCGGGGAGGGAAAGGTACAAACCCAGTCCGGAACCAAGTCACCGGCCACCGGGGTGATCGTTGTTCCTTCCAATCTCGAGGTAGGATTTAAGGCTGCACTGAAAAAGGTGCAGTTCCAGAAGCTGGAGATCTCAGACTTCGCTGCGCGTGTTGAGGTTAAAAAGGGATTGGTGCTCCTAAAGGAGATGAATTTCCAGCTCATCGGCTGCAGCGTAGCCATGGATGCCACCTATGGGAGTATTAATCCGGACAAGGCCTTTTTCGATTTCCATGTCAAGGCAGAGAATTTCGACATAAAAAGAGCCTACAATGAGGTTGAATTGTTCAGAAACCTGAGTACTTCGGCAGGAAAATGCGAAGGAATCGTTTCGCTCGATTATACATTGAAAGGCAAGCTCGACGGGGCGATGATGCCGGTTTATCCCTCTCTGGAGGGAGGGGGGACCCTTTCGCTGAAAAAGGTAAAGGTGATGGGACTAAAGCTGTTTACGGCCATGAGTAAGAACCTGGAGAAGGAAAAGATAAAAAATCCTGATCTTTCTAAGGTGGACCTCAAGACAACGATCAAAAACAATGTGATCACCCTTGAGAAAACCAAAATGAAAATGTCGGGGTTCCGTTTCAGGGTGAGTGGCTCGACCAATTTCAACGGACAGTTAAACCTGAAAACAAGGCTTGGACTGCCTCCGTTGGGGATCATCGGGATTCCGATCCGTGTACTGGGAACCATGGACGACCCGAAATTCAAATATGGCCGTGGCAACAAAGATGAAGATGTCGAGGAAACCGAATATACAGATGAACTTCCCAGGGAGATGCTCGATAAGATCAAAAATGCCAAGGAGGAGGATCTGAAGGATGATCCTCAATAAATTTTTTTCTATTTAAAAGCAAACGATTAACGGATATATTGTAATTTTGGTTCATGGTTGTTATTGCATAGGTTTTTCATGGATAAAATCAGCGGGAAAATTAAGACCATTTTATGGGGCATTGGGTTTGTGCTGGGCTGTGGCCTGCCGGGACTCCAGGCCCAGGAAACCGTTCTGGCTGCTGGCTGCAACATCACAAGCAGCGGAGGTGCCGTGAGCTATTCGGTGGGACAGGTTGCATGTAATGCCAACATCGCTGTTGAAGGAATCACCGATGAAGGGGTTCAGCAACCGTTTGAGATCTATATCATGCCCGGTATTGAAGAAAATATTACCACAGGGCTGAATTGCCGGGTATACCCCAATCCGACCGGTGGAGACATTATCCTCAACATTGAAAAAACGGATATTGAAAACCTTGGGTACCAATTGCTTGACATGAATGGTGTTCTATTGCAAAAGATGAAAATAGCCCAGAAGGAGACCATCATTCCCATGGTTGGCCTTGCATGTGCGACCTACTTACTGACCATCACCGAAAATAATATTGCTATTGTCACCTATAAAATTGTAAAAAAATGAAGAAATTACTTGCTGTTTTAATCCCTCTTTTTTGGACTGCAGGTATGCTTGCACAGTCGCCCCAGAGAATGAGCTACCAGGCAGTTATCAGGGATGCCAGTGGCAAGTTGGTCAAGGAAAGCAATGTGGGTGTCAGGATCACCGTTTTACAAGGCTCGGCGGGCGGAGCAGCAGTATATTCCGAAACCCACAATGTACCGACCAATGTGAACGGACTGCTGACGCTCGAAATCGGCGGAGGTACAACCACTGGCCATTTCAGCGATATCAATTGGGCCAACGGCCCCTATTTCCTGAAAACTGAAACCGACCCGGGCGGGGCCACCAATTACAGCATTACCGGAGTAAGTCAGCTACTCAGTGTTCCATTCGCTTTATATGCGCAAACAGCCAATGTCGACGGGTCGGAAACCAAAATAGAGGCCGGAACCAACATCATGGTATCGGGTAATGGGACCACCACCTCCCCTTATATCATAGCATCGCCCACCAATGTTTATCCCTTTCATAATCAAACGACCATTACCACCTCCCAAACCTGGAGCGTACCTCCAGCAGTTTCGAAAATCAAAGTCGAACTTTGGGGCGCTGCAGGCGGTGGTGGCGGTGCCGGTGCCTATTCCTATTCTTACAACCTGAACACCGGCGGCAGTGGCGGCAGTGGCGGATTTGCCGAACACCTGTTCAATGTGGTGGAGAATGAACAATATACCGTGGTCATCGGCACGGGAGGATCGGCAGGAACCAATGCAACCTGGTATTATGGATATTGGTATGGAGATACCGATGGCGGAAATGGCGGTGCCTCCTATTTTGGGCAGGTGAAAGCAGATGGCGGGGAAGGTGGAAAAAGAGGCAGCTATTCGCCCTATACCACTCACGGTGCCGCCGGAACTGATAACATAGGTGCCATTACCGCATACTCTGACGATTCCCAGGATAATATACTGGATGTTTTCACGGGTGTTGAAAGGTCTTATATTTTCGACCGGGTGCTGACTTCCAAACCCGGAAGAGGAGGTTCCATGATTAATTCCTACTCCATCCTACTCCCGACAACAGGTGAAGGGGGATGTGCCATCATCACGGTGATTGAATAGACCGGATCGGGCTTCACAAGTGTCCCATTAATCGTCTTCTCCAACATCAATGATGCGAAATAAAAACAACTTTTATGCAATCGTCTTCACCCTTGCATTGTTGTTTTTTTCGTGTATCATCCGTTCGGGAATTATCGTGGATAAATCATTCTTACCAAGGTACCTTTCCCTCTCCATTATCCTGCTGGTCACCTGCCTGTTTTTCTTCCGTAAAAAGCTCTGCCCCTATCCTGATTTCTTCACCATCTCTTTAATCCTTTTCTACCTGTGGAATTTAGTATCCTGTACCTGGGCTATCTCATTCGCGGAGGCGCTCATGCAATCGCAGATGGTATTTATTTGCCTTGCCCTTTACCTGATCATTTCTGCTAGTGTCCGTGAAAATGCAGCGTTCGAAGGTATCTTCATTAAGACACACCTGCTTGTGCTGGTATTCTCCTTCGTGCTGGCATTTAATAAAATGTCGGCACTGACCTTTTATGATCCCTATAAAATTGTTTCCATATCTGCCAATAACAATCTTTTCTCAGGTTTTTTACTTCTGTCACTCCCGCTTGTCCTTGCCGGATATTCACTGTTCAAGGGATTCTGGAAGTACCTGTCGGTATCGGTTGCCGTAATGACCCTGTTTTTTATCATCATCTTACAGAGCAGGGCGGCCTACCTGGGGATTTTATTTGCTTTTCTTCTCGCCCTCCTGTTAATCTGCATCAGGTATTTCACGGTATTTTCAAAGCGGAATATCATCGTTGCTTCGATTTCTCTCTTCATCTTATTCATATGCCTTTTCATATTTTATTCTTCGCTCGATAACACCCGCCGGAACTATTTCCTGAGTAAAGTTCCGGTGTGGTCATATTTCAAAGGGTACGACAACACCTTTGCCGAGAAACTGCTTCAGAAAAGGGAGATGATGGCCAATAATGCGCAAACTGGCGCTTTCGACTTTTCGGAAAACTATTATGAGAATGCCAATTTCCGGATTATTTTCTGGAAAAAATCACTCGGACTGATCAAATCCCATCCGCTAATGGGCGTCGGAGCGGGAAACTGGAGATTGGCCGTACCGTCAACCAAAGATCCCTCCAATCCCGAGCATACGTTGAAAAACTATACATACAGCCAACCCCATAATGAGTGGATCAGCATCCTGTCGGAGCTTGGTATTGCCGGACTGATCCTTTCTCTGTTCGTTTTTTTTCTTCCCTTGGGAATTGTTTTTTACCGGATCGTATTTGAAGTTCAACGACCGCACATTTCTGTACTTTTCTATGCCTCTTTTCTGGTGGGTTTTTACCTCTTTTCGGCATTTGATTTCCCCTTAAAAAGGGTGGAGCATAACGTGATCCTATTCTCGGTCTTTGCATTTCTTTTTCATAAGGTTCCTTTGGCTCCGTTGAAACTTGATTATCTTCTCCCCTCCAGGTCAGGGTTTTACGGCAGTATTTTTAGCCGGCAATGGCTTCGCCGGGCTATTTCACTTTTGGGCTCATGGATATTGGTTTCCCTGCTCCTGTTGTCAATAGTTATTTCGCTGACCCGACTGCGGGGGGAGTATTTTACCCTGAAGATGTTCGGGGAAGAGCGTAAAAACGACCTGAATGTCATTCACTATTGCCAGAAGGCGGAAAATCCTTTTTACCGGATCACGCCAAATACTTTACCTGTTGCCTGGTTTGAAGGAGTTGCCCATTACCGTTCCGGAGATGTTAACACGGCGGCTAACTGTTTTGACAGGGCACTGCGATCAACGCCTTACGAAGTAAGGGTTTTAAATGATTATGGAATATCTCTTTATGGTTTAAAAAGAACAGCGGAGGCAAAATCGGTGTTAAAAAGGAGCATTGCGATTGATCCGTTTTTTGATGATGCCAGATTTAACCTTGGCGCGATCTACTACCTTACCGGAGAGCGGGACAGTGCCTTGTTTTATATAACCAGTTGCAGGAATTCTACGAAAAAACGTGATTTTTTAAATGAATTGAAACCCCTTGTCCCTTTGACAAAATAGCCAGCTATGACAAGGGTTCAGAAGGTAAAGTAAAGAAGAATGTGCTCCCGGTTTTCAATTCGCTTTTCACCCATAATTTGCCCCTGTTTAAACGGATGAAGTCTTTGCACAAGATTAAACCGAGTCCTGTACCGGTTTCATTATTTGTTCCCTTCGTGGCAATATGGTCTTCGATGGAGAAGAGATGTTCAACAGTGTCGGGCGACATGCCGCCTCCATCATCCGAGATCGAAAATTCAATCTCCTTCCCGTTGTACCTTATGTCGATGATGATGTTTCCCCCGGGATAGGTGAATTTAACAGCATTGGATAATAAATTCCGGATCACGGTATTGATCATGTTCAAGTCGGCAAAAACAAAATAGGAATCGTTGGGTATTTTGGTCAGCCGGATGTTTTTCCCCTCGGCAGCAGACCCGGAAAGCATCATGTTTTCATTGAGTAAAAGCATCAGGTCAAATTTCTGAGGATTCAATGGAATATCCCCTTTCTGCGTCCTGGCCCAGGAAAGAAGGTTTTCCAGTAGATCAACCGTGCGGTTGGATGTCGCCTTCAACTTCGTGAGGATAACTTCACGTTCCTCGTCAGAAAAAACAAACTTACTGTCGGTCAGCAGGTCAAGGTATCCAATTATCGAATTAAAGGGACTTTTCAGATCATGGGCAATGATGGAGAAAAAACGATCCTTGGCCTGGTTGCTTTGCTTGAGCAATCGTTCCGATTCTCTCAGTTCATTGGTGCGTTTGGATACTGTTTGTTCAAGCAAGGAATTATATTTCCCAAGAAGGATGAATCTGAAAACAAGGTAGGATAACAAGATGAGAATGATCAGAACGGAAGGGATAAACCACCATTGGAAATAAAAAGGTTGGTTGATTATGATCGTGGCCGAATAAACCGGATCACTCCATATTCCTAGGGAATTCCTTGCCTTCAAACAAAATCGGTAGGTTCCCGGACTGAGGTTATTGTAACGATACTGCTGATCGGGCGAGAGAAATTCCTGAGACCAGCTCTGATCAAAACCCTCGAGCATACATTTGTAAAAAATTCGCTTTTCATCACTGAAAGAGATAGCCCTGAAGGTAAAAACAAGGTTATCCTGAAAACTGGAGAGAGATGTTTTCCGGGAGAGGGGAAAAGTGTCGGTTTTTACGATGACCGTTTGTAAAAAAACTACCGGAGGAGGTATTTTATCCAGGTCAAATTCAAAATCCGGGTGAAAACAGGTAACCCCGTTGTTGGTGCCAAACAAGATGTTGTTCTGATGATCCACAAATCCTGCATCCCTGTTAATCTCCTGTCCCGATAACCCATCTTTGACTGTAAAAAGGTTCGTCATTTTTCCATTCCACCGGTATATCCCATTGTCGGTACCAAACCATAAATTGCCTGTTTTATCTTCAAGTATCAGGTATACCGGCCGGTCGATGATCAACCCGTTGCTGTTATATTTAATCAGTTCGCTGTCTTTCACCAAATACAGCCCATCGGCAGTTCCTGCCCATTTTCTCCCCATTGAATCATACAAAAAGGAGAAGACATTATTCGCCTGCGGATTTTTTGCTGAAGCTATGTAGCGTGTTTGTTTATAATCCTTTAATTCGAGTATTCCTTTGTCAAAAGTTGCCAGAAAAAGGGTATGGGCATCAACGAAAAAGATCTTCCTGAATCCGATATAACTTTCCGGTTTGAAAAGAATCTGTTCAAACCTCCCTTTGTCAAACCGAAAAAGTCCTTCATAGGTAACCGCATATACCTGCTTATCCTTTGAAACGGCAACAGAAACTGCATTTCCTATAATTCCTTTGTCATCACGGAACCAGGTTACCTTTCTTAAATTATCGATCCTTGCCACACCAAGATGAGAGGCCGCAATCCAGAGATTTCCCATCCCGTCCTGGTCCATATCCAGTACCCTCTTCTCAATTAAACCGTTTTCCCCCGGCTTATCCAGATAGAGATAATCGAATTTCCAACCATCGTAAAACGATAGAACGCCATCATGCGCAAAAACATACTTACCAGGACTCAGTTCCAGCGCGGAAGAAACTTCGCTATCGTACAGTCCGTCATTTACTAAAATCGTTGAGAAGTGCGTGAATGGAATACAGGTCACTCCACGTTGCCCTGTTATCCACGTATTTTTTTCCCTGTCGATCAAAACGGCCGTGGCGCCCTCCCCGATAAGTCCGCTTTTCCGCCCAAGGTATTCTATTTCATTGGTTTTTTCTGACCAATGGTACAGGTGTAAATAGTTTCCGAAATAAACTCCCTTATCCCCGTCAGGATAAATAAAACCATAATAGATTTTTTGATTTGTAGCTATTTCGAATCTGGCATTGATCACAGAAAACCGGTCGTCGATAATAGTTCCAAACCAGTTTTTCCCAAGTATCCATATTTTTTCCTTATACCCTGAGGGGTCTTTTATTTTCTCCACAGCAAGGCTCAGGATATTCAAGTCGGGAAAGGCAAACTTTTTATTCAGGCTGTTATCCAAACGACCGTTTCTCAATACAGAGATTCCATTCTCTGTTGCAATGTAAACAGACTGACCAAATGCTTTAACATCATTGACCTGCTTCCCGGGCAATCCATCCCGGGCAGAATACACTTTGCAAATCCCTTTTTTCCAGACCAGCACTTTTGCATTAAATGTGCCCACAATGATCACGGGATCATCGTCTTCATAGAACACTTCAAATGCTGAAACGTTTAACGTGTCTTTGAAACTTTCGCTGGTGTTAAACATCTTCCAGCGAGAGCCACTGTAAACATCAATATTGAGCGATATGGAATTTGACAATGCCCAGATATTTCCCTTCTCATCGATTCTTAGAAAGGAATAAATGGCGGAACTCAGACCACCGGATGCGTTGAAATTTGTCCAGGTCACCCCATCGTACCTGGAAATACCCCTGCGGGTTGCGAACCATAGCAAACCATTGGTATCCTGAACAATTCCATTGACTGTTGAGCAGGGTAACCCGTCGGCCACAGAATAGGTGCGGGTGAAATACCGCTGTGCCATGATGTCATGGGACAGTCCCGGGAAAAATAACAACCATAGTGTGATAAACCCAAGAAACCGGCATTTGTATGTATCACTCTTTACACCCATGGAACTGCCCGTAAGGAGGGATAAAATTAAACGGTAAAGCTAACGATTTTATTTCAATTGGTTTATGGACATTTTTTTACCTTTGAAAGAAAAATATGGTATTTCTTGGGACAGAAGAAAGCAGGATCTGGAGGAGGATTGCCGACGGTATCCTGAATTCGTTTAAGGAACCGTTTCCTGTGGATGATTTCATCCGGCCGGGACTCATACCGGCTTTTCATTATTACATCGGAACGCTTTTGTTATCAAAAAGCATTGATCTGTTGGGACAGAAATGGATTACTGCCGGTTTGGCCGGTGAGCAGGGGGGATTGTTCTCCAATGCATTTTTATTGAGTTACCTGGGACGGAATAACGGGCAACTGGTCATCCCGGAGGTGATTTTTGCCGATCCTGCACCATATGTCCATTTCGCGAGCACACCCATGTTGCTCGATTCAAGGGTAAAATTCAGGATGCATTGTGTTCATGCCTTACCACGCTTCAGGAAGCCCATAAAGATCATTGATATTGGGTGCGGCCACGGGATGGTGCTCGTGGATCTCCTTATTGAACTCAGGAAATCGGGAATCATCGGTGGTGTGGAAGAGATCCTTCTTGTCGATCCCTCAGAAGCAATGCTGAAACTGGCCAGGGAAAACGTACTCCAATCCTTTCCTGAAACCCGGGTCAACCTGTCACATGGAAAGATTGAAGCGATATCAGAAAATATCAATGCCCGTTACGATGTGGCACTTGCCTCTCTGGCTTATCACCATATGCCCTGTGAGACCAAGTTGTACCACCTGAAAAAACTGAAAGACAAGATAGATCATTTTATCCTGTTTGAACTGGATGCCAATAACGATACCCCTGAAATGCATTCCCCCGAATGTGCTTTGTCAGTCTACCAGTCATACGGAGCCATGATGGATTTTGTATTTGCACATGATGCTCCGGTAGAACTTGCCTTATCGAGCATCGACCGCTTCCTGATGTCGGAAGCCATCTATTTTTTTACTGATCCGCGGGGTAAACGTACCGATTATCACATGCTCCGTTCACAATGGCATCAGGTTTTTCAGGATGGACTTGGCATGGATTTTCATTGTCTTTGCGATTCAACCTGCTATGCCGATGAAAACATGGGATTTTTTACCATGATTTATGGGAAAGACTGACTTTGAAAAACAAATTCATGGGTCGAATCCACCACCTGCCATTCAGCAGTTGCAAGAAACCTTTTACGCTGGACTGTTTCCTGCAAGAAGTAATTCTTTAGAAAATCACGTCAATAAAATACATAAAAATGATGGAATCCTGACAACGGTTCAACCCGGTTGTAACCCATTACCAGAAACTGTGATTGCCAATATGAAAAAATGAATTGTACAGAGCAAATTAACCCAGTCATCAAATCCAAGGAGATTCTCTTCTATTTATTTCTCTGTTTGTCGGTATGGATTTATTGTTGGTTGCGCGCCATGTGGGTCCCCATGGCCCATGATGAAATCGCTACTTTTTACTATTACGTTCAAACGGCGAGGTTCATTCCGTTTTTCTCGCATGAAGACATGAACAATCATGTCATCAATTCTGCGCTGACTACAATGTTCACCCATATCTTCGGAGTATCTCCGTTGGTCCTTCGGCTGGCCAATCTTCTTTTTTTTCCGCTGTTTTGCATTTTTATCTGGAAACTGGCCACCCGGTTTAGCATGAAATTGGTCCGGTGGTGGTTCATCATCTTACTCTTTCTGGTTCAGGGATTCATTGAATTTTTCAGCCTTTCACGAGGTTATGGCATGTCAATGGCAATGCTTGTTGCCATGCTTTTTTACCTATCTCGTGTAACAACTTCATTTTCTTACCCGAGGCTTTATTTTACGTTTCTCTGGTGTTTTTTATCAACCCTGGCAAATCTCTCGTTGATCTACACTTTTCTGCTCGTGATCGGATGGCTCTTTTTACTGCTCTTCAAACAGATGAAAAACTATCCCTTCCGGACCATCATTCAAAATATTTTGCTTTTTTCAATTCTCAGCCTTCTTGCGGTTTTTCTTTTTATGGCCATTTCATATAAGGGCACGCGAATGGGACCTCTTTTTACCGGAATTTCTGCAGGATTCCTTCCCATCACCCTGACCAGTCTGATGACAATTTTCCTTCCGGTAAAAATCATTTTCTTCAGGGAACTACTGGTTTTTCTTTTTCTTCTCCTGGCCGGGTTTAACCTCTTTTTGATAATGCGCCGGAAAACGATCTTCCTTCAACCGGTACTATCATTCTATCTCCTGGCCGGGAATCTGTTCGCCTATTGGTTGGCGAACAAGCTTTTTCAGGTCAATTATCCCGAGAACAGGTTGGCCATTTACTGGTTGCCGTTGTTCGTTTTTGCCCTGGGTCAAGCCATTGATGACCGGCTCATGTTTACCGGGAAAAAAGTCTGGCTGGTCTTTTTAGCACCTTTATTGATTTTCCCGGCGCTGTTCCCAGCCTGCATAAATTTCTCGCATGCCGAATCGTACGTTGATGATCCGGTTCCACAGAGTTTCTATGACCGGGTGAAAGCAGCCCATTTAAAGGGCGACTATCCCCCCACGGTAGGCGGGCATCGTTTGAGGCATTTTTGCTGGTCATTTCTTGATTTCATGAATGGAGGAACAGAGAGCAACGTAAATTGGGAGGGTTATCCGAATAATATTGCTGATTTTCAAATCATCGATGGGAAGGAGATCAATTTATTCCAGAGAAATTATTCGGTGGTCGGTTATTATCCACACAACGATCGTTATCTGCTTCAACGGGTCAAACCTGTTAAAAAAGAAATTTTGGTTTCCCTTCCTGGTTCCGCGCCAGAAATTCAAACCCAGGGAGAATACATTTTACTTTTTCAGGCATCGGTGGATACCCTTTCAGGCAGTGCGCTCTACCTTGGATTCGAGGGCGATTTTCTCAGCTCGTCAATTCCATTTGAGGCCTGGATTGTTGCAGTTGTAAAAGATGCTGATCAAACCGCTCTCGAATACATCAACATGGCATTAAACTGGCAACGGCCATATTGGAATGAGTCAGGTTCGTACCTTAAAAATGGTTTCATCATCCCCGCACTTCCACACGAATCAAAAACATTGATCCTTTACTTGTGGAACATGAAAAGCGTTCCCTGCTCCATTAAAAACTTTCAGTGTACGCTTTTCCGTTATCTCCCGTAATTAAACTTGAACATTACTTTAGTCCTGAGAAGTGACTCCAATCAGCCAGATAAAAGCGATGATCCGGGACGCGAAAATCATCCCCCTGATGGGAGCCGGAAACAGTTTCATCTACTTCTTCTTTTTAAATATGAAAGTAGGAAGCATGACCTGGGCCTGGATCCTCAGTGTCCAATCGGGGGCGTAATCGGGGCGAATGGCATTGTAGAAACCGGCCAGCTGCATGTTCAAAGGTAATTTCCCGCCGATCTTGAAGACCTTCCCGATGCCCAGCCCGAAAGGAACCAGCCATTGCTGTCCGGAAGGAGCCATCCAGTTGGCGGTGATGATCGGTGCCATGGTGATATAGAGCCCTTTTTTGATGTTGTAATTGACAAAATATTGAATCAGCATCTGGTTGACATCGTCCCGGTCGCTGTTTCCTGCAAATGACCAGAGGTTGTTCGCCAACACGCCAAAAACCCAGTGTCCGGGCATGGCCAGCAAAACAACAGAAGGGCCGGCACTCCATTTCTGGCTTCCCAGGGAGGCGCTTCCGCTGGGAAATGAGATGATGGGACCAATTCCAAAGATCACCCCTTTTGTTTTCGGACTGTAAACCGCGGCAAATTGAATATCGGATAAACCGAAAATTGTTCCCGAAGGAGCATTCTCGGGCTGCCAGAGCAGGGGGATGATGGTACGGGTGATCAGCCTTCCGTTGAAAAATGGGATGACCGGCTGAATATTCAGTACATTCTGCACCCTGAAAAAAGGGCCGTAATCAAAATTGGTATTATTCTGAAAGGGGAAGCTCATGATATTCGACAGAGGATTCTGGGCGATCTTGGCCAGTTCCTCATTTGATTCCTGTGCCATGAGCGCAGGAGTTATGGTTCCGGAGGAAAGGATCCACAAGGTAGCAATGGTAAAAAAAAGGATGGTGAATCTACGGTTCATGTGAAAACATTTACATTCTCAATTGACAAAGGGATGTGAAGGGAAAATATTTTTTAAGGTGCCGGCTGTACTCAGAAGGCATCTCTGATACAACGAACAGAAAACCCCTGGCTTCTAAGGGTTTTTAACCGGAATACACCGGTATCGGCTCGATTCAAAGAACGGTACCAGGAGATGGTATCGGATTGGGTTCCGGTCCAGAAAAGACCATAATCACCTATCCGGTCAAAGCCCCCGTGGGTATTGCGGTAGCCGCCCGGCAATGCGGTAAAACCGCTGGCATTGCTCCCGTTTCCTTCGTTGTTCCATCCCGTGGAGGATTTCAGAATCTTTCCGACTGCTCCTGAATTCCTCAGATAGACAGAATCTGCATCATGCTGGCTCATCCCAAGGTTGACTTCTAGAATCTTCCATTCTTCATCATAAGGCAGATGCCAGCCGGAGGGACAGGCCCCCTGGTTCCTTCCGGAGCCGGCAAGCCCTTTATCGGGTTCATTGATGGCCGCCGGCCAATTGTAGAGAACGCCGTATGTGGTATAATTCTGAGTGGCTTTGGCGGCCGGCACATTGGTCTCTTCATAGCCATACACGTAATAATGCCTGATGGAGTCGGAACCTATTGCAGAGCTGTCGACTGCCGGCAGCCAGGCCAGGTTTTCGGCCATCCAGGTCTGATCTCCTATGTGTACGATCGCATAATTCTTTCCGTCAGGATCCCGGCATAGCTCGAAATCTACCAGATACTTCGTTGAAGCGTCGGGTGAATCGGTGACAATGGTGGTATATATACCGCTTTTACACCGGTAGAGGATGATATCGCCTGCCTTGTATCCAAGCGTGTAGCGGGTGGTCCCTTTTAACGGCGGTGGCTGGCTGAACCCCGGAGCAACACCCGCATAGCGGATCATGTTACCGGATTCTGCCGGCTCCGTGCAGATGATCTTATACCCTTCCGTGCCTTCGTTGGTCGTAATGGTCACCATATACACGCCCACATCGGTCAGGCTGATTGCAAAAGCATGAGTGCCGGCCTGAAGCATGGTCCGGGTGCTGGCCAGTAATTGTCCGGTAAGACAACGCAGCTCAAGAGAGAGCTGTTGTGGCTGCCGGATGGGGACGACCAGGGAGGTTCTGCCTGAAAAGGGGTTGGGAAAAACGATCCCCTGATGACGGATGCCGGGAGAAACGGTGATATCCAGGCTTCGCGAAAGGAAAAGGGTATCATTACCGGGTAAGGTAACACTTTCATTGTTCCTGAGGTTGGTGGCTTTTACGGTGTCCACTGTATTGGCCGCACCGGTAGCGGAAAATGTCATGGGGAGATCCTGTCCGTAAAGGATGGCGGAACTCATCATCAACAAACTGAGGGTGTACATTTTTACCATTCATTCAAGCATTAAAAGGGTTTCTGAATTCATGAGATCATTGTTTTTTGGCTGACCATTGCGGGATCAGAACCCATTCGGGTTGTAATTGACATTTCCCGTGTCCGGGTCAATCGCCGGAACCTCTTCCTGGGTGCTGATCTGAGCATATGGATTCATCACTTTGTAGGTATGTCCCTCATCGCCCCAGACCCAGTAAAGCGGGTCTTTGACCGGAGGTGTTGGAAATGAAGGAGGAAACGGATAAAATGCATAGGGAGAAACCACAGCACGGCGCTGGAGGATGCGGGACGGGGAGACGTTGATCACCATCAGGTCGGCTGCAAAAGCGACATCTCCGACGGGATAATGGTTACGCACACTCTGCATGGCCGATTCAATGGTATCGTCTGCCGCCTGAAAATGGGTGGCCAGGGCGAGCCTGGGCGGTGGTTTCATCTGGCTCAGCAGATAACCGAAGGCCCCCTGCGGGGTGTGGGAACTGTTTTGCACCTGGAGGGCGTAATTATAGGCCTCTTCATAATAGGGGTCTCCCGGGTGGAGGCCTGAATTTTTTTCGGCCCAGACCTGGGCAGGGACCACCATTTCATGGATCAGTAGGTCAACCCCCGATGCCTGGCTGATCATATTCTTATTGGGTTTTGTATCCCCGCTGAAGATCATCGACATCCCGTTCCATTCCAGCTTATAGCTTACCGATCCGAAGCGGGTATGGATGGCAGGGAAATGGGTTATCCTGACTTTTGTGGCCGGATTATCATACGCCACATTGTCGCCATACAGATAGCCATATTTTGTAAAGTCCAGTTCGATGGGATAGATGCAATAGCCATCTCCGGGGTCATCGTCAGATACCTTGTTCAACGGGGCAGGCAACCCCCATTCATGCTGGGTCGGTAACACATAACCGGAATATCCGGTCGAGCCGAAACTGAAACTTTCCGTATGCCAGCGCATTAAATTCCTGAAATTCTGGCAAAAGGTCCTCGTACCGTCACTGTAGGGGCCACGAATATTTCCCAGGGGATCATGATAGGTGAACCCGGAGTCTTGCGGGCCCCAGATAAAAAGCGGGGATTTGCGGTCTTCAGCAGGTCCGAAACAATAAATATGGGTAAGGTCGCTGGTGTGGTCGGCATGCAGGTGGGTGAAAAAGATCTTGTCCATTTTGCTCATGGGGATCCCCATCGCGTTGTATTTGGCGGCAACTCCGGTTCCACAGTCAAAAACGAATTGATCACCGCTTCCCACCTCGACAAAAACGCTGTTGCATTCCTGCGACAAACGCGGGATACAGGATGACCCCAGGATGGTAATCCGCATTTCATCAGGGTCCAGCGGTTCCCCCAACGGGAAGACCGGCAACGAATCGAAAAAAGAATTTTTTTGTGCAGGGTCCGTTATGTTCGTACCGGCTGATTTGCCAAAGCTGCTCAGCGGTCCTCCCAGGGCAAGTCCTCCCAGCGAGGCGCCTGAAAGTTTTAACATTTGTCTTCTTGTCAGTTTCATTTTACATTGGCCTCCTGTCAGAATTTTCATTCATAAAAATGTTGATTTAACCCTCATGTTTTAGCAAAATTAAAAAAAATGGAATTCATTGAAAAATTTTTATTTTCAATGAATTCCATCTGTCTTCAGGTTGCTCACCCGAATGTTATACGAATTGTTTGCAAAAAAAGAAGGGTCTCAGTTTTAAGTTCTGAAACCCTTGTCATTCCTGTCTCCCCGCCAGGACTCGAACCTGGGACCCATTGATTAAGAGTCAATTGCTCTACCAACTGAGCTACGGAGAGAATTTGGGGTGCAAAGATAGGAATTTTCGATCGATTAATAAAAATGGCCGTCAAAAAAAAATTGGAGTAACTTTGAGGCTGGATGCCGGATAATTGATAATTGACAATTGATAATTAATAATGAACTTTTAATTTTGTTTTGAATTTTAAGCTTTGAGCTATCAAATGGATTCCAAGATAAAATCAGCACTGAATGTCATGGAGGGCATAGAACAGCCTGGCCAGATCAATGCTGATCTGGTTGGAAAATTAAAAAGCAGGAGGGCCAAAAGTCTTTCTGCAGAAGATTATATTTCCGGGATTATTTCCGGTAACCGTACGATTCTCAGCAAGGCGATCACCCTTGTTGAAAGTTCCCTGTCGCAGCATCAGGAAAAAGCCCAGGCGATCATCACTGCCTGCCTGCCGCATGCCGGGAAATCAATACGAGTAGGGATTACCGGGGTGCCCGGAGTTGGAAAGAGTACATTTATTGAAGCGTTGGGAACATATCTCACCGGCAAAGGTCATAAACTGGCCGTGCTGGCGATTGACCCGAGCAGCACACGGTCGAAGGGCAGTATCCTTGGCGATAAAACCAGGATGGAGGAGCTGGCAGTCGATCCCAACGCATTCATCCGCCCCTCCCCTTCAGCCGGATCGCTGGGAGGTGTTGCACGGAAAACCCGTGAGATCATCATTCTTTGTGAAGCAGCCGGATTCAATGTCCTGTTTATCGAAACGGTTGGCGTCGGGCAATCGGAAACAGCAGTTCATTCCATGGTGGACTTCTTTTTACTGCTCATGCTGGCCGGCGCCGGCGATGAGTTGCAAGGCATCAAACGTGGGATCATCGAAATGGCCGATGCCATCATCATCAATAAGGCCGATGGCGATAACATGAACAAAGCCAAGGCTGCCCGGGTGGAATATGCCAACGCGCTGCACCTTTTTCCCCCGGCAGAAAGCGGCTGGATTCCCCTGGCTGATATTTGTTCGGCAAGGAGCAAGATGGGCATTGACAGGGTCTGGGAAATCATTCAGGATCACCATAGACTATCGGAGGAGACCGGTTATTTCAATCGTCGGAGGATGGAGCAAAACCGGCAGGTTCTCTTTGATGTTATTGATGAAGCGTTAAAAAAACATTTCTATTCCCGCAAAGAGATCTCCCACCTCATCGGAAAACTGGAACAGGAGATCATGAATTGCCGCACCAGCCCTTACATTGCCGCCCGGAATATTCTGGAGAAATATTTCCGGACTTCCTGATCCTGCCTCTGGTTTTTGAAAAACTTTCCGTTCCTTGTTCGTTGTATTCTCTTTCGAAGGAATATCGCTGAATGATAAATGATGAGATTATAGCATTTCTTTTGGATGGACAAATGGTGCTATTTTCCAATACAACTCGGCCGGATTGAAGGGTTTGATAATGTATCCGTTCATCCCAAATGTATATATCTTATCCCGGTCTTCAAGAAACGCGGATGCCGTGAGGGCAATGATTGGAAGCTTTTTATAGTAATCTCCCTCCATCTCCCTGACTTTTTCAGTGGCATCATAACCATTCATTTCCGGCATATGAAGGTCCATCAATACCAGGTCGTATGTATTCTTCATGATCTTTTCCACTGCGATGCGACCATTCTCGGCAACATCCACCGTGGCGATCCATTTGGTCAGAAATTTCGATACGATTTTCTGGTTTACCAGGTTATCTTCCACCACGAGAACGCGTAATCCTTCCAGACTCCGGAATGTGGTTTGATCCAACATGGCCTCCTCGATATGGGATTTCTGGCTTTTTTCGAATCTGAGGTCAAACAGGAATGAGCTTCCTTCGTTTATCCGGCTTTGAACTTCGATGGTTCCTCCCTGGAGCTCGATCAGTTTCTTTGTAATGGCTAATCCGAGCCCGGTTCCGCCATATTTACGGGTCGTGGAGGAGCTGGCCTGGGTAAAGCTTTCAAATATAAATTGAATTTTATCATCCGGAATCCCGATTCCGGTATCCTTAACAGAAAAATGCAGTACAATCGATTCTGGTAAATCCTGGCTTACCGTGATTCCTACCTCAATTTGTCCTTTGCTGGTGAACTTGACTGCATTTCCGATGAGGTTGATCAGGATTTGTGACAGCCTTACTGAATCGCCCCGTATTACGGCCGGAATGTTATCCCCGATGAGAATATCGAATCCAAGGTTTTTCCGGACGATGTCATATTCGAAGCTTTGCCGGATGCCATTCATCAGTTTACGGATTTCGAAGTCAATGGTCTCGAATTCCAATCTTCCTGCATCGATCTTTGAAAAGTCAAGAATATCGTTGATGAGCCGCAACAGGTTATCGGCCGAAAACTGGAGAATCTCAATGTTGTCAAGCTGATCAGGCCGCGGCTCTTCATCGCGCAGCAGGTTGGCTGTATTGATGATGGCATTGAGGGGAGTGCGTATTTCGTGACTCATGGTGGAGAGGAATTGCTGCTTGGCATGAGCAGCATCTTCGGCTATTTCCTTGGCTTTTTTCAATTCTTTTTCTATGACAGTGCGATGAAGCAGTTCCGCTTCCAGTTTTTTACGCTGCTTGAAAAGATTAACGAAGATGGTCACTTTCCCGATAAACAGGTCAGGGATAATGGGTTTGGTTATGAAATCAACCGCTCCGGTTTTGATTCCCTTGGTCCTGTAATAATTTTCATTGTATATAGCGGTAATATAAATGATGGGCAACAGTTCATTTCGTTTGTCTTTCCGGATCACCTCCACAGTTTCAAATCCATCCATTCCCGGCATCTGGACATCCATGAGCACCAGTGAGAATTCTTCGTGGTTGGTTTTGTCGATGGCTTCAGGTCCGGAAAGGGCCCGTACCATCTGCACATCCAGATCGCCAAGCAATTGTTCAATGACATAGATGTTATTGACGTTGTCGTCAACTATCAGAATTTTTGTTTCAATATTTTTCATACCTGGCTATTTGGATATCTTTTATACTTTTCCATGTTCATTTAAAAATGCCGATATTTCTTCCAACGACAGTATCATGTCGACATGGGTAGTTTGAAGCGCCGCCCGGGGCATGGAATCGACCTCAGCGGTATCGGGATCCTGCACGATGGTCAGGCCTCCGAATTCCTTTATCTTCTTTAAGCCTTTACTGCCATCATTGTTGGCTCCAGTCAGGATGATTCCGATCAGGTTCTCTTTATAGGCCTCCGCGGCAGTTTCAAAAAGGACATCAATGGAGGGGCGGGCATAGTTCACCCGTTCGTCGACAGTCAGGGTGAACAGGCGGTCAGGTTCCAGGAGGAGATGATAATTCGGGGGTGCAATGTAAGCAATACCGTTCATGGGGATCTCCTTTTCATCGGCTTCCTTGACCTTTAATTTCTTGAGTTCATTGAGAATATGGATCAGGTAATTTTCAGAATCGGGACTGATATGCTGAACAATGATGACCGGCAGGTGAAAATCATCATCCAATTTACGGAAAATTGTTTTTAAGGCGTTCAGCCCTCCGGCGGAGGAGCCGATTACTACAGCCAGGTATTTTCTCCGGTTTGTCAAGTTCAGCAATTTAGAGTTGGTATTTTTTAATGTATATCTTTTCCCGTGGGATCAGGGGGTTGAACTGGCTGTAATGAGAGGAGAACTGGAGGTTCTCTTTGGAGCCTAGGCAGAGTATTCCTCCACCTGGCAGGCTATCGACAAAAAGGGCAATGACCTTGTCCTGCAAATGCTTGTCAAAATAGATCATCACATTGCGGCAAATCACCAGGTTTACCTCTGCAAATACGCTGTCGGTAACCAGGTTGTGGGTCGCAAAAACAATGTTTTTCTTCAGGGAGTCGAGGAGTTTGGCCGAATCATAATGGGCGGTATAGAAATCCGAAAAAGAACCTTTCCCTCCTGATTTCTGGTAATTCAGGGTGAATTCCTTCATGCGGTTGATGGGATAGATACCATCTTTGGCCTGCTTGATGATGATGGGGTTGAAATCTGTTGCGTAGATCTGGGTTTTGGCATACAATCCCTCCTCATGCAGAACAATTGCCATGGAATAGACCTCTTCGCCACTGGAGCATCCGGCATGCCAGATCTTGATGAAGGGATAGGTCTGGAGTATCGGAATGACCTCCTCGCGCAATGCTTTGTAGAAGGTCGGGTCGCGAAACATTTCGGTCACGGTAATGGAAAGGTCCATCAGGATGTTATCCACAAATTTGTGATTGTACAAAGCTTCGTGGGTCATTTCCGAAATGGTTTTCATGCCTGACAGCTGAAACCTATTGAGGATTCGACGTTTGATGTGTGCTTGGGAGTAATTCCGAAAGTCATAGCCGTACTTCTGATAGATGGCCTCTATCAAGAGCCGGATCTCAATATCCTGATTTTCGAGAAGATCTTCCTGGTTTTTTTTCATTTCGTTTATTTGTAGAGCCAAACCCTCAGCAAGGACAATAATTTCTGGCTGTCAACAGGTTTTGACAAATAATCATTGGCTCCTGCTTCAAGGCATTTTTCACGGTCTTCTTTCATGGCTTTTGCCGTCAATGCAATGATCGGAAGTTTTGTATATTCTGGCATTGCGCGTATGATCCCCGTGGCTTCAAATCCATCCATTTCGGGCATCATGACATCCATGAGTACAAGATCGATTTCGGGGTGGTTTTTCAGTTGTTCAATACTGTCGCGCCCGTTGAACGCGGTATGAACCTTAAGCCCTTTTTCTTCCAGCACGCTGGCGAGGGCAAAAACATTGCGTGAATCATCGTCAACCAGCAGGATGGTCCTTCCATTGAATGAATCCTCTTTGCCATACATCATCTTGAGGATTTCCTGCTTTTCTTTCGGGAGGTTTGCTTCAACGCGGTGAAGAAACAGCGTGGTTTCTGCAAGTAACCGTTCGGGTGAACGGATTCCTTTGATGATGATGCTATCTGCAAAACTTTTCAGTTGTTCTTCTTCTGTTTTTGAAAGATCCCTGCCGGTATAGATTATGATGGGCGTATAGGCAATCTTTTTATTGGCTTTGATTTTTTCGATCAGCTCAAAGCCGGTCATGTCCTCCAACCCCAGGTCGAGTATCATGCAGTCAAAGGTTTCATTTTCCAGCCATTGATAGGCTTCTGCACCTTTCGATACCACGGTTGTTTTCACATCCCCGTTTCCAATCAGGCCAACAATACTTTTCTGAATGATGCGGTCATCTTCCACCACAAGAAGTTTTTTTACCTTTTTGGAAATTACCTCTTCGATTCTGCCAAAGGCCTCATTGAGGCGTTCAATGTTGACCGGTTTTGTAAGAAATCCAATGGCACCCAGTTTAAGCGCATCTGTGGTTTTTTCGGTGGCGGAAATAAAATGAACCGGAATATGCCGGGTCTTCGGATTCTCTTTCAGCCGATCCATGACCTCCCAACCGTCGATTCCAGGGAGTCCGATATCAAGAATGATAGCGCTCGGACTATAAAAATCGGCGAAATGAAGTCCGCATTCGCCATTGGGCGATATCAGGCATTTGAAACCTTTTTCATGGGCCAGTTCATATAGGACATCCGCGAATTTCAGATCATCTTCAATGATGAGCAGGGTTTTATCTCCTTTGTGGATAATATCCCTGTCATCGTTGGATTGGCAAATTTTTTCCAGCTGCGGTTTGCCTGGTTTAAAGACTGGTTCGTCGGCCGTTGACCTCACCGGGGGTATAGAAAGGGTATTTTCCTTTTCCGGGGTTTCATGTCTGAAGGAATGTTTTTCGGGCAATGCCAGAGTGAATGTTGAACCTTTACCCATCACGCTGGTGAGGAAAATTTCTCCTTCGAGAAGGGAGGCAAAAGAACGGGAAATTGTCAAACCCAATCCGGTGCCTCCGAATTTCCGGCTGGTCGTTCCATCGGCTTGTTGAAACGCTTCGAAGATCACCCCCAGTTTTTCCTTTGGGATACCGATACCGGTATCGATGATGGAGAAAGTGATGGTACGATTCGGATTCAGGCCAGGTTTCGTCAGGTTGACATGGGTTTCGGGCCGGCCGATGCGAATCTTCACACTGCCTTTTTCCGTAAATTTTATGGCATTGGAAAGCAGGTTGCGCAGTATTTGCTGAAGACGTTGCGAATCAACATAAATGGTATCCGGTATCCCCTCTCCGAACTCTGTTTTCAATTCGAGATGCTTTTTCTCTGCCAGTGGTCTGAAAAGCTGTTCCAGTTGTGTGGCGAATTCCCTCAGGGAAAGATGTTCGGGGTGAAGTTCAATTTTTCCGGATTCAATCTTTGACAGGTCAAGGATTTCATTGATCAATTCGAGTAAATCGGCCCCGGAGGAATTGATTGTTTTAGCAAATTCAATTTGTTTATCGGTAAGGTTTGCCCTTTTATTCTCGGAGAGCAGTTGCGATAAAACGATGATGCTGTTCAGTGGTGTCCGCAATTCGTGTGACATGTTGGCCAGGAATTCGGACTTGTATTTACTGGCCTTTTCGAGATCTTCTGCTTTGTCTTCAATTTCCTGGCGGGCCATTTCGAGTTCCACGTTGTTCCGCCGGATGTCGTCGCGTTGTTCTTCCAATGCTTTGGTACGTTCCTCGAGTTCCTCGTTGATCACCCTCAACTCTTCCTGCTGCGATTGAAGGGACTCTTCCGATGATTTCAGCGCCCTGGTCTGTTCTTCCAGCTCTTCGTTGGTTTGTCTCAGCTCTTCCTGTTGCACCTGGAGTTTCTCGGCCTGCTGCTGTGTTTGCGCGAGCAGGATTCTGACCTGATTTCTCGATTGCGCAGTATTCATGCCGATGGCAATTGGTTCCCTGACCTGTTCAATGTATTTTCGCTGAAGGGGGGTAAAAGGATTCACGGAACCAATCTGGATCACCCCGATCAACTCCTTATCAAAGATGATGGGTGCAACAATATAATGTGCCGGTATTTTTTCATCAATGCTGAAATTCAGCGCCGGGGCATTTTCATGCACATCATTGAAGAGGATGATCTCTTTTTCCAGGGCGGCCTGTCCCACCAACCCCTCGCCTATTTCCAGCTGGCTGAAGTTGCCTTTGCGATCGGAAAATGCATAGGTGGCCACCAGTTTGAGCGTGTTTTCTTCGTGAAGATAACAGAGACCAATCTGTCCGTCAAGGTAGCGAACCATAAACCGTGTAATTTCCCGGGTGAGGTCAGCCATGGACTTTTCACCCGACATCAGAATACTGATTTCAGCCATCCCCGATTTCAGCCAATCCTGGTCGGAAATTTCCCTGGAGGTTTCTCTCAGGGTACGTGTCATTTTAAAAAGTGCCTTTCCAAGGGTATCTTTTTCACTCCTTGGCAGGATATCGGAAGAATAATCCCCTTTGGAAATTCTTTCTGTCTGGGCAATGACGCTATTGATGCTTTCCAGCATGGCATTGGCCGATATCCCCATTCTATCCTGATCGCTTCTGATCCGGACCGATTTCGAAAAATCGCCTAAAGACATGGCTTCATTCACTTCCGCAACTTCGTGAAAGGATGCCACCACTTTGGTGAAGCTGTCGGTCATCATTCCAATTTCATCCTGACGTTCTTCAATTTCCGCTCCCGAAAGGTCTCCCAATACCACGCGATTGGCCCATTCCGATAGCTGGTTGATGGGAATCAGGATCCGGCGTGTCACCACCAACGCGGTTATAAACACCAGGATGGTGATGATGATCAGCATCCCGATCATGATATAATTGATCAGCGTGGAATAGCCAAAGGCATCTTCAGGACCGATTTCCTGAACCAGTGCATAGGGCACCCCGGTATTGTTGAGTTCTTCTACAGCTGAAATATACTTCAGGCTCTCTTTGCCGTCATCATTTTTAATGAGTGTGATCTCATCGGTAAAGGGTTGGCTAAATTGACGGGATTTTACATAATCTATCCAGGAGGTGATTTTTGCATCCGGCCGGTTTTCAGACTCAGAAACTTGTTTGTTGTACAAATCGCTGCTCAGCCTGGTTTTGCCTGCTGCATTGATAAAAAAGGCACGTGCACTGGAGCCCAGGTCATTGCCGGCTTGCAGTATCTGTTCAAGGCTCTCGGATGAATATTGAATTCCGATGTAACCAATGAGAGAATCCGATTGAGGGATAATCGGAACCATAATATAAAAGAGCTGTTGGTTACCGGCAGGCTCATACCCATTAAACTCGGTAATGATCAATTTTTTTACTTCGTTGACCCGTTTGAAAGTTTTACCCAGTTGGGAATTGGCAAATTTTCCTGAGATGAGATTTGTTCCCAGGTCACTTCTGACCAATGTGGAATACAATACATTTCCACTGAGGTCGGTAAGCAACACGTCCTGAAATCCGGCAATTTCCCTGACCCTTTGGAAATAAGGATCCTGCATTGAGGCAAGGGATTTCCATTCAGCTGATTTCACAAAAACCGCAGGATCAGAAGCAGCAAACACTGTATTTAATGTTTGCATGAATGAGATCACTTCAGATTCTCCGGATTGAAGCAAGGCAAATTGTTTAACGCGCCGAAAATAGTTGTTGACCATTTTCAACTCCTGGTTAAAAGAATAGGTGACCGTTCGGAGAGCCGCGGAATTACCCGTTTTCGTAGAAAGTGCCGAACCCACGATCCCGATCAAGGCGAGAGGGACAATGGAAACAACAAAGAACCAGATTAGAAGCCTGACCCCAAGTCGTTTCCGGGGGGAGATGGAATGATACCATCTTGAGGGTTTTTTGGCATGATTCATGGCGCTATGTTTTTGTTGCATTTGATTTCCAAAGCAAAGAGGCAATTATGCTAATAAAAAGTATCGAAGCGATAGCCATCAGGGAAATATTGGTCGAAATTTTGAATATATCATGGATGAGCATTTTAACTCCAACGAAGGTGAGCAGCACTGCCAAGCCCATTTTAAGGTAGTGGAAGCGGTTCATCACATCCATGACGAGAAAAAAGAGTGAACGTAAACCCAGGATGGCAAAGATGTTGGAAAAAAATACAATATAGGGGTCCTGGGTGACTGAAAAGACAGCCGGGACCGAGTCCACGGCAAAAAGAACATCGGTGAATTCAATGATCATCAGTACAATGAAAAGGGGAGTGACCCACCATTTCCCGTCTTTTCTAACCCAGAACTTTTCGGCATGATCATCGTGAAGAACATTGAAATATCGGGAAATGAATTTAACCACCGGGTGCTTTTCAGCATCGATACGGTCCTCCTTCCCGGTAAACAGGAATTCATAGGCCATTTTACCCCCGATGATCACAAGCATTCCCCCGAAAATGTAAAGAAACCATGAAAAACGCTGGATCAGTGCACTGGCTGCAAAGATGAATATAAACCGCATTACTACAGCTCCGAGGATACCCCAGAAAAGGATGCGTTTATAATGTTTTGGTTCGATCTTAAAAGAGAGAAAGATCAACACGATCACAAAAACATTGTCCACGGAAAGGGAATATTCAATGAGGTAGCCGGTGAGGTACTCGAGGGAAAGATTGTAATTGTATCTGCTGATGGCCTCTTCGAGGCTTAATCCTGATATGGTGATGGGATGATTATAGGCATCGATCCGTTGCTGCAATCCGGCAATGGTATCACTGCCATGAATCAGGTTTCCATGATAGCGGATCAGGAAGTAAAACCCGATGGAGATCCCGACCCATACCAAAGTCCAGCTCAGTGCTTCCCTGAAAGATAGTGCATGATGTTTTTTCTGAAATAATCCAAGATCGATAACCAACATCAGGGCAATGAAAAAGAGGAAAGCGGTAAAGAATACTATTTCGTTCAGGTTTGAATTCATACAATGACGATGATGCCTGGGTTAATTCATCAAAGTTATAAAAAATTCTTACTTTTGCCTGCTTTTGATTTATTCACATTTCCAAGGCCATGCACGAAACCCTTTCCCTTAACCCCAACCTGCTTGTTCGATTTCTTGATAAACCGGCAGATGATTTTTCAAAATCGGACCTGATCCGGTTTATTGAAGCCAACGGCATCCAGATGGTGAACTTTCGCTATTCTGCAGCAGACAGTCGCCTGAAGACCCTTAATTTTATCATCAAAGACCGTCAGCACCTCGACAGTATTCTGAGTGCCGGCGAGCGGGTGGATGGTTCAAGCCTTTTTCCCAATTACGTGGAAGCCGGATCTTCTGATCTTTATGTTATTCCTCGATACCGTTCTGCCTTTGTAAATCCCTTTTCAGAAATCCCGGCCGTGGATATTCTATGTTCCTATTATGATAAAGACGGGCAACCGTTTGCCAATTCGCCTGAATACATCCTCCGGAGATCGCATGAAGTGCTGAAAAACAAGACCGGGCTTTCTTTTGAAGTGATGGGCGAACTCGAATATTACATCATCAGCGAACAGGACCGGTTATTTGGAGCAGTCGATCAGCGCGGGTACCATGAATCTTCCCCCTTCTGCAAGTGGGAAAAACTCAGGATTGAAGCCATGCAGGCCATCGCCAGATGCGGCGGGTATATTAAATATGGCCATTCTGAAGTCGGCAACTTTACCGAATCCGGAATTTCCTATGAACAAAATGAAATTGAATTCACACCGGTTCGCCTTGAAGATGCCGCCGATCACTTGATGATTGCAAAATGGATTCTCAGGTCATTGGCATATAAACATGGTGTTTCCGTAACATTTGCCCCCAAGATTACCACTGGCAAGGCCGGAAGTGGCATGCACGTGCATACCCGGCTCATGAAAAACGGGAGCAGTGTGATGCTCGACAACGGCAAATTATCGGATACCGCGAAAAAAGCCATTGCCGGATACCTCGATCTTTCACAGTCGCTTACTGCCTTCGGAAATATGATTCCCACCAGCTATTTCAGGCTGGTTCCTCACCAGGAAGCTCCGACCAACATCTGCTGGGGCGACCGTAACCGTTCGGTACTGGTTCGCGTTCCTCTTGGCTGGGGAAGCAAACACGACATGATTACCGATGCCAATCCGCAGGAAAAGGATACCCAGGATGGATTTGGCAGCCGGCAAACCGTCGAGTTCCGCTGTCCCGATGGTTCGGCCGATATTTACCTGCTTTGTGCCGGCCTCACCGTGGCAGCCCGACATGGCATGGAAATGAAAAATGCTCTGGCCTTCGCGGAGCAAACCTACGTTGATGTGAATATTTTCGAGGATCAGTACAAATCCCGGGTGAGCCAGCTTCAGCAGTTGCCCTGCTCATGTATTGAATCGGCCGAATTCCTGCAAAAACAACGAAAAATTTATGAAGAGTACAACGTATTCCCACCCAAGATCATCGACGGATTGATCAGGTATCTTTCGAATTTTAATGATGCAAATCTCCGGGAATCGATCAAGGACAATGAAAAGGAGATCATGAAACTCGTAAATACCTACCTGCATTGCGGATAGCCTGGGAATTGACAATTGATAATTGACAATTGACAATTAGTTAGTTAGCGCTTCTTATTAAAAAGTAAAGGTCATTTTGACAGATAACATTGTTGTTTTTTGTCAATATGTCCTGTTATTATTCCCTGTTTTTCAGTTTTTCCGGCTGGCACATAAGTTGATCTTAAAATGCCATCAAATCATGAACAAACTTTAAAAATAAGGAGGATTGACTTATGACACTTATAAAATGGCAACACAGAAACCCGCTGACCGACATGGTCAATAATATTTTTGACAATGATCTTGGTGATTTTTTCGGTAAGCGATTCAGCGATCCGGCTGCCAACATAATTGAAAACAATGAAGCATTTCAGTTGGACATTGCCGCCCCGGGAATGAAAAAAGAGGATTTCAAGATCAACCTGGAAAACAACATTTTGAATATCTCTGCTGAATTGGAAGACGCCAAACGCGAGGAAGGCAAGAACTACACCCGCAAAGAATTCTACTATGGTTCATTCAACAGGGCATTCACCCTGCCGAAAACCATCAACACGGACAAGATTATTGCCGATTACGAAAATGGCATTCTGAAGATCACCATGCCAAAGAAAGACGAAGCAAGGGTTGAAATAAAGAAAGAGATCAAGATTTCGTAACATCTGTTCAGGATCCGTGAAAAGGGCCGCTCAATCATTGAGACGGCCTTTTTTTTACCTTTGCAGTCATGAGTCAAACCCAGCGGGCGCATCTGGCGCTGATCAGCACCACCCTCATTTTCGGCTTTGCCTACAACATTGTAAAGAGTCTGATGCCCGTTATACTTACGCCCATGCAGTTGATTTTTATTCGATTGCTGGGTGGAGCACTGATATTCTGGCTATTTCAGCGGTTGTTTGTACATGAAAAGGTGGAACGAAAGGACCTGATCATGCTGGCTGTTTGCGGTGCCTTCGGATTTGCATTGAATCAGTCCCTTTTTTATGAAGGCTTAAACCTGAGCACACCCGTGGATGCTTCGCTGATCCATGTGCTGAACCCCATTCTGGTGATACTTTTCGCCAGTTTGATCATCCGGGAAAAGGTAACCTGGAAAAAAGCAGGGGGCATTGCGCTTGGCGCTTCCGGGGTGCTGATCCTCATCCTTTATGGTAAAACCGTCAGCTTTGACGGAAATCATGCATGGGGCAACATCATGATCTTCCTGAACATGGTTTTTTACGCGCTGTACCTTGTTCTGATCAAGCCGTTGGTAGGGAAATACCATACCACTACCATTTTGAAGTGGGTCTCTTTATTCGGGTTTATTTTTATTTTTCCATTTTCGATTAAACCAGCCCTGGAAATCAACTTTGCAGCCATCACGTTTTCCGCCTGGCTTGAAATAGCCTATGTCATTGTGATGAATACTTTTGTGGCTTACCTGCTGATCAACTTTGCCCTTAAAAGTGTTACTGCAACGGTGGTCAGTTATTACAGCTACCTGCAGCCTTTCATTGCCTCTGTGATGTCGGTTGCCATTGGTCAGGGAGGGATAACCATTCCAAAGATATTTGCAGCATTGCTGATCTTCAGTGGAGTATACCTGGTAAACAGCACCGGCCGATCGGTAAAAAGTGAATGCCGTTGAAGTATGGGAAATTAATTGAGAAGTTAAAAGAGGTGGCGGAACGGGAGGAGGATCCATTCGAAGATTTTTTCAATCAGTGCCCGTTTTTCCCATTGTTCGAAATCAAAGGCCTCGGAGTGTCGGATCGTTTCATTGACATGAATCCGCAACTGATGGATAATATCCGGTTCGATACCTATCAGCGCCAATTCGTACTGATACCGGAAACTCCGGTAGTCAAAGTTGGCAGAAGAAACAGAGAATATCTTATCGTCGATGAAAAGCAGTTTGGCATGGAGGTTATAGGGTCCGAAAAACAGAATTTTAACGTTGCTTTTAAACAACATCCCCAGGTACTTATTGCGCAGGATATCGATCATTCGGACATCCGAATGTTTTGGCATGATGATTTTCACATCAATTCCACGTTTGCCGGCATCCATCAATGCTTTCCGTAAAACGAAACCGGGCAGGAAATAGGGCGTTTCAATCACCACAGAGCTCTTTGCAGCTTTGATCAATTTGGTATATTTCTTTTTTAACCGCTGAAACGGGAAGGAAGGAACATCACGGATTATCTCAAAATCATTGACTTTAATGGCCCTCGTATAGGTAACCTTATTGGTAATGATATAGGGATTGAACGCGTCGAAATTTTCCAGGAATACCTTTTTGAATGAAACTGCCAATTCACCTACCATCCGCAAGGATAATTCCCGCCAGTTAAGGTTATACCCGGTGATATTGGCAGACCCGATATAGCTGATGGTGTCGTCGATGACCAGTATTTTACGATGATCGCGACGGTGACCACGGGTGAAGATGTCGCTGTTCAGTTTGATCTTTTCAAAAAACTTGACCTCTCCCTTATACCTTATCAACCCGGAAAAAAAGGATTCCGAAACCGGACCTTTGCCCCATGAATCGATCAGTATCTTTACCTTTACTCCTTCACGTGCCTTGCGTGTCAGGGCATCGCGGAATCGTTCACCCATGTGATCGTTGGCAAATTTGTAAGTTTCGAGGTAAATATAGTCCTTGGCCTGAGCTATATCACTGAGCATCAGATTATAGTACTTTAATGTATCGTCAATAACCAGAAATTCCATAACGTCAGGTCAACAATCAGGTCAGGTAAACTTTTATCCTGATCAAATGTACAAAAAGGATGATTCTCTGGTTCAGTATAACGTTGATTTTGTTAAAATATGTGTAAGTTTGCTTAAAAAAGGATATGCTTAAATCGATGACCGGTTATGGAAAGGCTGTGGTTGAGATCACCGGACGCAAGCTGACGATCGAAATCAAGACATTGAACAGCAAGCAACTTGATCTTAATCTTAAAATACCCGGGTATTTCCGGGAAAAAGAGCTGGAGGTCAGGAATATTCTCACCCAGAAACTTGACCGGGGGAAGGTCGATTTTTATATCGGCACGGAGATTACAGGAGAAATGCTGAATTATTCCATCAATCATGCCCTGGCCAGGAAATATCACGCGGAATTGACCACCCTGAAGGAAGAGCTCCGGGAGGATTGCTCTTCGGGACTCCTTCCGATGGTGCTTAAAATGCCCGATGTCATGCAAACAAGTCGCGACGAGGTGGCAGAAGGTGACTGGCCGTTGATCCAGGCAGGTATTGACCAGGCTATTGATCAGGTAAATGATTTCAGGCAAAAAGAGGGAAAGGTATTGACCCTTGATATGGAGCCCCGGATTTCGCTTATCTTAGGGTATCTTGATGCCATTGATCCTTTTGAAAATAAACGTATCGTCGAACTACGCGAACGAATGTTAAAGGATTTTTCGAGGTATCAGGGCGATTTCAATGGCTCAGCTCCGGATCAGAACCGTTTTGAACAGGAACTGATTTATTATTTTGAGAAACTTGATATCACCGAAGAGAAAGTTCGTTTGAAAAAACATTGCAGGTATTTTCTTGATACGCTGAATGAAGGTACCTCCCAGGGTAAAAAACTCGCGTTTGTATGCCAGGAAATCGGGCGCGAAATCAATACCATCGGCTCCAAGGCCAATGATGCCGAAATCCAGAAGATCGTGGTACAGATGAAAGATGAACTTGAAAAGATAAAGGAACAGCTCTCCAACATTCTTTGAAATGACAGGTACACTGCAGGGAAAAGCCATTGTCATCTCAGCCCCTTCCGGAGCCGGCAAGACTACTCTGGTAAAACATCTGTTGGTTTCCATTCCCAGCCTTGCTTTTTCCGTGTCGGCCTGCAGTCGGCCAAAACGGGAAAATGAAATCCATGGGAAAGACTATTATTTCATCAGTTCGGATGAATTCAGGCATAGAATCGCCCATAACGAATTCATGGAGTGGGAAGAGGTTTATCCGGGTAGTTTTTATGGCACCCTGAAGTCGGAGATACAACGCATCTGGAACAACAGGGAGATCCCCATCTTTGACGTGGATGTTCAAGGAGGAATTCACCTGAAAAAGTACTTCGGGCAAGATGCCCTGGCCATATTCCTTCAACCGCCTTCGCTTGAAACCCTTGAAACACGTCTGCAAAACCGCTGTACAGAATCACCTGAAAGCTTGCAGAAACGGCTCAGCAAAGCAGCTTCCGAACTTACTTTCGCCGGACATTTTGATAGAATCATTGTCAATCATCATCTTGAAACTGCTTGTCAGGAGGCTGTTATGGCTATCAACCAATTTCTCGCCCAGTAAAATGGTGGCCATGAAAAAATTGATTCTTTTCACTGTTTTCATCGTCATTGCTGCTCTTTCTTTTTATGCACACCGCAAGGAATTACACGAGTTCCCGACGCATATCCATGCCTGGGCACAATGTGACCGTTATGCCCTGGCCCTGGGATTTATCCAAAATGGATTTGACTTTTTTCATCCTCAGACGTATGTTCTGAACAAACAGTTTCCTCATGATTTTCACCTCCCCTATGAAAACGGGATCACTGCCGTTGACTTCCCAATCCACGATTTTATTCCTGCTCTTTTAATGAAAATTACAGGAGACACCAGTTCCTTCTATTTTCGTATCTATATCCTGCTTTACAGCATTGCCGGACTATATTTCCTTTTTTTGCTCGGTTTGCGAATTACGGGATACCGACCCTACGCTGTTTTCATTGTATTTTTTGTCATTTTTTCGCCGGTTTTTTTTTATTACCAAGCGGGTTTATTGCCCACTATTCCATCGCTGGCCAACCTTATCATAGCCTACTACTACTATTTCCGGTATAAAGAATCACAGAAGATCAACTTCTTTATCGTTGGGATTTTTTTTCTTACGCTTTCTGTCCTCAGCCGTACAACCTATGGAATATTCATGATTGCCATCCTGATCCAGGAACTCTATTCTGCCGCGAAAAACAGAAGGTTCTCATTAAAAATTACCGGAACATTCATGTTATCCATTATCCTGATCGGCAGCTATCTCATCTACAACCATTACCTGCGTATACGCCATGGTTCAATGTTCCTGTCTCATCCTCTGTTACCGGATAATCTCCAGCAATTGCCTGATTTGGTATCAGAGATCTATCAGCGATGGTTTTATCAGTATTTTTCCAGCTTTCAATACTTTTTTCTTTTATTGATCGTGGTCATGGCTATAGTATCTTCATTATGGAAAAGGAGATTCCCTGATGAAACCGATAAATTACTGATTGTACAGTTTGTCATTGCCACTGCTGGTGTCTTTGCTTTCTTCCTGGTAATGATCAGGCAATTCCAGTCTCATGACTACTATTTTCTCGATACATTTTTACCAGTATTCATCCTGGTCTTGCTCCTCTGTTTCCGTTTTATCCGTTTAAACAAGGCCTCAAGATTTGTTTTCCTTGGTGTTATGCTGATATTCCTGGTGGGTTTTGCGGTAAAAACCAAGACCGTTCAGCAGCAGCGGAGAAATACCGGCGGTTGGGACAGGCAATGGATGACCATGAACAATTTCTGGGGTTCAGAAATTTTGCTTGATTCATTGAAAATTCCACAATCGGCCAAAATTCTGGTTCTGGATGCTTATGCTCCAAACATCCCGTTTATCCTGATGAACCGTTCAGGTTATGCAGTCATGATAACCAGCGAAGAAAATATCAGGCAGGCACTGACCTGGAAGTATGATTACATCGTTACCCAGGATATGTATTACATTTCGGATCTGTTTCTCCTTTATCCGGGAATTCTCAACCAGATTGACAGGATAGGGTCGAATAAAAAAATTTCTGTTTACGTCAAGAATAACCGGAACATTAACTGAAAAGAAACAACAATACTTCATTTTGAACCAGCTATCATGAAAGGGAAAATCAAAACAGGTCTTTTCTTTGGATCGTTCAATCCGATCCACAACGGGCATCTGATGATCGCCGGATACATGTCAGAATACACCGATCTCAATCAGGTTTGGTTTGTTGTTTCCCCGCAAAACCCCCTGAAGGATAAACTCACCCTTTTATCCGATCATCACCGGCTCGCGATGGTCAATCTTGCCATTGAAGATGATGTCCGTTTCAAATCTTCGAACATCGAATTCAAATTGCCCAAACCATCTTATACCATCGATACCCTGACCCATCTCAGTGAGAAATACCCGGGCAGGGAGTTCGTGCTCATTGCAGGTTCCGATAACCTGACCACTTTTCATAAGTGGAAGAACCCACGGGAGATTTTAGATCAGTACAAAATATACATTTATCCCAGACCGGATGGTCTGCCCGGTCAGTTCGACAATCATCCATCCATCATTCACACCCATGCACCGCTGATCACGCTGTCTTCCTCCTTCATCCGTCAGGGAATCAAAGCGGGAAAGAACATGCGGCATTTCTTACCTGATCCGGTATGGGAATACATTGAGGAGATGCATTTTTATGGTCAGGAATAGGGCTATAAAACTTTTTTTGCAAACCCATGAATGGCCGCAAGGGTCTCTTTTGGTGCTTCGATATAGCCCATGTGACCGCAATCGCGGAGGATCAGTGATTCGCTATGCTTTGGAAGGGTGATCATTTCCCAGAGCCGGGGAATCGGGGCTTTGCTGTCTTTCAGTCCGAGAACGAAAAGCACGGGAATTTCGGTAATTTTCAGCAAAGCTGTCTGGTCCTTCCGGTTTTTCATTCCTTCGAGTGCAGCAATAACAGCTTCTTTTGACATTTTACCGGCACGATCGATCAGTTTCTGGATTTGGCCGGAAAACTTTTTATGAACCTCGGGGGGAAAAAGCCCGGGGATGAATTGAGCCACGAAACTGAATTTGTCCATCTCCACGATGGCGATGGTGCGGTTACGGTTTTCCTGATCTGCCAATGAATCGGCAAAGCAATGTGAATGGAAGAGTGAAAAACCTCTGAGCATTTTCGGATATTTTTCCGCAAAGGCAAGGGTCACATATCCTCCCATGGAATGTCCTACCATCAGACATTTGCTCACTTTAGCTATTTTCAGTACTTTATAAACAACTTCTGCCATTAGCTCCATGGTATGAATTCCATCCACACACCCGCTTTTCCCATGTCCCGGCAAGTCGATGCAAATCACCCTGTACTTTTTTTTAAGTTCCGCAGAAAACTGTCTCCAGATTTTCAATGATTCGGTAAATCCATGAAGCAGGACAATTGTCTTACCTTTTCCCTGATCGGTGTAATAGATAGTATGTTTCTTGAATTTTATTGTTTTCATTTTATTGGTAATAGGGATAAGTTGGTATACTTTCAAATTTTCAAATCAGCAGATCAACTCATTATTTTTTCGATCTCTTCAACGGTTTTGGGAATCGGCTTGCCAAGAACCCGGTAGCCTTCAGCTGTGATCAGTATATTATCTTCAATGCGGATGCCTCCGAAATCACGGTAAGTTTCCACAACATCGTAGTTGATGAATTCGGCAAGTTTATTCTCGGCTTTCCAGATATCGATGAGTTCAGGAATGAAGTAGACGCCAGGTTCAATTGTCATGACGAAACCATCCTGAAGTTTGCGACCGAAACGCAGGAACGCGAGTCCGAATTCTTTGCTGCGGGTAACTTCGTGGTCATACCCTACATTATTCTCTCCCATTCCTTCAAGGTCATGTACATCAAGTCCGAGGGGATGTCCCAGCCCATGTGGAAAAAACAGGGTATGGGCACCCCTGGCAACAGCAATGGCGGGGTCACCTTTCATGATCCCCAAAGCTTTCAATCCTTTAGCAATCTCAGTGGCGGCCATGAGGTGAATCTCTTTAAATGGAACTCCGGGTTTCAGTGCCCGGATAGCTGTAAGATTGGCATTCAGTACTACCTCATAAATCCCTTTCTGACGGGCATTGAATTTACCGCCAACAGGAACTGTCCGGGTGATGTCGCTTGCGTAATGCAGTTCACCTTCGCACCCGGTATCGGTCACCATCATACGTCCTTCACGAAGTACATGGCCATGAAAATGGTTATGCAGTGTTTGCCCGTTGATGGTCAGGATAACCGGGAAGGAAACCGGTCCGCATAGCGAAAGTGCAAGGCCTTCAATGGTTCCGGCGATTTCACGCTCGATGACACCCGGCTTGGCCATCTTCATGGCTGTAGTGTGCATGAGGTATGCGACATCAACTGCTTTTTCAATCTCGGTAACCTCCAGTGCATCTTTTTTCATCCTGAGTTTCACGATTGCTTTGATGAGCTGTTCCGATACTTTACTCCGGAGTTCAAGATGATGAATCCCGAGCAGATCGGAGAGCCATAGGGTGGTTTCCCCACGATAATAAGGTGCAAAATGGATTTTACGTCCCATGCTCAGTGTGTTTTTCACCATTTCGCTTAATTCCTTCAGCGGGGCAGTATGTTCCACTCCAACCAACAATCCCTGTTCTTTGATGGTCGGTTGCTTCCCCATCCAGATGATATCATCAATATCAACATCGTTGCCAAAAAAGAAATCTTTACCGTCATCCAGATCGATTACTCCAGCCAGATCCGGATGATCAAGTCCAAAGAAATAGGAGAAATTACTATCCTGACGAAAGGGGTATGTATTGGCCATATAATTGAATGCAACTTCCTGGTTGCCTAATAACAAGACCATGCCGGAGGTCAATTCGGCGCGGAGTTTTTTACGGCGTTCACGGTATACTTTTGATGGAAACATAGTTTAGAATGATTTTGAATTGTGAAAATAATGACTAAAATTTACTTTTCGGAAAAAATTATCTTCTAATTTTGAAACAACGAACAAATATATTAAAAGCTTCTTATGAATCCTTCTTTTTTACGCTTTTCTTCGATCACGAAAAAAATCTGGATGGCATTTCTGGGTCTCTTTCTGATGATCTTCCTGGTGGTTCACCTGGGCATAAACCTTTGTCTGTTACGGAGTGATGATGGGGCGTGGTTCAATGCCGCCGCCCATTTCATGGGCACCAATTACATCGTGAAAATTTTTGAGGTTGTTCTTTTTGGCGGATTTATCTTCCATATCCTGCTGGGCATCATCCTGCAGATCCGAAACTGGATTTCACGGCCGGTAAGATACCTGGTCAACAACAAATCATATACCCCTTTTCTGTCAAAGTACATGATCTATACTGGTGGAATTGTCATGATATTCCTGATCATCCATTTTATGAATTTCTATTTCATCAAACTTGGATGGGTTACAAACCCGAACATGTTTCCCGATGGAGAGCCCAACTTTTACATCATTGCACGGGAGTTGTTTGTTCAACCTTTTTATTCGATCCTGTATATTATTTTATTCATTATCCTGGCATTCCATCTGAACCATGCCTTCCAGGCCGCCTGGCAAACCCTTGGGGTGAATCATCCCCAGTACAATGACTGTATTCACTGGTTCGGAACAGTTTATGCCATCCTGGTTCCATTGGGCTTTATCATCATTCCCTTATACTTTTTACTTATCCGTTAGTCATTATGGCTGAATTAAATCCGAAGATTCCAAAGGGTCCGCTTGCGTCAAAATGGACCCAGTACAAGGACCATCAGAACCTGGTAAATCCAAATAACAAGCGGAAGCTTGATATCATCATAGTTGGAACCGGGCTGGCAGGAGCATCGGCTGCCGCATCGCTTGGTGAGATGGGTTTCAATGTGAAGATTTTTTGTTACCAGGACAGTCCGCGAAGGGCACACAGCATTGCCGCGCAAGGCGGGATCAATGCTGCAAAGAACTACCCCAATGATGGTGATAGCATTTATCGTCTTTTTTATGACACCATCAAAGGGGGGGATTACCGTGCCCGTGAAGCCAATGTTTACCGGTTGGCCGAGGTGAGCAATGCCATCATTGACCAGTGTGTGGCACAGGGCGTGCCATTTGCACGCGAATATGGCGGATCGCTTGAAAACCGCTCCTTTGGCGGGGCACAGGTTTCGCGTACCTTTTTTGCCCGCGGACAAACCGGCCAGCAGTTGCTTTTGGGCGCCTATGGTGCCTTGAGCCGACAGATTAAACTGGGAACGGTGAAGCTCTTCAACCGTCATGAAATGATGGATGTGGTGATCATCGACGGAAAAGCGAGAGGGATCATTGCCCGCGACCTGATCACTGGGAAACTGGAACGTCATTTCGGCCATGCGGTGGTGGTGGCCACCGGTGGTTACGGGAATGTATTTTATCTTTCCACCAACGCTATGGGTTCAAACACGAGCGCCATCTGGCAAATCTTCAAGAAGGGAGCTTTCTTTGCCAACCCCTGTTTCACGCAGATCCATCCCACCTGTATCCCTGTTCACGGCGATTACCAGTCAAAACTGACCCTGATGAGTGAAAGTTTGCGTAATGATGGACGCATCTGGGTTCCCAAGAAAAAAGAGGATGCCGAAGCCCAACGGCATGGAAAATTGAAGGCCAACAATATTCCGGAAGAGGATCGCGATTATTTTCTCGAGCGCCGCTACCCTGCTTTCGGGAATCTCGTACCCCGTGACGTGGCTTCACGTGCAGCCAAGGAACGTTGCGATGCCGGCTATGGTGTCGGCGAAACCGGTTTGGCTGTTTTCCTTGATTTTAAAGAATCCATCGGCCGACTTGGCAAGCATGTGATCGAAGAAAGGTATGGCAACCTATTCCAGATGTATGAAAAGATTGTTGATGAAAACCCCTATGAGAACCCGATGATGATCTACCCGGCCGTGCATTACACCATGGGTGGCACATGGGTGGATTATGAACTGATGTCGACGGTAACCGGCCTGTTTGTTGCGGGAGAGGCCAACTTTTCCGATCATGGCGCCAACAGGCTTGGCGCCTCCGCCCTGATGCAGGGGTTGGCAGATGGCTATTTCGTACTTCCCTATACGATCCAGAATTACCTTTCCGGTGAAATCCGTGTTCCACGTATCTCTACCGATAAGACCGAGTTTGAACAAGCCGAAAAATCAGTTCAGTCGCGGCTGGAGAAACTTATGTTGGTAAAGGGTACCAAATCGGTGGACCACTTCCACAAGGAGCTGGGCAAGATCATGTGGGAAAATGTAGGCATGGGCCGTACTGAAGCCAGGTTAAAAAAAGCCATTGAACTTATTCGTAAGCTCAGGGCTGAATTCTGGAAGGATGTTAAAATACCCGGCGTTCTGAATGCGCTGAATGTTGAACTTGAGAAGGCCAATCGCGTTGCTGATTTCCTGGAACTCGGAGAACTTCTTGCCCATGATGCTTTAAACCGAAACGAAAGCTGCGGTGGCCATTTCCGCGAAGAGTACCAGACCGAAGAGGGGGAATGCAAGCGAAACGACGAAGATTATAAATATGTGGCGGCCTGGGAGTACAAGGGCGAGGGAGAGTTCCTGCTGCATAAGGAGCAACTTGTTTACGAAGAGATAGAAGTAAAACAAAGAGTTTATAAATAGCGAACACCTAATTGCTAATGCCTTAAAACATGGATCTTACACTAAAAATATGGCGCCAGAAGGATTCGAAATCCAAAGGTAATTTTCAAACCTACGCTTTATCAGCAATTTCCCCGAATTGTTCTTTTCTGGAAATGCTTGATATTCTGAATGAACAGTTGATTCAGAAGAATGAAGAGCCTGTAGTATTTGACCACGATTGCAGGGAGGGAATTTGCGGGATGTGCAGTTTGTACATCAATGGCCGTCCTCATGGACCCGATGATGCCATAACTGCATGCCAACTCCATATGCGCAAATTCAAGGATGGAGATTCCATTGTTGTAGAGCCATGGCGTGCCAAGCCATTTCCGGTCATCAAAGACCTGATGGTCGACCGATCTGCATTTGACAAGATCATCCAGGAGGGAGGCTATGTTTCCGTAAATACCGGCGGTGCTGCCGAAGCCAACAACATCCTTGTGGGCAAGGAGCACTCCGAACTGGCTATGGATGCCGCAGCCTGCATTGGTTGCGGAGCCTGTGTCGCAGCCTGTAAAAATGCCTCTGCCATGTTATTCGTTTCTGCCAAGATTTCACAATTTGCTCTCCTTCCACAGGGGAAAATAGAGGCCAAACAACGGGTAAAAAATATGGTAAAGATGATGGATGAACTCGGATTTGGCAATTGCACCAATACCTATGCCTGCGAGGCCGAATGTCCCAAATTGATTTCCCGCTCCAACATTGCCAGGATGAACAGGGAGTTTATGTGTGCCAAGGTGATTTAGGCATCAGGCAATAGGGAAAAGGGAAAAACCAGATATTCTCTGGTGTAATTTACGGGATAACCGGGATTCATCGGTCAAAATCCAACACAGTATTTACTCGGTATTTCTTATGAGGCTGAATTGATACTCCTACATGGGTGAAATTGCCCAGGCAAATCCTTCGGTGCCCGAGGGAGGAGATTCCTTCATCAATCAGCAATTCCATCACAATTTCCATGGGATCCGAAACACCGTACTGGCAGCATTCGCCCATATAACCTGCTTTACATTTTTTCCTGTTATGGCCGGTTAGTCCTTTATTCCCGGCTTCAGTTGCCCAGCATCGGGACAGTTCCCACATTGCTTTATCCGGTAAAAGGGGCGGCAACGGCTTCATGATCTTTAATTCCGATTTCAACGAGTTCACATAGTTGCTGTTTTTTGCTTTATGGAAAGGTGATTCTGTTACATAGACCCGGAGCAATTCACTGAAATGCGCCGGATACATCCGGGCCACGTTCAAATAGTAGATGACCTGCTTTTCATCAGCGGTCATATAATCACAATCCGCTGTCGTAACTGCTTTCTTCAGGACGCCGGGAACAACCAGCGAATCACCATCGGTGAGGCCGCTCATGGCAAAAATTACACCGCAAGAAAAAAGAAAGGAGCTTAACATTTTACCGCTTTTTCAGGGTTGCATGCATATCGTTCTACTCTGCTGGAGATAATTACAGAACAGTTTTATTCACGTTTTAGTATGGGAAATGGGTGTTATTGATATCCAGGTTGGGGGTTGGACTGAATGAATCAGGGTAAAAGTGAATTTGGTTGAATGGATTTTGTTGAAAAAAAAATCGATTTCAGGTATTACCTTATCCCCTTAAACCGGATTAAGCTATAAAGAGCTGTTTGCAATGAAACTGTTTCAATTTCGTTACCGGGTTGAATCTGCCCGGAATCCACGCTGGGATTACCGGTCTCCCGGGTATTATTTCGTGACCATTTGTACGAAAAACAGGGTTCACTACTTCGGCACAATAACAAACAGAAAAATAAATTTGTCTCCAATCGGGAAGATCGCCGAATCTGAAATAATAAAAACCGCTGAAATCCGTCCCAATGTTGAAATAACCGAATGGGTGATTATGCCCAATCATATTCACATGGTCATACGGTTTTTACCCAAAAACAGGGACCTGGGGCCGCACGATATCCGGGGTGACGGGGTTGTTCAGGGTGACGGGGTTGTTCCAGGTAACGGGGTTGTTCAGGGTGATGGGGTTGTTCAGGGTGACGGGGTTGTTCAGGGTGACGGGGTTGTTCAGGGTGACGGGGTTGTTCAGGGTGACGGGGTTGTTCAGGGTGACGGGGTTGTAGAGACGCACAGCTGTGCGTCTCTACAACCCCGGGAACCCCGCGAACCCCGCGAACCCCGCGAACCCCGCGAATCCCGCGAATTCAACCATTTCGGGCCGCAATCGAAAAATCTGCCGGCGGTTGTCCGCGGAATTAAATCCGCGGTAAAAAAATGGGCAAACCTCAATGGAATACCCTTTCATTGGCAGTCGAGGTATCATGATCATATTGTCAGGAATGAAGCTGAACTCCGCAGAATTTGCTGGTACATCAGGAAAAACACAGCTGTTTGGAAATCGGATTTATTCTTCAGGGAAATAGCGTAAATTTGTGGACTGGCGGACTGGCGGAGGAGAGACCAGGGAGGTAAATGATCATGGTTGGATTTGTGAAAATCAATTGAAAAAATGAAATTCGCAGACATTGAGGGCAATCTGGAGATTAAACGGAGACTGATCCAAACGGTGAAAGATCAGCGCGTGAGCCATGCCCAGCTTTTTTTCGGACCGGAAGGTAACGACAAGCTTGCTCTGGCCATCGCCTATGCTCAATTCATCAACTGCACCAATAAACAGGGTATCCATCCAGCATCCAACATCCAGCCTGATTCCTGCGGCACCTGCCCCTCCTGTATCAAGTATCAGAAACTGATCCATCCGGATCTCCATTTTATATTCCCGGTGGCCACAACAAAACGGGTTCCCAAGAAACCACAAAGCAAGCATTTTCTTGAGGACTGGCGAAGGTACCTGCTGGAAAAAAACTACCGGGTAAGCTTGCAGGGTTGGTATGAAACCATTGAAATTGAAAATAAGCAAGGAATCATCAATGCCGATGACTGCAATGAGATCATCACCACCCTGGGTTATAAAAGTTATGAATCGGATTATAAGGTAATGATCATCTGGATGGTTGAAAGGCTCTATTATTCTGCCGCACCAAAAATCCTGAAAATACTTGAAGAACCTTCCGAAAAAACCTTGTTCCTGTTGATTGCCGATGATCCTGACCAGATCATCAAGACGATTCTTTCGCGAACCCTGATGGTCAGGATTCCGTTACCTTCCGGTCAGCTCCTGATACGATCGGAAGAGACCATTCAGCACTTCGAATTGTTCCGCAGGTGGATGCGTGCCTGTTATGGCAGAAACATACTGGAACTGACCGTTATGGCTTCGGAACTTTCCAAACCAGGCCGGGAGAAACAGAAGGATTTTTTAAATTATGGATTAAAAATCATCGGTTTCTGCGCCTCACTGAATTACCGAAACCATTTGCCGGAAGAGTTTAAAGGTGAGGAGTTGAAGTTTATCCGGGGTTTCTCCCCCTACATTTCCCATGAAGTCCTGACCGGTTTTAACGAGCTATTCAATGCTGCCATTTTTCATGTTGAACGCAATATCCATGGCCCTACTTTGTTCCTTGACCTGTCGCTGAAAATTGTACGTCTTTTTAATCCTAAATTTGTACCTTTGTCATGATTTTTATAGGATATGGAAAATGTAGAAGGCATACCGGTTGATCCCCTTGAAACATCATTCGAAGAGACACAAACCCCCGCTGTGAGGCCTGTTCAATACAAAGAGAATCCTTTTTTAAGCCGGGGATGTTGTCAGTCGCCCAAGATGTATCAAAAAAACGAGGTTGTTTTTCAGCATCGTTGCAGTAAATTTGATGCTTTTGACTGGATGAAGGATCTTCAAATGCCGCCGATGCAAAAACCGTTTGACATCGTTGAAGTCCGTTTCAAGAACAGCCGCAAGGACTATTTCCGAATGTCCTCCGAAATGGAACTTGAGATTGGCGATATCGTCGCGGTTGAGGCTTCACCCGGTCATGATATAGGCATTGTCAGTATGGCCGGTGAGATGGTGCGTTTCCAGATGCGCAAAAAAAACATGAATATCGCTTCCGAAGAAATTAAAAAAGTTTACCGGAAAGCACGTCTTACGGATATCGAAAAATGGATCTCCTCGGTGGAGGAGGAAAACCAAACCATGCACCAATCGCGCTTAATGGCGGAACGGCTTGGTTTGCAGATGAAAATTAACGATGTGGAATACCAGGGCGACCACACCAAGGCTATTTTTTATTATACTGCCGAAGACCGGGTTGACTTCAGGGAGCTGATCAAGGTGTTTGCCGAGGAATTTAAAGTTCGGATCGAAATGCGTCAGATTGGTGCACGGCAGGAGGCCAGCCGACTGGGTGGTATCGGTTCCTGCGGACGTGAGCTATGCTGTTCCACCTGGATGAGCGATTTTAAATCGGTCACTACCAACTCCGCACGGGTCCAGCAACTATCGCTTAATCCCCAGAAACTTGCCGGTCAGTGCGGCAAACTGAAATGCTGCCTAAATTATGAATTCGAAACCTATGTAGATGCGATCAAGGATTTCCCGAATACGGATCTTCCGTTGAAAACCAAACAGGGAGATGCCACACATCAGAAGACCGATATCTTCGGGCAGCAGATGTGGTATTCTTATGTCGATAACCCTTCGCATCTTTTGGCCATTCCGCTTGATAAAGTAAAATTAATTCAGGAAGAAAATAAAAAGGGAAACCTGCCCGATAAACTGGAAGATTTCTCCCGGATTACGGAAAAGAAGTCGGATTTCGAGAGTGGCGCCGGACAGGAGGACCTTACCCGATTTGACCATCTATAAAAGCTTTCCCTGTTAGAAAAACTCATGGCAACCAGGAATATCAAGTACATCGTTGGATTTCTTGTTCTCCCGTTGTTCCTTCTTTCGTGTGACCCGAACCGGCTATATGAAGAGAACAGGGCTGTGGATAACTGCATTTGGAAATCCTCCGAAAGACTGTCATTCGAAGTTGCAATTCCGGATACTGTTCTTCGTTATAATGTTTACCTGAATGTTCGCAATGCCATGGAATATCCTTACAGCAACCTGTATCTGTTTTTGCAAACGGTTTTTCCCGATGGCCGGATCGCCCGGGATACCATTGAATGTACCCTGGCTGATTACGATGGAAGGTGGCTTGGATCGGGGGTTGGAAGTGTCAAATTTAACCGTTTCCTGTTGCAGAACGGGGTCACCTTCAGGCAAAAAGGCATCTACCGTTTTGAACTTGAGCAAGCCATGCGAGTGAATGAGTTAAAAGGTATTCAGGACATCGGTTTACGTATTGAAAAGAATGAGTAACAGTATATCACATATTCCGCTGCTCAATAACATACAGAAAGGACCCTCAAAAGGGCAACAGCGAAAGTATATCATCGGGTTCTGGATCTCTTATGTCGTTGTGGTTCTCATGGTGGCCTTGTTCTTCATTCTTATAACAGCCGGATTCTTTGGGAAGATGCCTACTTTCGAAGAACTCGAAAATCCAAAAAGTAATCTGGCCACGGAGGTATTTTCGGAAGATGGGATGCTGTTGGGCAAGTATTACATCGAAAACCGTACCAATACCCAGTTCCATGAACTTTCCCCGAACATTATAAACGCCTTGATTGCCACAGAGGATGCCCGGTTTGAACAGCATTCCGGAGTAGATGTAAAGGCATTCTTCCGTGTATTCTGGGGAATGCTTACCGGCACTTCAAAAGGAGGTGGCTCCACCATCACCCAACAACTGGCTAAAAACCTCTTCCCGCGGAAGCAAAACAGAACCTTTTTTGAAACGGTCATGATCAAATTCAAGGAATGGATCACTGCCATCAAACTGGAACGCAACTATTCCAAGGATGAGATCCTCTCCATGTACCTGAATACCGTGGATTTCGGAAGCCAGTCATACGGAATAAAATCAGCAGCCAAAACATTTTTCAACAAAGAACCCGCAGAATTGAATGTTGAGGAGGCTGCCGTGCTTATCGGCACGTTGAAAGCGCCTACCTGGTTCAGTCCGGTAAGGAATCCAGAACGTGCTTTTGAACGCAGGAACACGGTTATGTTCCAGATGAAGAAATACGATTACATCACTGCAGGCGAATTCGACTCTCTCAGGAGTCTTCCCATCGACATGACCCGGTACCGCATACAGGATCATACTTCCGGAATTGCCACCTATTTCAGGGAGTACCTGCGCATGGTGCTCACCGAATGGTGCAACAGCCATCCCATGGAAGATGGTACACCCTATAACCTGTACAAAGATGGCCTAAAGGTGTACACGACCATCAATTACAGGATGCAGGAATATGGGGAACAGGCCGTCCGTGAGTACCTTGGGAAAGAGTTACAGCCAACTTTCTTTGCTCACTGGAAAGGCATGCCCAATGCTCCGTTTGTTTTCGAAAAGGATGTGGAACGGAGGGAGATCCAGAATCTCCTCTATTCGGCTATGCGTCGTACCGACCGGTATTTTCACATGAAAGCACAGGGATTTACCGATGATCAGATCCTGCAAGACTTCAAGACTCCTGCCAAGATGAAGGTCTTTTCCTGGAAAGGCGATATCGACACGGTGATGACCCCCCTCGATTCCATACGTTATTACAAATTTTTCCTCCAGGCCGGGCTGATGTCGATGGACCCACACACCGGGTATGTTAAAGCATATGTCGGTGGCATTGATTACCGGTTCTTCCAGTATGATCATGTGAAGCTGAGCAAACGTCAGGTTGGATCGACTTTCAAGCCTTTTCTTTACACCCTTGCCATGCAGGAGGGAGAATCGCCCTGTTCACGGTATCCGAACGTGCAACCGGTGATTGACCTTGGCAACGGAGATGTATGGGCTCCTGAAAGCAGCAGTGATGAACGGCGTGGACAGCAGGTAACCCTTAAATGGGCGCTGGCCAATTCCAACAACTGGGTATCAGGACAACTCATCAAGAAATATTCGCCCAAAGCAGTGGTCAACATGGCGCATAAAATGGGCGTCACGAGCGATATCCCGGCGGTATATTCCATTGCTCTTGGTTCCTGTGACTTAACCTTGTACGAAATGACCGGCGCCATGAGCGTTTTCGCCAATAAGGGTTTATATGTTGAACCGATCTTTATTACACGCATCGAGGACAAGAACGGAAATGTACTCCAAACCTATGCCCCGAAGTCACAGGAAGCCATCAGTGAAGAAACCGCCTGGCTTATGATTCAATTGATGAAGGGTGTCGTGGAATCCGGGACAAGTATCCGGCTGCGATACAAGTATGGCTTTGATAATCCCATTGCAGGGAAAACGGGCACTACCCAGAACCAGAGCGATGGATGGTTCATGGGCATCACCCCTGATCTGGTTACCGGGATATGGGTCGGATGTGAAGACCGTGCAGCTCATTTTCGCACCATCACTTTAGGGCAGGGAGCAAATATGGCGTTACCCATCTGGGCGCTTTACATGCAGCGTGTTTACACCGACCCCGGCCTGAAGATTTCGAAGCGTGATTTTGATGACCCCTCAAAGCCCATAGAGGTAGATCTGGACTGTGGCGAAGAGGGCACTCCCGGACCAACCAAGAAAAAGAAAACCACGATTGAGGAGGATGAATTCTAAGACTTTTAAAATCGTTGGGTAAAGCTTATACCTCTTCAATTTTTTCCGAGTATACCACTCCCCTTTCCTTTAATCCATCCAATAGATATTTCACGCATTTGGGATCATTGCCAATGTATTCGGGCACACTGATACCCTTGCGAAGGTAATACCCATCGGCAATCATTCGCAACGCCACGGTGGCGGTGTACCCTGTTGTACGGGCCATGGAATGGATGCAGGTTTCTGGATCGTACCGATCGAAAAGATCCCAGGTATAACGTTTCTTTTTCCCGCACTTTCTTCCTTCCACCATCACCTGCATCACGGTAAGATCCATCTCCCCCTCTTTCAGTTTCCATAACGGGAAAAGTAATCTGGCTGTCAGATCCATGGGTTTGATGCGCATTCCGTTTACCTCCACCTCCTCCTGGCTGAAAAAGCCGGTTTCACGCAGGACCCGCATTTTTTCTATATGACCCGGATAGCGCAATGTCTTTTCCTTCATATTGGGTGATTTGATGGTCACGGCCAGCGAACGAAGTCCGTCGGTATTAAAGGCCTCCAGCGTGCCTACGCCAGGGAAATTCAGCAATTCGGGATCGGAAAGCGCATGTTTGACAATGAGTTTGCCATGTTCGATATACCGGGCAGGACGAGTATATTCTTCGATCACATCGATGGGTGAAAAAACGGCTTTGTACTCATAGGGCCATTCGCGGATCCCTGGAAGCCCACCGACATAATACACCACATTTTCAACCTCATCCAACTGGTGTGCAGCATACCCGATCAGCACATTGCACATGCCGGGAGCGACGCCACAATCCATAATGGCTGTCACATTTTTTAGCCTCGCCAGTTCATCCAGCTGGAATGGATCCTCAATGAAAAAGGCAATGTCGACTACATTCTTTCCAGCCTCAATGATGGCTTTCAAGGTACGGTATCCCATGAACCCGGGAACCGCGTTGATAACTATATCGTATGCCGAAACCAGCCGCGTAACCTCCTGCGGATC
>Ga0247841_10001184_pt1 | contig 61123 bp, 61 predicted proteins | sample LaCruzMarch2015__2_FD_192410 | JGI IMG/M metagenome (GOLD analysis project Ga0247841, IMG submission 192410) | Freshwater microbial communities from meromictic Lake La Cruz, Castile-La Mancha, Spain - LaCruzMarch2015_18m | ecosystem: Environmental > Aquatic > Freshwater > Lake | place: Spain...
TCAATCCGTAAAGCTGGTAAACCATCCGGTTGATCTTTTCGTCGGTGTGACCGATCCGCGCCTTGAGCTGCTCCCGCAGATCGGGCAGGGTGGCCGCATCCAGCGCTCTGTTCAACTGCAACATCAGATCGACGTTGGCGATGATGGCGGCGTGGAGGGAGGATTCGGAATTGGCATTATCAGAAATTATTTTTATTGGGATGGTTTCGAGGTACTGACGTATGAACCTTAAATATCCGCCTCGGATTGAACTACTGAGTTTGGAATAAAACAGATGAACCAGCTTGGAGTTTAAAATTGCCAATAAATACTTATCCTCAACGGGAATGATATAAGCCGTATTGACGCAATAGTAAAAATCAGGATCAAATGCAGCCTGCATGTTTAAAGCAATATCAGGCAACATGATCTTCGGTTTCTCAAATTCCTCGTAATAATCTACCGCATCCTGTATTTCATACCATTTGTAGCTACCGGGTTTGCGTCCGGGCCATTTATCGCCGGTAAAATCTTTGGGTTTGGGCATCAACTGCTTTTTGAATGGCAGCAAATGGTTTTTAATGGCTGGGAAAGCGTTGATGTCAATTCCTCTTTTTGTGAAGATCAGAAACTTATCGCTTTTCGGCTCCCGGTAGCGTTTGATGTCGCGCCCGGCCAGGAAGGGTTTGATCACTTCGGCGCTGCGGGGATCTTCGGCAATGAGCCGGTCGCGGGTGGCGGCATCGATCACAAAGGCTTCGTTGAGGCCGGTTTTGATTCCATAGAAAATTTTTCCCTTCACATATTCGCCCAATGGAATTCCGGCCGATCGAATCTTCGCCAGCAACTGCTGTTCGGTTTCCGATCCGAGGTTCCAGCCGGCATCCTCTAAGGAAGATGGATCAATGGTTGCGTGATGATCGGCAACATAGTCCGACAACGAACCAAAACCCAGGGTTTTAACCGCGGTGATCTCGATGGCGCTTTCAACGGAGCCTTTCCCGCTGATAAAGATGCAGGGATAGGTGGTGGCGCCCTGAAATACCTGAAGGTCGCCGAAATCGATGATCTGTTGGATGTTCTGCGTTTTCAGCCACCGGCGCAGGGGTTCGCCGTAAGCGGCGCGCATCCATTTGTTGGCCACGATGATGCCGAAAAGTCCTGTCGCGTTCAACAATCCCAGGCCCTGTTCGAAGAAATAGGTGTAGAGGTCGGCTACGCCATGGTAAACTTTATATTTCTGCCGGAAATAGTTTTTCTGGTCGCCTAACAACTCCTGCCGCACATAGGGCGGATTTCCGATCACCACATCGAAACCGCCCTGCGCAAATACCGTATGGAAATTCTTTTCCCAACTGAAGGGTTTGATCTTTTTTGGTTCGCCGAAATCCAATTCCAGATCGTAAAAATCGAGACCGATCAGGCTGTTTCCGCTGCGGATGTTGTCGTCGAGGCTGGGCAGCACCCGTTCGTTCCACAGTGCGAACTGCTGTTGGATCGATGCCTGGGTTTCGCCCTCCAGACATTTCAGCAAAAGGCTCAGTTTGGTGACTTCAACGGCGTTGGTATCGATGTCAACGCCGAAGATGTGCGTGGTGAGGATCCGTTTTTTCTCAGCGGTGGTCAGGAACCCGTCGGGGGTAAGGGGCTGCTCTTTTTTACCCCGCGACGGTTGGGAATGTGCCATGAACCATGCCCGGTAATGATCGAGGAGAAACTGATAGGCTCCCAGCAGGAAACTTCCGCTTCCGCAGGCAGGGTCAACGATGCGGAGGGAGGAGATTTCGGCCGGGGATTTCCCGTCGATTTTCTTTCCCACGGTTTGCTGCACGATGTAATCGACAATGTATTGCGGGGTGTAATAGACCCCGCCGGCTTTGCGTACTTCGGGTTTCTCCTCTATTTTCACATGATGGCCCTCCGTTACCCGGATCACCTTGCCCAGAAACTGTTCGTAGGCCGATCCCAGGATCTCTACCGACAACACCGAAAATTCGTAGGGGCATACCGGGTAATAGAGTTCGGAAAGGATCCCTCCGATGGTTTTTGAATCCACCTTCATGAAGGGCGTGATCATATCCTTCCTAAGATCGAAGATCCCGGAGTTGTATTTTTCATCGGCCCGGAAAAAGAGTTCCAGCAACTTTCCGTAGGTATCGGATTTTTCGATCACCGATTTCAGGTTTCCGTAGGGTTCAATCCCCCGGTCTTCGGCAATCCGCATAAAAATCAATCTGTTCAGCGTAGCCTGAACGGCAAAGTTGATCTCCTCATCGTTCAGGTTTGCATTCGATTTGCAGATGGAGACCGCCAGCGTTTTCCGCCATTCATCTAAGGAGAGCAGGAACTCCCGGTCAACCGTCGCCGTCCCTTTTTTTGCCGTATCGCTTTGAACGAACGTATCGAAACTGCCTTTCAGTACCCGTTCTTTGCTGAAGGTATCCCACAGGAAATCGAATTCGGTTAAATAATCCTTCCAGGTAAGGTAACGCACCCGCGATACGGCAGCGCCGTCGGTGGGCGATGGTTTGCGGGTGCAGTCATAAACCGCAAACTCTTCAAAATCGGTGATGATCGAAACGGGCAGTTTGGCGCTCCATCCATAACGCCGCACCTGATAGGCCGGATAGATGTCGTTTTTCACATCAATCCGGGGTTTCTTGGCCTCTACAAAGAAGAGCCGTTTCCCTCCCGGCAGCCGGAACGAATAATCGGGGGCCTTGGTGGCCCCGCCCACGTTCACCTTATCCTCATGGATCACCTCGCGGTAGGCTTCGGCATAGCCCTGCGAATTGTCGATGTCCCATCCGAGGGCTTTAAAAAACGGGTCGATAAAATCGCGCCGGGTAAGGGTTTCGTTGTAGTCGTCCGAATGGTAAGAAGCATATTGCTCTTCAAACCGGGTGATCAGCGAGTGAATTTGTTGGAATGCAGTTTCTTTGGTGGTCATTGGGGAAATATCATACGATAGCCAGACAAAGTTATCGAAATTAACCAAAACCTGAATTCCTTTTATGAAATCCATTTTACCCCTGAATGTACCCGAAGTTCCATCAAATGTGCTGATGTGCTGATTTGCTGATGAGTTGATTTGCTGATGAGTTGATTTGCTGATGAGTTGATTTGCTGATGAAGGAATAGTTGCAATCTGATTGGAAATCATGTATATTTAAAGTAAGTGAGCAGCAGAAAACAGAAAGAAAGATTTATTGTTATGATAATGGCTTTTTCAATGCCAAAGCATTTCATTTCAGTAACGATTGGGGCAAACTTCTTGAAAATCTGATAGAATCAGCGTTAATGAACCTAACCATCGTGAACGGGGCTAGGCTGTTCTTCTGGAAAAGCAGAGAGGGAGTTGCCAGTGGCGGAACACGAGGTAAGCGGCCACCGAAACCAGGATGGAAAAGGGGAAAGCCGATCCGATGCCCAGTGGCGCAATCGCCATCAGAAACAGAATGATTCCCAAACAGGCGGCGGCGAGCCAGCACCCGCCGGCAACCAGTCCAGTGGCTATCAGCAGTTGTCCCGTCGCTACCAGAGGAATGACCAGTTGAACGTGGCGGCTGAACCATCCCAGAATGAAGGTACGGTAAAGGGGAACGGCATGGTCGGCAAAACCAAGGTACGACAGGGGATTAGTCACTGAAGTGTACCAGTTGAACACGCCTGCGGCAAAAAACAGTACGGCAAAGAACCAGCGGGCCCAGCCGGGTCGTTTGATGGCGAGAATAAGAATGGCAACCCCGACTAACTGTGCGATCAGGTAAGGGATCAGGTAGTTTTCCATGCATGGAGGTGTTTATGGATCAGCGCCAGGAATTTTTCCCGGTTCAGTGGTTTTGACACAAAGTCATCGCATCCGTGATTCAAGGCTATTTCCCTGTCTGCTTCGGTAGAATAGGCCGTAAGCGCAATGACCGGCAGCCCGGGCAACACAGCCTTGATTTTTTCCGTTGCTTCATGGCCATTCATAACCGGCATTTTGATATCCATCAAAACAAGGTCTATGTCATGGTTTTCCATGCAGATATCTACCGCTTCCTTTCCGTTCTTTGCATGAATCAGGGTGTAGGTGTTCTTTTTGATCGTTCCGAACAATACCTCCAGGTAGAGGAAATTTACCTCTTCATCTTCGGCAACAAGAACGGTATAGCGCTCTGTTTGTGGTGATGGCGCCGCTTCGACGAAACCACCCGCAGGGTTTTCTTCGACCTTTTTTACCGGCTTGTAAGGAAGGGTTACAAAGAACGTGGATCCTTCCCCTTTCACTGAAGAAAGCGTGATATCACCCCCCATCAGTCGGGCATTCTCCTTCGAAATGGATAGCCCCAGTCCGAGCCCCCCGTGTTTGTAAGATATCTCCTTGTCCTCCTGCGAAAAACGCTCAAAAATGAGGTCATGGCTTTCGGGCGAAATGCCCATGCCGGTGTCTTTGACATAGAGGATCAGGTTGTTTTCCCTGATGTCATACCCCAATTCAATAAACCCTTCATTGGTAAATTTCAATGCATTTTCAAGCAGGTTGGCCAGTATCCTGTGCAGTTTCGATCGATCGGCAATGATACGGCTTTCGTTTTCGTGCAGGCCTTTTTTGATGTACAGGGGGATATTCAGTTCCTTCGATCTCGGATTAAAGGCGGCAAAGAGCTCCATGATCAGGTCGTTCAAACATAGCTCTGCTTCAACCACCCTGATCTGTTTCGTTTCAAGCGTGGAAATTTCAAGGATATCGTCGATGATCCTCAAGAGTTGTTTGCTGCTGTTTTGGATAATTTTCGCGTAGTAAGCCCGTTTGGCTTCCGTTATATCCGGTTCATCGAGCAATTCAGAAAACCCGATAATGCCATTCATCGGGGTGCGAATTTCATGCGACATGTTGTTGAGAAATTCTGTTTTCAGGCGGTTGCTCTCTTCGGCTTTCTCTTTTGCCTGAATCAATTCCTGCTGGATGATCATTTTTTCGGTGATATCGGTAATGATGCCATGCCATAGGGTACTTCCATCGTCCAGCCGTTCGGGCATGGCATTGCACTGGCGCCAGCGCAACCCTTTCCCTGGAAGGATAACCCGAAACTGACTATTATAAACCGTTTGGTTTCGGGCAGATTCATTGATGCTTTCAACAATATAATCAACATCGTCGGGATGAATCCGGGTGAAAACAGGGGAAGCATCTTCTTTTACCTCCTCTGATGTCACTTCATAGATGTCGTACATCCCTGCACTGGAAAACGGGAAAGCCGACCTTCCGTCGGGATAAAGCCGGTATTGATAGATAACACCCGGAACCTGTGCTGCGAGGTTCCTGACCAATTCATAGGCCCTCCTGGTGGAGTCCTCCAGCTTCTTTTTCTCTGTTACATCGCGGGTGATGGATAAAATATGGGGGATGTTGTCGATGTCCAGTTTTGATACCGAGATCAAACAATCAATGATGTTCCCCTGCCTTGTCCTGAACGAAGTTTCATAATTTTCTAAGAAATTCTGTTGCTGAATCTGTTGCACAAACCGTTCCCTCTCTTCAGCCGCAGGCCATATCTTCAATTCAAGCGACGTCTTTCCGATAGCTTCTTCCGTGGTATAACCCAGCATCCGGGTAAAACCGTCATTCAGTGAGATATACTCTCCTGTGTCAAGTCGGGTAATGGTCACCGCTTCGGGGATCGTGTAGAAGGCCTTTCTGAATTTTTCTTCGCTGATTTTCAGCTGGTTTTCTGTTGCCTTACGATCGGTGATCAATTCGGTATATACAATGATGCCCCCGATAGAATCATCGAAGTACCTCCAAGGCCGGCATTCCCAGCGGGTATATTCCACTTTCCCGTTAACCCTGATAAAAATATCCTCCTCATTTCTGATGATTTCCCCCTGCAACACCCTCTGATGAACTTTTTTCCATTTATCGGGGATTTCAGGAAAAACCTCATAATGATGCTTCCCGATAACATGTTGATTATTCAGCTGATAATCGGAAAGAAATCGTTCACTAACATAGATGAAGTTCAGCTCTTTATCAAAAACAGCAATCCCATTGGGGTCATGCCTGATGATATAGTCCATCAACGCACGGGTCTGCTTATTGCTCTCCCCAGATGGTCCCGTCAACCCCTGAAGAAAATGGTTGTCGCTCATGGCTTTGAATTTGTCTGATTAATGATAATTGAATATTTGGGTAAAGTTAAAAAAAAGTTAAATGGTGCCCGAGATGTAAAAAAAATCTGCATCCGTAAACTGGCTGAAAAACAGGTGATGCTATGGGTGGATGGGGAATTTCAATATCAAAACCTTCAGGTTTCAAAAACCTGGAAGGTTTGAAGTCAATCCTGCGTTTTTTTCGAGTATATCCGATAAATGTTTTGTGTTTTTGTATTTTATTCAACATGATCGAAACAATGGTAGTCCGCACCAGGTAGAGGAAACAGGAAATGAAAAAATCTACTTTCAGGTTTGTATGACCCTGAAGGAGGAAAAAACAATTCAGCGCGAATACAGGCCGCTTGAGGCCATTGACGATCATTTTCCGAAATATGTGCTTTCGCTTGACAAAGGATTTGAGACCTCCCTGAAAGGCGTGCAGTGGATGAACATCAGGGATTTTTTATTGCAGGAATAATCCCACAGATTTTTACCATTAAATCGCCTCAAACCGGATCAGCACCAGGCAAGGTCTTTACGGATGGATCCAATTGGATTACGCTTATACTGTCTACTAAGTCCTGCCACTGTGGCTGGACCCCGAAATCCCGTCCACGAGCCTTCCCGATGATGACCAGTTTCCACTCTTTCCCGCCCGACAAATAAGCAAAGGTAGCCCCCACCCTGGCCGATATTTTACCGGTTCCAACCAGCATCAGCTTCCCATGAATCGGATAAACAGGTTCTTGATCTGCCGGAATTTGTGCAGTTGCATCAGCGGTGCAGGCTATCCGGATGAAAAGAATAATGCAAATGGCTGTATAAGGAGAAAGTGCTGGAATCCGGATGCAACGATTACCTGACAAAACCGGTCTCCGGGGAAAAGCTGCTGGAGATTCTCTTGAAACACGGATAATGCACAAATCTTCGGGAATGCTCAGCCTAATAAGAATTTGATAATATGCCTTGCCAGCGTTTCGTTTATCTCCCTATGTCGGGGAATCGGCTGGGATTTCTTTGTTGAGGGATTATGATACCAGTCATGTTTTCCTCCATGCCTGATCAGAATACATCCGGACGACTCCAGTTTTCTGATTAAATCTGTTCGTTTCATGCTATTTCAAGCTCTCCGGACTTTCTAACGGCTGGAATCTCTCCACCCTGGAGATCATGGTAGATATCCCTTAGATTTTCTTTCAATACATTCAGGGTTTCTCCCTGGGTAATGTAATCAGGATAATCTTCAATATACCCCAACCAAAAATCACTTTCTTGCCAATAAAAAAACTTGATCATCATGTTGTGATAATTTTTAACAAATTTACAAAAATTACGGGTAATTTGAGCGTGTCATTTTTTTTGAGTATACCCGATAAATGTTTTGTATATTTGTATTTTATTCAACATGATCGAAACAATGGTAGTCCGCACCAGGTAAAGGAAACAGGAAATGAAAAAATCTACTTTCAGGTTTGCATGACCCTGAAGGAAGAAAAAACTATTCAGCGCGAATACAGACCGCTTGAGGCCATTGACGATCATTTTCCGAAATATGTGCTTTCGCTTGACAAAGGATTTGAGACCTCCCTGAAAGGTGTGCAGTGGATGAACATCAGGGATTTTTTATTGCAGGAATAATCCCACAGCGCCTTTCCATTCATTCATCGTGGCCTGGGAGGAGGTCTGCCTCCTGCGTTTTTCTTATAGCAAGGCCAGTATACTGCATTTTAATGAAAATGCGAAGCAATTTTCGTTTAGATGTAGTTATACCGGTGAATCTGAAACGACTGTTCGTGTAAACCCGGTTTCGACCGGTATAAAATAGAATATCGTCAAAAAAATGCCGATCACAACGCTCACATCAAACACGGTATACGCCACATTCACAATTGGTTCAATCGCCTCAAACCGGATCAGCATGAATAACCCTGAAATCACCGCAACCCAAATGACAATATTCTGTGTCCGGTACAACCAGGAGGGGTAATAACCGGCTTTCCGCATGGCCAGACAGGTATAGATGCCGGTCAGCAACGCCACTCCGCTGATCAGGAAATGGTTCTTGTCTAACCACAACCGTTCGGGCAGGATGTAGCTGTTCAGGTCAGGATTGAGGGAGATGTATGCGAAGGCGACGGCAAGGATCCCGTATAAAATCCTTAGGAACGACGGGTAAATCCTGATGTATTCCCGACGGGCATTGATCCCCGCCAGGATAGAAATCACCAACACGAGCAGGAGAAAAAGAAAAGCCGGATATTCGATAGATTTTACGATCTGTTCGCGGAAAGCCGATATCCAGACGAAAAAGCTGCTCATCCCCATGCGCTTGTACTGCGGCTCGAAAACGGGATTTCCGTCTTCACCAAAGGGATACTTTACCACAGAGGTGTAAAACATAGGTGAGGAAAAGGAGTGGCATTCGGTACACCCTTTGATTCCCAGTCCGGCCTTCGCAGGAGCTATATCGTGGTTGTATTTATATACGGAGGCGTAGGGCGATGATTCCCACTCCTCCTTGTTCAGAATGATGAAGGTCTTACCATCGGTGTACATCCGGTCGTTGTTTACCCACACCACCTGCCGGGCGGTGAGATCATACCCAATGCCCGTGAGATAACCGGTGAGGGAGTGGATCAGGGCATCGATCTCTTCCGTCCGGTTGACCTCCGGGATGCTGTCGCCGTTGTCGTCGCGGATCAGGGCTAATTCCGGGTAAACCGTCGGATCCTTCCGGTGGTTGGTCCACATGGCATACACATCCTTCATCCGGGGCTGGTGCAATCCCGGTTTTCCGGGGGTAAAGATTCCCGGCCAGGCGCTGTGGACCGGATTCACCGGAAAGATCTGCTCCTTATATTTCGCATATTGGGGTATAAAGGGATCGGCAGGCTGGTCTTTGGTTGTAAACATCGCGATCTCCCCATAATGATTCCAGTAATTCAGTTTTTGGTCGTAGAAGGTCCAGATATACTTGGGCGGAGGTGAGATTTTGGTCCCCGGGTTGTAGACATCGCTCACCTGCACCAGCGCCGCCTTGACCCGGCGTTCCGGAATGTGACAGGCCTGGCACGAAAGCTCCTCCAGGTGAAAGGAGGGAAGCCAGGAGTGGTTGGCGATGGGAGCATTCAGGTAACCGGTCAGGTGACAGTCGGAACAGGTTCGCATGGTGTTATCGAGGTCATTCCGGACCTGTCCGCCCGGATCATCCCCTTTGCCAAACTGATGCACCTCTTTTCCCCTGATCCGATCATCGGGGGCCATGGACCCCGCCGGATGGCAATCCACACACTTCAGCCCTTGGGCCATGTGGACATCGGTTGCGGCCGTGAACGAGGCTCCGCGCTTTTTCCACTGCGGTTTGGCATGGCAGTTCAAACAGGTTTCGTTCCTGGGCTCACGCACCAGATGCATCGACAGGTTCCCCTCTTTGTCGAATTCCGACAGGTCATAAGCTACCTCCACTGGAACCGAATCTTTCACCGACCCGGTAACCACTGCCAGTCCGCTGCCGACCGTCGCCATCCACCGGAAGTTCCACTTTTTCAGATGTGCATTTCTTCCGGAGAAATCATATTCCGGCAGGTGGCATAGCATACAGTCTCCTTCGCCAACCCCGCTCCGGTCCCAGTGTGCCTGATAATAATCGCCGTCGAAAGCATTGATGCCTCCGTCCGTAAACCCCGATTTTTGCATCTGCGTGTCGTACCGGAAGCCATCCCGGTCAAATTCAAACGATCCTCCTCCCGGGTGACAGGTGCCGCATCCGTTGGTGATGAAGGTAAAAGAGGTCATGTCCATTTCTGTGGCCGAACTGTTTTCTTTTGGCGAGAGGTAATTGTACAGGGGAGCCGGCGAGCACCAGTTTCCACCGTAATTGCCCGGAGTGGATGCCCATTGATACCGTTCAGCATAGACCCCGGATGCCGTTTCGTTTTTCCCCTGCTGAAAGTGAAACCCTTCGGTGATCTTGTCGTAATCGTGGCATTTCCCGCAGGTTTGTTTCGGGGAGTAGGGGAGGGTGGCGTTGATGCCGTGCACCGGGTCGATCAGTTTACCATCTGCGGCATAGAGATGAAACGGCGGACAAACGCCTGTTTTGGTGATCAGGTTACGATCAGTCAAAGGGCTCCGGCGCTCCTGATGCATGGAGGTTATCGAAGCCAGTAAAATATAAAATGCAAAAAGCAGAATGCAAATTGTAAAAGTCAAAATGTTTGGTTTAGGCATCCGGGAATTGTTTTTGAATGATTTTGGATTTTTCATTTTGAATTTCTTACGGCTTGATTTTTTCATGGTATCGAGCCTAAGCAGATGTTTTTGTTTCCTATTGTGACCTATTGTGCCTATTGTGGTGAATGGATGGTTTTCATCTCCCATAATTTTGCATTAGGTTATCCCGTAAATCAATCCTGCAATGGTCGACAACACAATAACCGTTGTTACGTAAACCAGGGTTTTTTGAGTCCCGATCACTCCCCTGATAACCAGCATGCTGGGCAGAGACAGCGAAGGCCCTGCCAGCAACAGCGCCAGCGCAGGGCCTTTTCCCATTCCGGAAGCAATCAGTCCTTGAAGAATAGGTACTTCGGTGAGCGTTGCGAAATACATAAAAGCTCCGATGACCGAAGCAAACAGATTGGCGAATAGGGAGTTTCCTCCCACCAGCCAGGCCACCCATTCGTTGGGGATCACCCCCGGAATCGAAGTATCATCATGGGTAGATCCCAGCAAAAAACCTGCGATCACCACCCCGATAGCCAGAAGCGGGACAATCTGTTTGGTGAATCCCCAACTGGAGAGGATCCATTCGCGGTTTTCACTCTCCGGTTTGTGATCGAGCAAACTGATGATGCTTACAGCAGCTATACCAGTCACCATAGAGATCATAGGGTTATTGAACAACAGAGCCGACACTACCGTTGCCATTACCGCTAGCACAACCTGCCAGCTTTTCAGCTTCAAAACCGTTACCATGATCACGGCCAGAAAGAGTCCGAAGACCCCGGTAATCAGCCATTTATAATGCCAGATAACATACCATAATCCGCTGGTTTCACTCTCTGTCGGTCTGCCCCAGTTGGCAAACACCAGGATCAGTACCAGGGTAAAAAAGAAAGAGGAGGTTTGCCAGAGCGGACGGGTTTCCGGAACATCCGGGAAATTCAGTTGCTCCCCGGCTTTTATCTTCTCCTCTTTCCGGTAGATGAAGGCCATAATCAATCCGATGATGACACTGAACGAAACAGCCCCGATTACCCGGGCAAGTCCCATTTCGAATCCCAGAATTCTGGCAGTTAGTATGATCGCCAGGATATTGATGGCAGGTCCGGAATAGAGAAACGCGATGGCTGGTCCAAGTCCGGCCCCCCGTTTGTGGATGCTCGAGAATAGCGGCAGGATGGTACAGGAACACACCGCCAAAATGGTGCCTGAGACCGCTGCTACGGTATAGGCGACCCATTGTTTGGCTTTGGCCCCAAAGTACTTGATCACGGAGGCCTGACTGATGAATACCGAGATCACTCCGGCAATCAGAAACGCCGGTAGCAGGCACAGTACCACATGTTCCCGCGCGTACCATTTCGACAGGTCGAGGGTGGCATCGATCGCTGTATTGAACACCGGACTTCCCAACGGCAGAAAAAACACCGTCAGAAACACCCCCACCATCCAAAATAAAATTTTCAATTCCTTCTTCATCTATAAATCATTTTATTCATCATCACATCATCACATCATCACATCAACCCATCAGCACATCAACCCATCAGCACATCAACCCATCAGCACATCAACCCATCAGCACATCAACCCATCATCACATCATCACATCATCACATCATCACATCATCACATCATCACATCATCACATCATCACATCATCACATCATCACATCAGCACATCATCACATCATCACATCACTTTCTCACCTCCTCCACCACCTTCCTGATCTCTGCCTTCAGTTTTTCCGGATTCCCGTTGGCATATAGAAATGCTTTATCGGTGAGATCAATTTTTTGATCACCGGAAACGATAACCAGAGACTGGCCGTTGACCTTAACCTTTTTCCCAACCGCTTCTCCCTCTTTTTCATCCAGATTGATGCTCTGAAAGGTTATTTCACCTATTTTCACCTGTTCCGGATAGAGGGTTTCAACCGATTCTCTGGCCACTTTTTCCACATTGTTGCAGGTGGTGCAACGCCGGGTGAAATGAAAGTAATAGACCTCCACCTTGGGTGGAACGGGAGGAATGGCAAACAGATCCATGCAAAGGAGCAGAACCATTACAGGGAATAGTGTTTTCTTGATCATGTGGTTCACTTTTTAATGTTTGTTATGATATCAACCTTTGAATGCTTTCAGAATTTCTTCTGCAGAAGGGACCCGTCCCTTGATCACTACTTTTTCATCGACCACCAATGCCGGTGTTGACATGACGCCGTATTTCATGATTTCCATGATGTCTTCTACTTTAGTGATTGTGGCATCGATGCTATTCTTCTCCACGACATCCCTGGTCAGTTTATCGAGAGTCTTGCATTTCGGGCATCCGGGCCCTAAGATTTTGATTTCCATTTGCTTATGTGTTAATGTGTTAATGTGCTGATGTGCTGATGTGCTAATGTGCTGATGTGCTGATGTGCTGATGTGCTGATGTGCTGATGTGCTGATGTGCTGATGTGCTGATGTGCTGATGTGCTGATGATGTGCTGATGTGCTAAGGTGATAATTTGCTGATGGGTTCATTTTCTGAAAAAAGCATGGAAGAGTTCTTTTGCTGTGTTCCAGTTTTCTTTATTGACGCAATATTTAATATAGGGGGGATTGATTTCGCCCTGGATGAGCCCGGCTTTCTTTAATTCCTTTAAATGTTCAGACAGGGTTGACCTGGCTATGGGTATTTCTTCGGCCATGTCGCCACTGTAACAGCATTTGTCGATGTTGTCGGCAAGGAAGTCAAGAATAAAGACCCTTGCCGGATGTGCAATGGCCTTTGCATACCTGGCTACCTTTTCCTGGTTCTCCGTGTAATATTTCTTCTCCATGGTCATTATGTTTTGTATTTCGTAGAATAACGAAACAAAAATAGAATAAATTATAACCCACAGGCAATATTTGTGAAATTTATATACTGCATCTTATCAAAAATGCAACGCATTTTTCGATTGGATGCAGTTATACCGGGAAGAAAAAAAACTCAATATTTGCAAACCTTATCCGAACCGGTATAACAGGTCTGAATAAGATGATCGATGGAATCAAATATGGATTCTTTCCCATGATTACCTTTTTTTTGAACTTTTTTCCAGTGTAATCTTAAGATGCATGAAATTCAAATGATTGTAAAGGGTCACGACGATGGTACATCCAACCACACCCCCAACCAGGCCTGTTATGGCGGCTATGAGTGGGACATTCGTTTCTGCTTTTTGCCACAACAGGATCAACGGAAGGGCGATCGCCTCGTAAGCTCCGGCCGACAGGGCAACGACCATGACCGAGATCTTTTTAACCGGGTAAGTGTGCCTGCTTGTTGTGATGGATATTCTCAGTAGCGGGATCCATTGACCAATCCATCTGTACACCGGAAATGTAATCAACACGGCCCCAAAAACCGAAACAAATCCGGCGAAGAGATACCGGGGTATCCAGGAGTCGATGACAAGCATTCCGGCGATTTTTTGGATCAAAAAAATCAGGGCAAGAAAGAGGGTATTCCAGAAGGCTGCCTGGAGTATCGAAATTTTTATAACCGTTTCTCCTTCCATCTGGATCTTCAGTCTGGGTACCGTGTGGTTCAGGATAAAGAAAAGTACAATCACTCCAAGAAACCCAACCACCGCCCCCTGCCACGGAGATTTGGCCTGAAGGGACGATATTTGGGGCAACCAGGCGACCAATGGAACGGTAATCATTTCGAGTAACCCGAAAATCCAGATCAAATGATACGATAGCTTTTTAATTGAAAGGATGATCATACGACAAGATTGGTATGGGTTCCGATTTTACGGCCATGAATTCCGTAAGCAATAAAATTTATTACCGCTACGAAAATCAATGAAGTGAAGATATGGATATCGGAAACAAGAAAACGGAAGTAGTTGGCCCATGTGAAGGGAAGTACCGGAGTTTCTTTTTGGAAAAAGGATTCTCCCCGGTTATAAAAAAGCGACATAATCAGCAAGGTCGAAATAAGAATCGAAAATGCAATCCACTTGTAGGGGAGTTTGTTGCTTGTTGACTTTAGCCTGAAATTCTGTATCAAAATCCTTTTCAGATTGACGCCAACCATGAAAATAACCATTATTAACCCTGAAACAGGATGGTGTATTGTCACCAAACAGCAACCGGCAAAAATTAAAAAATCAAGAGCCGAAGAAATCAGCTGAACAGGGATGAGCGGGGTATTTTGCAGCCCGGGATAAACGTTGCAAATTTTTGCATCGGGATCCTTGTAAATGATAGCAAATCGCCCTTGTGTGGGCCTGCCGGTACAACAACCATAGTGGTGGCAACCGATCCTTCCGATCGACATCGTTGCAATTCCCCCTAAGCACATCGCATCTCCAATTACGGTAACAGGTATTTTTAGGAATATGAACAGAACAATGCCCCCAAGAATCAAGCCGATCATACCGCCCTGATGGTAAAAGGTTGTTTCATTGAAATAGCGTTTAAAATTTTTGAAATATTCGGATATTCCTATGGAGAAAGCGGCAAACAACTTTGCAAACAGAAGGTTGAACAGGTTAAGGACCAGTGCCATTTCCCAACAAAAATGCTCGACCGGGATGCCTCTTGTTTGCAGGTAAAAAAAAGAGATGCTGTACCCAACCATCGAACCAATGGATGCAAATATGCCGAAATTCACTAAGTTAAAAGAACGTCCGCGCCATACGACCACCGGAATCCGCAGCGTGTATTCCTTTTTTTCAGTTGATTTATTGTCACCCATCGAATTTTTTTTGTTTATGATGATCATAGGCGAGGAGTATTTCCCCTTTTACCCTTTCCAGGGCGATTTCCCCGGCATCAAGAATGGCCGGCATCTTTTCTGTCTCCCAAATGGATATATATTTGTCGAAGATGACCTTAATATAGACCACCTCCCCTTCATGCAGGTTAATGGAAAGGCATGTCTGGGCTGCGGCAATCGTTTTGGTATAGATTTTCCCCGTATGGACGGCCGATTCAAAATAGCCCTGCGGGTCCGGAGATAACTTTTCCAGAAAATCGGCAACCAGGATGATATCGGGACTGTGCCTGACCGCCTGCAGAACCGGGACAGGAGCGCTAAAACCACCGTCGAACAACCATCGTTCCCCGATCTTCATGGCCGGGAGAAGGGGAAAAATAGCCGAAGAAGCATAGACGCTGTCGGCAAGGTCACCCGATTCTATTCCCACCCCTTCTCCGGTCTGGAAATCGGTAGCCTGGATGATGGTTTTCACCCTGAGCTCCTCAATGCGCCTGTGTCCAAAAAGTTCCCTGAAAAGTTTCCGTATGGGAGCAGCTTTGATAAAGGCCCTTTCTTTGTCCATTTTACTGAAAGGAAGCCGGACCATCGATGCCAAAGCCCTGAAGTCGGGTTTGAAAAGGTCCTTATTGATCCGGGTCACAATGTTGTTGACGATTTCATCGGGAGAATAGCCCGAAGCCAGGAGGGCACCCAGGATGGCCCCGCCGCTGCACCCAACCAGAAGGTTGGGGGTGATGTTGTTTTTTTCCAGAAACCGGAGCAGTGGAATCAGGGCATAGGGTTTTATTCCACCCCCTCCCAGGACAAGAGCAACTTTTGGTTCGTTCATGGATTTATTAATAGTTCCGTTTTCTGTTGTATATCCTGATCCCTGTTATTAGAATTGTTCCTGGCCTTTCATCCATTGATTTCCATGTACATAAGCGCATTTTTCGACCGTAAAGTCCGGTCATGATCCTTTTCTTCTCAATTGAAACAGAAACAAAGATACTAATCTTTCACAATAGTGCTATAAACAGCGGGGTCAGGCCCCACAAGGCTTGATTTCCCGCGAACCCACTATGAATCCCGGTTGGCGGAGAAAACCTTCAGGAGAAGCAAAGTCCGTTGGTAACGTTTGCAATCAAAGTACCGCCAGCAGAATGGGCCGCACAAAGCACCCTTGTCCGATACACATTGTCTGAAAAATAAACCGGGTACTTTAGAAATATTGATGTATTTTTGATGAATGGCACCATTACCAAATTTGCTCATCGTTGACGATGTCGAAGAAAACCTTCTCTACCTTGAATCTGTAATCACAGATGTTAGGGCAAACATCATTTCCGCCTATTCGGGCCAGGAGGCCCTTGAAAAAACCCGGGGGGTCAGTCTGGCGCTTGCCATCATCGATGTTTGGATGCCAGTCATGAACGGCTATGAACTGGCCGTGAAATTGAATAAAGAACGACCGGGAAATAAGATCCCGATTATTTTTCTTACGGCAAGCCATTTGAACGAAACCCAACAATTCAAGGGATATAGTTCCGGGGCGGTCGATTACATGTTCAAACCGGTTGATGTTCTGATACTTCACAGTAAGATCAAGGTGTTTCTCGATCTTTATAACCAGAAACAAATCATTACCAGCTATTCAGAGCGACTAAAAAAATCTGCCGAAAAATTGTCCAGGGTCAATATCGCAATTAAAAACAGCGAAAAGAAATACCGGAGTTACATTGACCATGCATCGGATGGTATTTTTATCAGCGATAAAAGCGGAAAATTGCATGAAGCAAACAATGCCATGTCCAGGATAACCGGATATCCGAAAGAGGAGCTTTTAACTATGTTGGTTTTTGAGAATCTTTTTCATGTTTCACGCAAAGAGGCCATTGCCTATTACAGGACTTTGGTAAACCATGGATCGGCTTCGGGCGATGTTCCCTTTTACCATAAAAATGGTGCGATGCGTTGGTTGACACTGGAAGTTGTCAGGCTTAGCCGGGCAAGGTTTCTCTGTTTCGCGAAAGATATAACCAAACGCAAGCAGGCGGAAGCGGAGGTCCTCCAGACCCGCAACAATTATGAAACCTTCTTTAACGCCATTCGCGATTTTCTTTTTGTTTTGGATGAAGCGGGGAACATCATCCACACGAATGATACCGTCAACAGCCGTTTGGGTTATACAAAGGAAGAACTGGAGGACCGGACGGTAACGATGGTTCATCCGCCTGAATACCGGGATGATATTGACCGGGTTTTGGCCGAATTATTAAACGGATTAAAAGAATATTGCGATTTTCCGGTTATGACAAAGTCGGGCGAACAAATTCCTGTCGAAACCAGGGTCACCAGGGGGAACTGGAACGGAAAACCCGTTATTTTCGGGGTCAGTAAAGATGTTTCACAACTTAAATTTTCGGAAGAAAAATTTTCAAAGGTGTTTTATGTCAATCCTTCTGCCTGTGGCCTCGATGACCCTGTTACGGGAAAATATCTGGAGGTCAATGATACTTTTTGTGCACTCCTGGGGTTCACAAAAGAGGAGGTTGTTGGGAAAACGGCATTGGAGCTCGGCATCTTTACAACGGAAACCCGTAACGAACTGCTGAAAAAAATTGGTGACCGGAAAAAATTCAATGGTATTGAAACCAGTGTAAGGACAAAGGACGGCGAAACAAAACAGGTACTCCTTTCTGCAGAAACCATTGCCCTTAAAGATAAACCATATCGCTACACCGTGGTTCACGACATCAGCGAACGCGTGTTGGCGGAAAATGCCCTGAAAATCAGCGAAAACAAATATAAAACCCTGTTGGATTCTTCGCCTGACGGCGTTTTTCTGGTCAGCCTCGACCAGATCATCACCGAAGTCTCTGAGATCGGGGTTGAACTGTTTGGAGCCCAAAGCAGGGAGGAGCTGATTGGAGAGAACATTTCCCGGTTTATTCTGCAGGATGAAAACAATACGATAGCTGAAATCATCAACAAAACATTGAACGAAGGGTTGATCCAAAATGTTGAAATAGCCGTTCAGAAGAAAAACAAAACTGTTTTTTTATGTGAAATCAGTTCCACTTTAATTCAGAGCGCCGTTGGATTGCCCTTTTCATTTTTGTTTACGCTCCGCGATATTTCCCAACGGAAAAAAAAGGAGGCGAAGCAAATCCATGCCGACCGCATGGCCAACTTGGGCGAAATGGCCTCCGGGATTGCCCATGAAATCAACCAGCCTCTAAATATCATCTCCATGGTCATGGATAAGCTCCTTTTTGAATCGGCCAGGAACAATGAGGTTGATATTGGCCTCCTTAAATCCAAATCAGAGAAAATTTTCGAAAATATAACCCGGATAAAGAATATTATTGACAACATCAGGGCTTTTTCAAGGACCCACGACGATTTTATCCTCACCGACTTCGATATCAACAAAAGCATCGAAAATGCCACCTCCATGATTACGGAACAGTTCAAACATCTTGGCATCAAACTTATTCTTCAACTCGACAAACAACTGGCGCCAATTTGTGGAAATACCTATAAATTTGAACAGGTCATCATCAACCTGCTGAGCAATGCCAAGGATGCGGTAACCGACAGGAAAAACCAACAAGGCGAACCTTTTAACATGGTTGTCGGGATCAGATCGTACCAGGAGAATCAAATGCTGGTTGTTGAAGTGTCAGACAATGGCATTGGCATTGGCAACGACGATGTCAATACTGTCCTCCTCCCTTTCTACACGACCAAGGATGAGGGGAAGGGAACCGGACTTGGGCTGTCGATCTGTTATCAGATTATGAAAGAAATGGATGGCACAATTGCAATAAACAGCGAAAAGTTACAAGGGACCACGATCAAACTTATGTTAAACAGGAAAGCAAAATAGCAACAATGGGAACACAGGACAAAATTAAAATATTGATCCTTGATGATGAGAAGCAATTTACGGAAGAGTTGAGCGGTTTCTTTGAAAGTTCTGATTATATGTCGTTTGAAGCCAATACGGCCGCCGAAGGGAAAAAAATATTGAATAGTTATGAAATTGACCTGTTGGTGCTCGATGTTCGCTTGCCGGGGGTGAATGGTTTAGATATTCTGAAAGAGGTTAAAGTACAATATCCGGCCATGGAGGTGATCATCATTTCGGCCCATGGCGATATGGATACGGTAATCAAGGCGATGCGGCTTGGGGCATTCGATTATTTGCGCAAACCTTTCCGGTACATCGACATCCAGATCGCCATCGAACGTACGCAAAAATACCTTCAGATGCAGCGTAAACTGAAGCACATGGAGGAACGCAACTCCCTGATCTCAAAAAACCTTGAAGAAAAGATCGACAGGCAGTTTATCGGGGTCAGTCCGCAGATACTTGAGGTACTTGAACAAGCAGTCACTGCTGCGAATTACCCCGATGCCAATGTACTGATTACCGGCGAAAGCGGGACCGGGAAGGAGAACATTGCAAGGATCATTCACTATTCAGGCACCCGCAAAGACCATATTTTTTGTGCCGTTAACAGCAGCGCCATTACAGAAACCCTTTTGGAAAGCGAATTTTTTGGACATAAAAAAGGCTCCTTTACCGGTGCCTTCATCGATAAAATGGGTTTCTTTGAAGTGTGCAACAGGGGCACGCTCTTCCTTGACGAAATTGCCGATATGCCATTAAACCTGCAGGCGAAAATTTTACGTGCCACCGAGGAAAAAGTAGTTACCCGGGTGGGCGACACGCAACCGGTTTTCACTGATTTCCGCATCATTTCAGCCACAAACCACGACATCAACAAAAGGGTCGAAAAGAAAAAATTCAGGCTCGACCTGCTTCACCGGCTCAATACGCTTCACATACACATCCCGCCGCTCCGTCAAAGGCCGGAGGACATACATCCTTTGCTGGTTCATTTTGTGGAACATTTTTCGACCCGTTTTAATAAGCCAAACATCCGGATCTCCCGCGAAGTATTTGATTTGCTCCTGAAATATGATTTCCCCGGAAATGTCAGGGAATTGAAAAACCTGGCCGAACGGGCCGTCATCCTTTGTAAAGGCAATACGCTTGGGGTCAACGACTTTCCCATAGCCTCACAAAATAATGCCCTTCCGAAAGAGACCCATGAATCGGTTGATCTTAAAATGCATGAAATTAAGCTGATCCGGAAAGCGCTTCAACAATCCGGGTTCAATCAGCAAGCTGCGGCAGATGCATTGGGCATCCACCGCGATGCCCTTGGCCGGAAAATGAAAAAATACGGCATCACCATCCAAAAAAATGAAGATTGATGCATTTTCGCGTACCTGCGCGATTATTTAACGTTAATTGTTGGTAAAAGGCCCTCCCTTCCCTGAACCGATGGTTCGTACAATTTTATTTTCATTTTTTCTTCTTCTCATTGTCAGGTCGTTAACAGATTAAAATAAATCATAGCCCGCCTGTGGCCTTTTTTGGCCTGTCCTTTGTTTAGGGACTGGACATAAGAGGTAAACCGTCCCTCCTGTAAAGCACGGTTTTTACAAATTAAATATAGGAGATTAAAAAAATGGCAGTTGAAAAGACAATCGGGTCATCCAGCCTCGTAGAGGTGATCGACCGTATCCTCGACAAAGGTGTCGTAGTTGATGCATGGGTAAGGGTTTCATTGGTCGGTATCGAACTGCTTGCAATTGAAGCAAGGGTAGTCGTAGCCTCCGTTGAAACATACCTGAAGTATGCAGAAGCAATCGGACTAACGGCAAAAGCCGCATAAGGAAGGTTGCAGTTAAGCTGTCATTCTTGCTAAACATCCTTCCTGACTTGTACCAGAAAGCATGATTTACCAAGAATCCCGCTTTTATACTGCATCTTATAAAAAATGCAAAGCATTTTTCTGTTAGATGCAGTTATACCGGGAGGAACAACAGCTAAATACTTGCAAACCTTTTCCGAACCGGTATATCTCCAAAAAAATTATAAATCGAAGTGATTATGAATACTGCCCTACATTTAGACATGGATCGTTTTCTTGAAAACATCATTTCCTCCTACGAAGAAAGGATCCAAAAAATTCAGACTGCTTTCGAATCCTCAGAAAATATTTCGGAATCATCCCACTCCCTGTTCGATAATGTCCATTTTTCACTGAATAACCTGAAAAAGGAAAGAAACGTATTAAATGCACAGCTTTGCGAAACCCTTGCGAAAAAAGGGTCCTTGCGCAAAAAAGATTACAACACGATGATGTCGGGCATCCTCGGTATCCTTGATGAAAAGGAAAGGGATGCCGAAAATCAGTTCCTGAGTTTTATTGAAGTTCAGAAAGAAACAGCAAAAACATTGAAAAACAGCCTTTTAGGCATCAAAGATATTCCCCAAAAAGATACCGGTGAAAAATTTTTCCTGTTCAAGGAACAGTTGTCCCTAATATCGGATGTACAGGAAAGAAGAAAGGAAATGGTAATGAAAACATTCATGGATTTCCAGCAATTGCACAATAAAATTATGGAATGCCTCGAAAATTTACTGGCAAAGGGCGATCAAATCCAGATACAGGATATTAAAACCGTTAAAAACAGGATCATCAATGAAATTAACTAAATAGGGAACCAACTTTTTTAAAAATAGGAGAAAAAAAAATGGGACTTGCATCAGAAATGAAAAATTTGACAGAAGAGTTGCTCTCTTCATTCAAAAACCGCATTAAAGAAAATGAGGAACTGGTTATCGAAGTACAAAAAACCCTGGATGGTTTCCGAAAAGACCACCAGGAGATGACAAATATTTTAAATGCCAATGCTGCCGCCCTGCGAAAAGGCCTTGCAAAGGGAGAAAAGGAACGGCTAAACTCTTTCAAGGACTTAATGTCCGGCATCCATCAAACGATTGGTTCAATTCAAATGGAGGTTTCGGGCATTCAGGCCTCAACCATCGATATGATTAACAGATTTACGGCAGACCGTGGGAACATGGCGGCCGAATTGGACCATTTTTTTGCCCAGGGCAGAGAGGGCCGTATGCAGGACGAAAAAAGCAGGATGAAAGATTTTGATGATCTTATGAAGAACATCCATGCGGATATCAAAGGCATCAATGATGAGGTCCGGGCAATTTTTAAGAATACCGACGACATGCTCGACAGGTTCGATAAGGAACACCTGGAGATGTCGGATGAACTGAGGGCAGAACTGGGCAAAAACCTGGCAGAAAGAGTGGATTATACAAAAAAATTGCTGGATGGTTTCCGGAAAAGGTTGGCCGATATCGGCAAGGAAAACCAAAAAATGGCACAGAAACTCCGGAACGATCTGGCCAATGGGGAAACGGACCGGCTTCAGGAGTACAACACAATCATGAAAGGCATCCAGGTATCCATCAAAGGGATTCGTACAGAGGTGAAAACGATTGCAAAATCAACTGATGAAATGCTGGACGATTTGTTACAAAACAGGGTCGATGCCTCCGAAGGATGGAAGAAAATGCAAAACATCATGGCCGAGATCCGCAAAACGGGCGTTGTGACAAATCCCAAAGTGGCTGTCAAAAAGGCTGAAAAAAAGGAGGTTAAAAAAGAGGCCCCGGTTAAACCGGAAAAGGCCATCCCCGTGGAAACAGTCAGGGAAACTCCGGTCAAGGCCGTCCCAAAACCGGTGGCCCCGATGACCTTAGAAGAAAAGGTACTGGATTATATCAAAAAACACCCCAAAGGGGTCAGGATTTCCGAAATGGAAGAACCCTTAGGCGAAACCAGGATGAAGCTGGGGTTCATTGCAAAGGGATTGTTGGACCAGGGGAAAGTACAGAAAATGGAAAACATCTTCTATCCAATAATCGACGGTAAATAGCAATAAACCAATAATATATCCCTACGACATGGAAATATCGGTCTCACGGCAAGTAATGTTTTGCAAGTGTGGAATGGAGGTTGCTCCGCACCTAACAAATTTTTCAAACAGACACGATCATGGCAAAAACAATCAGGTGTGCGTTTTGTAACGGAACGGGAAAAGACCCATTTGACTTGCTCTCCCCCATATCACCTTGCCTGGTATGTAATGGTACAGGACAGGTTGAAGTGGAAGAACCCACGAAGCAATGTCCCTTTTGCTCTGGTACCGGGAAAAACCCGTTGGGGGCCCGGGTTACCTGTATTGTTTGCGGCGGCAAGGGAGTAAACCACTGCGAAAGCAACACAAAATGCCCTTATTGCAAAGGGACGGGGAAATCAAGCGACGGATTGCCTTGTACACAATGCGGGGGAAAAGGGTTTATTTGAAGATTTGAAGATTTGAAAATTTGAAGATTTGAAGATTTGAAAATTTGAAAATTTGAGGATTTGAAAATGAAAGAAGTTGGAAACGGAATCAGGAGGAGCATTCTGAAACGACAAGAGGCGCTGGAACAGTTTCATAAAAAGAGAAAAGCGTTTTTACTTGCCAAAGAACAGATCACAAGGGACATTGAGGAAGCCCGCAAAGTTTGGCAAAACACACTGGCCCAATTGCCTAAGCAACCCTTTAACCAATAATCAGCACATCATCACATCATCACATCAGCACATCAGCACATTAACCCACATCCCATGAGCGACAACAACGAAATGAACACCGTACTGGAACTTCGGCCGATGTCGAATTTTGTAGAAACCGACTACATCAAAGACGTTACGAATCGGGGGCTCATCTATATGAGGGCAGGATTTCCGGTACATTTCAGGGGCCCATCGGGAACCGGAAAAACAACGGTGGCCATGCACCTTGCCAGCAAAATCGGACGGCCGGTGGTCATCATTCATGGCGATGCCGAGTATAAAACCTCCGATTTAATAGGCAGCGAACAAGGGTATAAATATAAAAAGCTGGACGACAAATTCATCCACTCCGTTCATAAATATGAAGAGGACATGAGCAAACAGTGGGTGAACAACCGGTTGACGATCGCCGTAAAAAACGGGTTTACCCTCATATATGATGAGTTTACCCGCTCCCGTCCCGAAGCAAACAACATCCTGTTGCCCATCCTTCAGGAGAGGATGCTGAGCACATCGGCAGCAAAAGAAGAGGATTACTACATGAAGGTGCATCCGGAATTCCGGGCCATCTTTACCTCAAATCCCGAAGAATATGCCGGCGTTAACCGTACCCAGGATGCCCTCCGCGACCGGATGGTTACCATGGACCTCGACCATTTCGACTACGAAACCGAGTTGAAGATTACTAAGGCGAAATCAAACCTGTCGCTCAGGGATACCGAGATCATCGTAAAAATCGTCAGGGGCCTGCGCGAATCGGGAAAAACCGAATTCGACCCTACCATCCGGGGTTCCATCATGATTGCAAAAACCCTGGCAACATTGAAAACAACCCCGTTGAAATCAAAAGAGATGTTCCGGAAAATCTGTCAGGACATCCTTACCTCCGAAACCAGCCGCATTGGCTCAAAAACAAACCAGGAAAAAGTGAAGGTCATTGTAGATGAACTCATCGAACAAAACGCAAAATAGGCAATAGGCAATAAGTCAATAGTATATTAACATATTTTCAAATCTTCAAATCTTCAAATCTTCAAATTTTCAAATCTTCAAATCTTCAAATCTTCAAATCTTCAAATCTTCAAATCAAACCATATGCCAATCTCTACCGCAATAAAAGGACTTCAGAGCATCAAAAGCATGCAGGGCGTCGTCAAATCAGGGATCCCCAACAAGGAGGATTCGGATTTTATTAAATTGTATATGCTTGAAAAAGAGCGATCCCGGTTGAAAAGCGAAGAGATCAGGATGTTGCAACGGCTTGAGATCATTCAGGGAAGGTTGAAAGAAATCCAGCTTTACTACGATGAAAAAGCAGGCGAAATGCATACGCCCGAACCCGTAGAAAAGAGCAATAAAGCAAAAAAGGACGGAAAGAAAGAGTGGAAAACAATGTCAATTGATTATTAAAAGATGGTACCATGGCTGAAATGACCCATGCACTGAATGCAACCAACCTTGCCGATATACTCGAAAGGGTGCTCGATAAAGGGATTGTAATAGCCGGCGATATTAAAATCCAGATCGCGGATATCGACTTGTTGACCATCAAAATCAGATTGTTGGTGGCTTCGGTCGATAAGGCGATGGAGATGGGCATCAATTGGTGGCAGGAAGATACTTATTTATCGACCAAAGCCCGGGAAAAGGAGCTGATGCAGCAACAGGATGCACTGGAAGCCCGTCTTGAAAAATTAGAAGCGCTAAACAAACCAACCTGATGGTATGAAATCAACAAGCGTAATTCATGAATTATTTCTTTGTGTTCTTTGCGAACAATTTAGCGACCTTTGCGATTAACAGTATTTCTACACAAAAAGCAATACGGGAATAAAATGGAAAAAGATAAAAATAAAGACAAGAAGGAGGAATCCGATTTTGATCTTTTCGGACTTGGAGGCCTTTTCAAAGGAATTGAAAAGCTGGTTGACCTTGCCGGGAAACTGGAAGAAAGTGGCGGGATCAAAAAAGAAGGGGAGATCAATTTTGACCACATCAAAAAAGGGATGAAGGGCGTTTATGGTTTTACCATTAAAACGGCCGGAGCAGGGGCTCCCAAAGTGGAGACTTTCGGGAACATTAAAAAAACCCCCGAAGGGCCTAAGGTGGATGAGGAACGGGAACCGATAACCGATCTCTTTGATGAAAAAAATGAGGTCGTCGTCATTGCCGAAATGCCGGGAATCGAAGAGGACGACATTAAAATTGACCTGAAGGGCGATATCCTTGAAATTTCGGCGGCCGGAAAAAACAGAACCTACCGGAAAGAACTGCTACTCCCCATAACAACAGGCAAAAAAAATCTTAAGCATAAATTTACCAATGGCATCCTTGAGATCAGGATAAAAAAGTAATGTAATGGCAATCAGTGGCTTAGACAACATCGACCTTAAACTCATCATTTTCGGCGGAAAAGGCGGCGTTGGAAAGACCAGTTGTGCCATTGCCACTGCCCTGGCGTTGTCTGAAAACTTTAAAACGCTGCTCATCTCCACCGATCCGGCACATTCTGTTTCGGATTGCCTCGGACAACATATTGGATATAAAGTAGTGAAGGTTGATGGAGCCATCCACCTTTCGGCCATTGAAGTGGTGGCGGATGAAGCTCTTTCCGAATTCAAAAAAGAACATGCGGCCGAATTTAAAAAGCTGTTCGAAACCTCCACCAATCTTGATAACCAGGATATCGATGAAATGCTCACCTTGTCGGTCCCAGGGATTGACGAAGTGATGAGCTTTAAGGCCATCATTGATTTTATAGAGGAGGGCCGCTATGAAAAATATGTGGTGGATACCGCGCCAACCGGTCATGCCTTGCGGCTTATTGCCTCCCCAAAGCTGGTGGACGAATGGATAAAAGTAGCTGCCCGTATGCGTTGGAAATACCGCTATATGATTACAAACTTCTCGGGTTCCTACCAGCCCGATGAGGTGGATACGTTGTTGCTCAGCCTTAAAAAAACGGTCAAACGGATCGAAAACATCCTGCGGGACCCAAATAAATGTGAATTTGTCCCGGTGTGCATCCCCGAAACAATGGCCATATCAGAAACCGGCAGGTTGCTTTCCGATCTTGGAAAATCCGGAATATTTCCCCGGCAGATCATCGTCAACAATGTGATGACATCGGACGAAGGCGACTTTTGTAATCGAAGGAGAAAAAGCCAATTGCCCTATCTTGAGGAAATCAGCAGAACATTCAGCGATTTGAACATGGTTGAAGTACCCATGTTTGCTGAAGAAATCAAAGGACTGGAAACATTGCAAAAATTAAAATTGTTTTTATTTAGCACATCAGCACATTAGCACATTAGCACATTAGCACATTAGCACATTAGCACATTAGCACATTAGCACATTAGCACATTAGCACATTAGCACATGAAAGACGAAATAACCCTCCGTGTAAAAGAAGCCCTGGTGAAGGACGTCGGAAGGGCCCTTGCCAGGATCGACCCGAAAGACATGAAGCTGCTCGGGCTCGAAAGCGGCGATGTGATTGTGATTGAAGGAAAACGTGCCACACCGGTCAGGATCATGCCTTGTTATCCGGAGGAGAGGGACCGGCACATTATTCAGGTCGATGGGATCACAAGGGAAAATGCCCAGGCAGGGATCGATGAAAAAGTAAAGATCATGAGAACGCCCTGCCGACAGGCAGTGAAAATCAAACTTAAACCCGAAACCAAATCCGGTTCGCTCAGGGCCGACGATGCCAGATATATTGGTTCGCTTATCAATGGCCTTCCGGTGACAAAAGGCGATAAAGTGAGGGCAAACCTGTTTGGGTCGCGTTCGGTTGAATATACCGTAACCGGGACCAGTCCGGAAGGGGTGGTGCTGATACACCCGGACACATCCTTTCAGCTTGAATTGACAAAGCAGGACGGGGAACGGAAAAGCAAGGTCTCCTACGAAGATATCGGCGGACTTGGCAACCAGGTCCAGCGCATCCGGGAAATGATCGAACTCCCGTTGAAATACCCCGAAATTTTCGAACGCCTCGGGGTCCAGCCACCCAAGGGGGTCTTTTTGTATGGCCCTCCGGGAACAGGAAAAACCCTCATCGTCAGGGCTGTAGCTCATGAAACTTCCGCCTATTTCATCCATATTTCCGGACCGGAGATCATGGGAAAATTTTATGGGGAAAGCGAGGGGCGAATCCGGAAAATTTTTGAAGAGGCCCAACAACATGCGCCTGCCATCATCTTTATTGATGAAATCGATGCCATCGCCCCTAAGCGCGAAGACATGGGAGGCGAAAAGCAAGTAGAGAAACGGGTCGTAGCCCAATTGCTTTCGCTCATGGACGGTCTTGAATCGAGGGGAAAGGTGATCGTAATCGGTGCAACCAACATCCCCAATGCCATCGATCCGGCACTCAGAAGGCCGGGCCGCTTCGACCGTGAAATCTCTATTTCCATTCCCGATAAAAAAGGGAGATTGGAAATATTGCATATTCACACCCGGGGCATTCCCTTGTCGATGGATGTGGATATGGAAAAACTTGCCGAAATAACCCATGGTTTTGTCGGAGCCGATCTCGAAGCACTGGCAAGGGAAGCAGCCATGACGGCACTGCGGAAAATTCTCCCGGTGATCGACTTCGAGGTGGCGGAGATCCCATATGAATTGTTGATGTCGCTTGAAGTGGGCATGGATAATTTCTTAGATGCAATGAAGGAAGTCGAACCTTCGGCCATCAGGGAAGTTTTTGTTGAGGTCCCCGATGTAAGATGGGACGATGTTGGCGGGCTTGATGAAATCAAAGAGGCATTGAAGGAAGCGGTGGAGTGGCCGCTGCAATATGCCGATTTGTTTAAAAATGCCGATACCAAACCACCGAAGGGAATCATTCTTTGTGGTCGCCCGGGGACTGGAAAAACGTATCTGGCAAAAGCCTTAGCCAGCGAAAGCGGCGTTAATTTTATTTCGGTCAAAGGGCCGCAAATTCTCAGCCGTTATATCGGCGAATCTGAAAAAGGGGTCAGGGAACTCTTCCGGATGGCAAAACAGGCTTCCCCCTGCATCCTGTTCCTGGATGAAATAGACAGCCTCACCCCCCGTCGTAGCAGCGACAGTTCCGGCTCAGGGGTGATAGAACGGGTCATCGGACAGTTTTTGACCGAAATGGACGGCATCGAAGACCTGAAAGGGGTGACCGTACTTGCAGCCACAAACCGCATCGATTTAATTGACCCGGCCTTGTTGCGAAGCGGCCGTTTCGACCTGATATTTGAACTGCCTGTGCCTGACACTAAAACCAGGGAAAGGATTTTCGGTATCCACACTCGGAACAAACCCTTAGGCAAAAAGGTGAACCTCAACAAACTTGCCATGAAAACCGAAACCCTGACCGGGTCCGACATCGAATTTATTTGCCGTAAAGCCGCTATTGTCGCTATCCGCGAATTGATTGAAAAAAATAAGGCAAAAACAAAAGAGATTTCAGGTGAAATAAACATTATGGAGCATCATTTTGAAGAGGCCATCGGCTTAGTGCTGAAACAAAATGCAACAAAAAAATAATGCCATTTATCAAATTTTCAAATCTTCAAATTTTCACATCATCACATCATCACATCTTCAAATTTTCAAATTTTCAAATCATCAAATCATCAAATCATCACATTAAACAATATGGCATCAAAAGGAGTTTACATCTACGGGATTGTTCCGAATTTCTATGGGGCAACCCACTTTCAATTACTTGAGAATTCGGGGGTTTATGCCGTTACCTATCAAAATATTTCTGCCATTGTTTCCGACAGGAAACGGGAGCACCCCGATTTGAACGACAGGGAATCCCTGGGCCATTTATTGGTACATCACCAGGAAACAATAGAAGAACTGCAACGTAAAGGGTTTACAATGATTATCCCCTTGCGGCTCGGCACCATCGTCGGTTCCAAAGAAGAGGTCTTGAAAGTCCTGGCCTGTGGATCCGATTTGATGATCGATACCCTGAAAAAAATTGAATACCTGACCGAAATTGACCTTGCCGTTACCTGGGCCGATTTCCCCGCAACCCTCAAAGAGGTGGCAAACCACCCCGACATCCTGGCATTAAAGAATGAATTGATGCAAAGCGGAGAAATTTTAACCCAGGTCGATCAGGTTAAAGTTGGCATGCTGCTACAGGAAAAACTGATCGAAAAAAACAAAGCGGTCGAATTAAAAATCTTAGAGGCATTTTCAAATATCAGCCTTGATATAAAAATCCATGAGGTGATGAACGACGAAATGGTAACCAATTCGGCCGTATTGATAAAAAGGGACCATGCTGCTCAATTTGAACAAATTATCGAAAAACTGGATGAAGATTGCCATGGCGCCCTGAATTTTAAACTGGTAGGACCCCTTCCCTGTTATAGCTTTTTTACCCTGGAGGTAAACATCCTTGATCCCGGAGTTGTCATCCAGGCCGGAAAAGAGCTTGGTGTTCATGAAAAAACCACCGAAAGCGAAATTAAAAAAGCCTATTTAGAAAAAGCCAAACTGTTTCATCCCGACAACAACAACGACAACGGGGATACCGGGAATTTCAACACCATACACAAGGCCTATCACACTCTGCTTGATTATGCATCGGCAGTCAGGCAATTGTCGAAAAATGAGTATATTTCACTTGCTAAAGAAACGGTGATGGAAAATTCCATTCTGGTAAAAATAAAGGATTAATCGAATTATAAAGTAGCATTATGCAGCGCGACGGAAAATACATCTATTGTATCATTGCCTCGGATTATGACATCAACCTCGGGCCAATCGGCGTAGGCGGAAGGGGCGACCTGGTATCCACCATTGGTTTCGAGGGCCTGTGCATGGTGGTGAGCGATCATCCCCTGAGCAGGTTCGTAGTGAACCCCGAAAATATGCTGGCACACCAAAAAGTGATTGAAGAGGTGATGAAGGAGTTCCGGAGCATCCTTCCAATCCGTTTTGGCACCATTGCAGCAACCCCGGATGAAATAAGGAACTTGCTTAACCGCCGCTACAGCGAGTTTATGGAACTGTTGAGGCAGTTCGAAAACAAGGTGGAACTGAATGTGAGGGGAAACTGGAAAAACATGGGGATGATCTATAAAGAGATCGACAGGGAACATATTGAACTGCAAACAATCAGGGCAGAAATTGAAAAGTTGCAGGACGCCGCAGAAAGAGACCGGCAAATCGCAGAGGCGGGAAAACGGGTCGAACGCGCTTTGATTGCAAAGAAAGAGGAGGAAGCCGACAGGATTATCGAAGCCTTCAGAAAATCGGTGTTCGAATTTAAACACAACAAAACGTCCGGCGACTCTATGTTTATGAATACCGCATTTTTAGTGAACAGCGGCAGGGAGGTCGAATTCGACAACATTATGGCCGGACTAGGCGAAAAGTACCAGGAACGGAGCGACTTTGTATATACAGCGCCATTGCCGATCTTCAATTTTATTGACCTGAAAATTTTCCCTGAAAAATGGGAATTGTAAAAATAATCCATCGTAAACCAGCTTTATGAACCAGGAACAGGAAATACAAAAAGAAGGAAAGTACATCTACGGGATCATCCGGCATTCCGGGCCATTGGATTTTGGCCCCATCGGCATAGGGAAACGCGCCGACCTGGTGTATGGTGTCCATTTCAATGGAATCATGGCCATCGTCAGTAATTCGCCGGTAATGGTCTATGAAGCCCGCAGGGTGAACATGATCGCCCACGAAAAAGTACTGGAAGAGGTGATGAAGCGCTTTACGGTCCTTCCGGTCCGCTTTTCGACCATCTCCGAACATAAGGATGAGTCCGGAATATTGAAAATCCTGGAGCAGGATTATAAAAAATTTGATGACCTGTTGACACAAATGGACGGTAAAAAGGAGTTGGGCATTAAGATACTCGCACATGAAGCGCAGATATACGAAACCATCGTCGAAAAGTATGATGAGATCCGTATTATGCGTGGGAAACTGATGAACCTCCCTGCCGAAAAAACCCATTACCAACGGATGAAAATCGGAGAAATGGTGGCCGAAGCACTTAAAAAAGAGAAAGAAACCTTTAAAAACAACATCCTTTCTGTGTTGTCGCCCCTTGCAGAAGAGGTGAAAGTGAACGATAATTACGGCGAAATGATGGTCCTTAACGCTGCATTCCTTATCAAAACAACCATGGAAACCGGTTTCGACACAGCCGTAACCGCCCTCGATGAAAAATTTGGAAATGTATTGACCTTTAAATATGTGGGGACACTGCCTCCCTATAATTTTGTAAATCTTGTCATTAACACCAAAGCAATGTGATATGTTCCTGATCGACGATATCCTGCTTGCCCCATTGAAGGGGGTCATCTTCATTGCAAAAAAGATCAATGACGTGATGGAGAAAGAAATGTCGGACGAAGGGGCCATTAAAGAAAGGTTGATGGCGTTGCAACTGAAATTTGAAATGGACGAAATTGACGAAGAAGAATACGATAAAAGAGAAGATGAATTGCTGAAATTATTGGAAAAAGTGAGGGAGGAGAAGCAGGGCAGGTAACGTGCTGATGTGCTGATGTGATGATGTGCTGATGTGCTGATGTGATGATGTGCTGATGTGCTGATGTGATGATGTGCTGATGGGGAAAGGAGTGAATCTTTGAACTAAAGGCATTTAAATTTATAAATAATAAAGGGGAAAAATATGGGCAGCATTATTGATGTAAAAAAAACGGTAGTGAAGTTTCTCAAAGAAAACATTAACTGCCATGACGTTACGGTCATAAAAATTGAAAAAGTTCTGGAAAACTGGAATGCGGTTGCCGAGGTTTATGAAGACGATTCATTTTTAAAATCGATGAACCTGCCACCGAAACAAATCCGGTTGTTCTATTCGGTCCGATTGGACGATAAGCTGGAAATCACCTCTTTCGAACGACTGAATTCGTACGAGGGAACCGATGGCGTTGCCCAATAACTTCACTGTAAAATAAATCCCGTGAAAAAGCAGTGGCGACTGTTGCTTTTATCTGAAAAAACTGGATTCAATGGAAAATGAACTGATCTATGTTTTTTGTATTTCAGACCATCCTTTGGAAGATGGAAAAAACTTGAAAATCAAGGATTTGAAATCTTTAAAGTTCGATGGTTTTTATGTTGTCGTGAAATATGTCCCCGAAAACGAATACGCCGAAGATACCTTTAAAAAGAATCTGACCGATATTCAATGGGTTAATTTCCATGCCCGGGAACATATCCGCGTGATTGGCACGATCATGGATTATACTACGGTGATCCCTTTTAAATTTGGAACAATCTATCAGACCAAAGCCGGCTTGCAAAAATTTATCGCCGATTATTCCAATTCCCTGACCGAAAATTTAAACCAACTCCGGGGCAAAGAAGAATGGTCGGTGAAAGTTTATTGCGACCGGAAATCGTTGTGTGGCCAGATTGACCAGCTTAGCGAAAAAGCAGCCGATCTGGAAATACAAATTATGGCAAGTTCTCCTGGAAAAGCGTTTTTGCTCGGAAGAAAAAAATCAGAATTGATCGAAAACGAAATGGACCGGATTTGTAAGGAATATGGACAAAAATACTTTGATGCATTTAAATCTTTGAGCGATTCCACCAGCCTTGGCAACCTCCTTCCAAAAGAATATACCGGACGCGAAGATACCATGATACTCAATGCTGCATTTCTGGTTTGTAAAGACAAAGTGCCTGATTTTAAAGAGACTTTCGACATGCTGGGAAAAAAGGATGAACATTCCGGTTTCACCATTGAAGCAACCGGTCCCTGGCCGCCCTTTAGTTTCGTTAACATAAAAGAAAAGCCATGATGGACGACAATGTAATCGACCGTTCCAAAGACATTACCATCCTGGAGCTATTGGACAGGGTGCTGAACAAAGGGGTTATACTCACAGGGGATTTGGTAATTTCAGTAGCCGATATCGATCTCGTATATCTGGGCGTTAAACTCATGCTCAGCTCGGTCGAGACCATGGAGCAATTAAAATGCGGAAATCCGGTTTCAACCGAAGGTCAGCCATCTCAGTTATGAATACTTTTGAAGGAAAATTCGTATAACCAACTTGATGATGCCGGCATGGAAAAAATGATCTATTCCATTGTATCTTCCAAAAACACCACGGAGAAGTTACTGTCCCTGTTGGCCGAAACAAAGGGTATGGCCGGCGCCGGCTTGTTTGCATTGTCCTTTGATGACATTACCGCCATTGCGAGCGACATTGACAGCGTCCGTCCGATTGCCGACAAAGCTTCTGCCCTGGAATATGCCGCTGTGATTGAAACCCTTTTTCAGCAATTTACTTTGCTTCCCATGCGGTTTGGATCTGTAATGCGATCCAACGAAGCGGTTGTTCACATGCTGGAAAACAACCATCCCGACATTAAACAAAACCTGATACAGGTTGAAAACAAATATGAATTTGGGCTTAAGCTATTTTGCCACCCCGAAAAAATCAATGAAGAGCTGAAGATTCAATCAGAAACCTCCTCCAAAACCAAGAAGGCCCCGGTCGCTGAAATTAAAAATTCCACATCGATGGAATGGGTAAACAAAAAACTCAAAGAACACCGGTTGGAGGAATTACTGGTGCGCTATGTTGATTCGGTCATAGCAGATATTTCAGAACAACTCGACCGGTTGAATGCAATGTGTAAAATAAAAAAACTGGTATCCCCGACTACGCTCATGGATGGCGTTTTCTTATTGGACAAGGCACGGAAAGAGGAGTTGGTCCGGACAACCGGACGGTTGCAGGAAAAGTATCCCGCGCTCAATTTTGTTTTAACAGGGCCATGGCCCCCTTACAATTTTGTGAATTTCACGGTAAAGTGACCGGGCGATGAATCCCCCGGTTGATATTGATATTAGGGTACAAGAATATGGATGAAAATAAAATCCTTTTTAACACCGGATCTTTTGATGGGATTTCGGAAGAGATCGGAAAGCTGACTGCCTGTGCCGAAGAACCCAGGCTTAAACTCACCCCCGACAATGCAGATTCCGGCCTGGCCAAACTGGTGCTTACGCTGGTGGAGCTTATCCGGAAATTGGTTGAAAAACAGGCCATGCGAAGGGTCGATGGAGGACTGTTGACAGACGATGAGATTGAACGCTTGGGCGAGACGCTTATGAAACTTGAAATGAAAATGGAAGAGTTGAAAAAACACTTTAACCTTACCGATCGTGACCTGAACATCAATCTTGGCCCGTTGGGCGATTTGATGTAAGCGGTAATTTTGTAAAACGCCATGCCACCGGCGATCCGGGCAAAACGGCCACAATGAAAAAATGTGCTGTTTTTTGAAATATTCTTATGGTTTGTGACCGAATTGAGTAAATTTGATTGTTTTATCCAGCCACTATGAATATTCGCGGAATGCTGTTTTTTTTGTTTTCAACCCTTGCCGTTGTTTATTCTAATGCGCAAATACCGGGGCCTCCCGATCTTGTGTTGCCGCAACTAAAGGTCGATAATTGGCAGATTGACCAGGGATTGCCCGTCAATTCTATTATAACGGTTGCTCAAACAGCCGATGGATGGTTGTATTTTGGAACAGAAGAAGGGTTGGTCAAATTTGACGGACATTCTTTTTTTCTGATGGACAATTCCAATATTCCCGGATTGGCCGTAAATTATATCAGCGCGCTTTTGGGAGGGCGCGATTCCAGCCTGTGGATCGGAACGGAAGGGGATGGCTTAGTCCGGTATAAAAACGGTACGTATAAAAAGTATGACCACTCCACAGGCCTGTCGGATAACCGGATATTTTCGTTGTATGAAGATTTGAACGGGGGATTGTGGATTGGAACATCCGGAAGTGGCTTGAACTATCTGAAAGATGGAAAGATTTCTGTATTGGATACGGCGAATGGCCTGGCTTCTGATTTTATCCGTGCCATTACTGCCGATACCAGTGGCAGGATATGGGTGGGAACCCAAAAAGGGCTGTCGGTGATCAGCTCCGGTAAAGTTAAAAATTACCTTATCAAGGATGGGCTTTCCGATGATTTTATTGAAACTTTGGCCTGCGACAAGTACAACAATCTGTGGATTGGCACCAAAGGGGGCGGGCTCAACCGGTTTAAAAACGACCGGTTTTCTGTTTATACCAGCAAAGAGGGGCTGACCGGCAATGCGGTCACCGCGCTTTGCTTTGACCACAACGGTATGCTGTGGATTGGCACCAACGGAGGTGGGATTACCCGGATGCTGAACAATAAATTCTACCCTTTTACGACCCGCGATGGGCTCTCGGGCGACCTGATCGTAACCCTATTTGAAGACCGCCAGGGAAATATCTGGGCAGGTTCCTCCGGAAACGGTGTCGATCGGATAAAAAAGAAAATGATCCAGACCATCGGTTGCAGGGATGGATTGCCGGGAGAGGTCATCCTTCCGGTATTTGAAGACCATAAAGGGGTGTTGTGGTTCGGGGTGGCGGGGAAAGGGCTGAGCCGTTTCGAAAACGGCCAGGTAAAAACCTATGCACACAAAGATGGGCTTCCCAACCATCTGGTTCTCACCATTGGCGAAGATTCCAATAACACCCTGTGGGTTGGAACCGCCGGGGGCGGATTAACAAACTTCAAAAACGGAAAATTTTCCACCTATACCACTGCCAGCGGATTATCAAACAACGTGGTCATAGCCGTTTATTTAGACCGGGCTGGCATCCTCTGGGCCGGTACCACCGGTGGCGGGATAAATCGTTTTTCAAATGGCAGGTTCACGTCCATCACTACCAAAGAGGGTTTGTCGCACGACAATGTTACCTGTGTCCTGGAAGACAGCAAAGGGAATGTATGGGTTGGGACCAACAACGGTTTAAACAAAATCAAAGGCCATACGATCACCGTACTTGATCAGAAGGGAGGGTTGTCCGATGACTATATTTTATCTTTGTATGAAGATGAAATCGGAAATTTGTGGGTAGGTACTGCCTCCAATGGGCTTAACCTGGTCCGGGACGGGAAAATCACGCAGTTCACTGCCCGTGATGGACTGATCAATGAAGTAGTGTTGAAAATATTGGAAGACGAATTCGGGTTTTTCTGGATAAGTTGCAATAAAGGGATTTACAAGATCAGAAAGCAGGATTTACTGGATTTTGCCGACCATAAAATCACATTGCTAAAACCTGTTTCGTATGGGAAAGCCGATGGAATGGAAACCATGGAATGCAATGGGGGCGTAACTCCGGCGGGCATCAAAACAAGCGATGGCAAACTCCTGTTTCCTACCATGAAGGGAGTGGCCCTCATCGATCCTGAAATGATGAATGCGGTTGCCACCGGTTTCTCCCCGGTTTTTATTGAAGAATTTTTAGTCGATGGTCAAATGGTTAAAATGAAGGAACCGCTGTCGCTCCCCTCGTACTCAAAAAGACTTGAATTCCGGTATGCTGCCCTGAATTACACCAATCCTGAAAAAATAAGGTACCGGTGTATGCTGGAAGGATTTGATAAAGACTGGGTCGATAATGGCACAAACCGGACCGCGTATTATACCAATATTCCCGGCGGCAATTATACCTTTAAGGTGATGGCCTCGAACGAAACCGGCCAATTCGACGAAAAACCGGCCGCCGGGTTGAAATTCCGGCTTACCCCTCCTTTTTACCGGTCATTCCTTTTTTATTTGATTATCCTGATCTTCGCCTTATTGTTGCTTTTCTTTATTACCTATTATTTCCTGGGACGGTTTCAACGCAACCGGCTGAAACAGCTTGTTGAAAAACGCACCCGTGAATTGCATCAGAAAATGATGACCCTGCAACTTTTATACGATGAATTGGTCATTGCCAAAGAACAGGCCGAATCGGGCGACCGGTTGAAAACAGCCTTTATGAACAATATCTCCCACGAAATCAGAACCCCCCTGAACAGCATTATCGGATTTAGCCAATTGATGGCCGATCCACGGCTCACGGAAGCGGAACGGTCACGTTACGGGTCCATCGTTAAATCCAGTAGCCAACGGCTGATGAACACCGTTACCGATTATATGGACATGTCGCTCGTGGCATCGGGCAACCAAACGGTCAGCAAAAAACCATTTCTTCCTACGGTGTTATTGGATTCGGTTTACAACCGGTTCATACCCCTTTGCCGGTCAAAAAACCTCTCCCTGGTACTTCAACCGCCTCCGGAGGCAGACATCATTCCGCTTGATTCTGATTTTGAATTGCTGTTAAAAGCATTGTCCCACCTGGTTGACAATGCCATTAAATTTACTTCGCACGGAACGGTTTCCGTCGGTTTCTCGGTGAAGGAAAACGAATTTGAATTTTTTGTAACCGACACGGGAACAGGGATCAGCAAGGATGTGCAGTCGGCCATTTTCGACCTTTTCGTCCAGGAAGATACCTCCGATACCCGTGGCCACGAAGGAAGTGGGCTGGGATTGTCCATTACCAAAGGTATGGTTGAACTTTTAGGAGGGAGCATCCGGATGGAATCAACCAAAGGAAAGGGTTCTTCCTTCTTCTTTACCATACCCCGTGACGTTACGTCCCTTATGCCATCGGAAAAAACCGGGCCTGTTCCTGATAAAAAAATTAAACCCCTTATCCTTATTGCCGACGACGAAGAGTCGAGCAGTTTTTTATTGGAACGGATCCTGTTTAGGGCTGGATTGGATTCGTTGATCGTAACCAATGGGCTTCAGGCTGTTGAGGAATGCCGCCGGAGCCCCATGATTTCATTGGCGCTGATGGACTTAAAAATGCCTGCGCTGGATGGGTATCAGGCAACCAAAGAGATCAAGTCTTTCAGACCGGATCTTCCCGTTATTGCCGTCACTGCTTATGCCCGGAGCAGCGACGAAAAGAAAGCGCTTGAATCGGGGTGCGACGATTACATAGCCAAACCGTTTGAAAGGGATGAACTGTTGGATAAGATCAAAAGAAAAATATATCTTTGCAGGTAAATATTTTAATATTTACCTTCTTTTTTATTTTAATTTATTGTAATTCAGATAATTATATAGAAAATATCTGTAAATCAAATGTTTTTAACCCATCATTTAAAGCCGTTATAACCCTGGTATGAACAAATGGAAAAACCAAATAATCCTGTTCCTGATCCTGGAATTTTTCTGGATTGTGTGGAACAATACCCTGGATTTCAAAATTTGGCTGTATGGCCTGATCGTCGTGGTCCCTGTTACATTTCTGTTCGGTAAAGGAACCTATGTATTTGAAGGGGTGAAACTTACGCCCAAGGGCCTCTTTTTTTCATTTCAATACATTGGTGTGTTCATCGTTGCCCTGATAAAAAGCAACATTGATGTGATATTCAGGGTATTACACCCAAAGTTGCCGGTACGGCCAGGGATCGTACGGGTTGAAACAAAGCTCAAGAGCCCGATGGCGCGGATGATCCTGGCCAATTCCATCACCCTTACCCCGGGAACTTTTATCGTGGACATAAAAGACAATATCCTTTACGTTCATTGGATTGACGTATGTTGTGAAGGGGATCCCCAGAAGCTGACCCAGGATGTTGCAGGGAGTTTTGAAAATATTTTAATGAAAATATATGAGTGATTTGGTATTGACTTTGCTCTTCATTGCCGGCGGGATCATGTTGCTGGCCTTTGTCCTGACATTTGTCAGGTTTGTGGTTGGCCCGACATTGGTCGATAGAACCATTGCCTTTGATGTGCTCACGGTCGGTTCCCTTGGACTGATGGGTTTGATCGCGGTTCTGGAAAACCGTCAGATCTACCTGGATGTTAACATTATATACGGGTTGCTTAGTTTTGTGGCAGTGGTCGTTGTCGGGAAATATTTACGAAAATCATTATAACCTATGGAATACATTCAGATTGGAGGGGCCATCATGGCCATTATGGGGGCCCTCATCCTGCTTATTGCCGCGATTGGGCTATTGCGCATGCCCGATTCCTACCTGAGGGTCCAAGTTGGGACAAAAGCCTCTACTGCCGGTGTAGCGCTGATCATGCTTGGGCTTGCCCTGGTGGAACCTTCGTGGTTTGGTAAGTTTTTTATCATTCTCGTGTTTGTTATGATGACCAATCCGGTTTCATCAAACGTTTTAATGCGCGCCGCCCACCGGAATGGCCACCCGATGTCGCCCGGGACCGTGGTTGACCATCTGGCCGAAGACGAAAAAACAAAATAGCCATGGAAACTTTTGAACTCATAACCCTTATTGCCTTGTCGGTGGTAATGATCGTTTCGGCCGTGATGGCAGTGCTCTCAAAAGAGATGCCCCTGGCAATACTGGCGAGTGGGGCGATCAGCCTGTTGGCCTCGATTTTTTTCCTCGTACTGGCTTCTCCCGATGTTGCCATGACCGAAGCTGCCATTGGGGCAGGACTTACAACCTTCCTGTTTTTTATTATTCTCCGGAAAACAGAACAAAATAAAACTGAAAATGAAAAATAGCATCGCCCTTGTGTTGGTTTTGTTGTTTGGGGTTTTTCTTTTCCATATTCTCCGGCAATATAAAACCCAGGAAACGCTGAATAAAACAGCCAATTATTACAATGTCAATACCCCTTCTGAAGTCGGTGCCGCCAATGTGGTGACCGCCATTGTGGTCACCTACCGGGGGTTGGATACGCTGGGGGAGGTTACCGTACTTTTTCTCACAGCCATGATCCTTGGTTACATTCTGCGGCATGGAGGAAAAGAGAAAGCAACAAAGAACAATACCTCTGAAATTCTTATCACTGCGGCCAACGTACTGATCCCTGGCAGTATCGTTTTGGGTATTTATGTTTTTATCAACGGACATCTTACTCCCGGTGGGGGGTTTCAGGGAGGCGCCATTATTGGAACCGCCATCACCCTGATGGTCCTTGCCAACCCAACGCGGACCATCCGGGAAGCCATGCTGCACATGGTGGAATCCATCTCAGGCTTTTTTTATGTTCTTCTTGGCCTGGCCGGCCTTCTCTTTGCCGGCGGGTTCCTCGACAACCGGATACTCCCCCTGGGGACACTGGGAGATTTGTTTAGCGCTGGTGCTATCCCATTAATATATAGTCTTATAGGATTGAAAGTGGGGACTGAAATATCCTCCATCATTGCCAACATTAACGAAACCGGAAACAACAACGTTCAGTTATGACAATTACCATTGATAAAGTTGCCCTGGTCCTGGGGATGATCCTTATGTTGATTGGACTGTGGGGAGGATTTACCAGGACCAACCTGCTTAAAATCATCCTATCGTTCAGCATCTTCGATACCGGTTTAAACATCCTGATTGTGGCGCTGGGTTATTTGCCCGGACGAACGGCGCCGATTGTGGAGGGAGACGTACTAACCGCAGGGGAACTTGCTTCTATGGCCATTGATCCCGTACCACAGGCATTGGTGCTTACCGCCATTGTTATCGGATTTGGGGTAACTGCCCTCATGCTGGCCTATGCCTTGAAGATGAACCAACACAGAAAATCATTAGATATTAACCATTATACCGATTTGAAATGGTAAGCCCGTTTTTTATTCTTATTGCAGGACTGGGACTGGGGTTCCTGCTTGGCCTGGCCGGAAAAAAGCAAGCCGCGCTTTCAAACTGGCTGACGGTTTTTGCCATGCTCTTCTTCACAGCGGTTTCCGCACATTGGATTTATGGGTTTTATACAGGGGCTTTTCAACCATCGAACATCTTTTCTGCCGGTTTTAAACCACCCTATTCCATCAGCCTTTTTGTGGGGTTGCATGAAGCCATCCTTTCGCTGATGATCAATGTCCTGGGTGTTTTTTCGGTGCTCTATATCCGCAAATCATTGCTCCGGGAAGCCCGGCCGCTGGGCGCCGTGCTCATCGTGTTGATCATGGGGCTGAATATGATCGTTTTTACCCGCGACCTCTTTAACATCTTCGTTTTTCTGGAAATCACAGCGATCTCCCTGTCGGGGCTCATCCTTTTGGATGACAATCAGCGTGCTTATGCCGCAGGCTTCAAATACCTGCTCGCCTCATCGCTTATCTCGGCCTTTTACCTGATGGGGGCTGTTCTGGCCTATTATGGGACCGGGAGCCTCTTTTTGGACGATTTGTTGGCCCATCAGGCGGATCTTGGCCCCATGGCCATCATTGCGGTATTTCTGATGGTTATTGCCATTGTGATCGAATTGAAACCATTTCCGGCCAATGGTTGGGCGCTCGATGTTTATCAGGCGGCACACCCGGGAATCGGGGCAATCGTATCCGGGGCTATTGCCACTGCGATGCTCTTCCTGCTCGCCAAACTTATGGGATTGGCGTCGGAGAAGCTCTATATGCTGACAGCCATGGTGGGTTCATTTACCTTTTTATTCTCCAACTGGATGGGCTTGCAGCAAAAAGAGCCCAACCGCCTGCTGGGTTATTCTTCCATCGGCCAGGTGGGGTTAGTAGTTGCGATCATCGGTTTAAAACCAGTGCTGGGCGATTCGTGGTACATTCTCGCTTTTGGTGTCCTGTTAACCCATTTTCTTGCAAAAGCCGGATTGTTCTGGCTATCCGGAATGGTAAATGGAAAAACACTGGAATCGTGGATTGTCCTTCGAAGCAGGCCCTTTCTGCTGGTCCTTTTTGGCACCTTTATTTTTGCACTCTCCGCCTTTCCACCGTTTCCCTCTTTTTTCGCCAAATGGGAACTGATCATCGGGCTTTCCAATACCGGGAATTACTTCATCATGGGACTGATTCTTGTTGGTTCCCTTTTTGAGGTGATCTATCTCTTCCGCTGGTTTGGGATCGTAACAAAATCGGATATGACGGAAGAAGATACCGGTTTTAAAATTGATTTCGAAAAGTTGGCAGGGCCCGTGACCTTCGCATTGGCCCTGTTTGCAGGTGGATATTATGCACGTAGTTTTCTGAGCGCCCCCGACCTGATTAATTTCATTCCTTTGGTGCCGGTTGTGGTGCTGTGGATCCTTGATTTTCTTCCTGCCTGGGTTAAAAATACCCTGTTGCTGGCCATGGTGGGTGTTTACGCCTGGTTTTATATTCCGGGCTATACCGATTATCAGTTGATTTTCGGGATCATTTTCATGGCTGGCGCTGTTTTAACGCTCTTATACGGATATTCGGAAAAGGGAAAGCGACCCGGGTTCTACCCCTTAGCGGCCATGATGTTTGCCGGTTTGGTCATGCTGGTTGAGGCTACCACGTTGTTCGGTTTCTTTTTTGCATGGGAGATCATGACCGCCGGTTCCTATTTTCTGATCCTCCGGGGGAAAAAATCGCAGCCCCATGCCCTCAGCTATATGTTGTTCAGTTTCGGGGGAGCCCTTCTTATCCTCGCTGGATTTGCCCTGGCCCACGCAATTACCGGTTTATGGACATTAGACGCTTTGGTAATGGACCACCCGCTCGCCCCCTGGATTTTTGTAATGCTGGCCCTTGGCTTTATGACAAAGACTGCTGCCATCGGGTTGCATATCTGGCTTCCGGGCGCACACAGCGAAGCGGAAGCCGATGTTTCACCCATGGTTTCGGGTATTCTTTTAAAAGCCGGGGTGTATGGGTTGATTATTCTCTTTTTAAGGATGGGGACACAATATATCGGAGGCGTTGACCTGATGATCGTACTGAGTTGGATCGGGATCATCTCGGCGCTGATCGGGAACCTGATGGCCGCCATGCAGGAGGATATGAAACGGTTGCTGGCCTATTCCAGTGTGGGGCAACTGGGATATATCCTTTTCGGATTGTCGCTGATGTCGAACCTGGGCTGGCTGCTTGCCATTTCGGGCGCCATCATGCATTTTCTCTATAAGACCATGCTGTTCCAGGCGGTTGGCGGTGTCTATTTCCGCACCCACGACCGGATGATGTACCGGATGGGCGGCCTGATCTTCAGAATGCCCATGACCTTCATTGTTGTTTTAATCGGTATCATTGCCCTTTCGGGTGTTCCGCCATTGTCGGGATTTGCCGGAAAATGGCTCTCATTTAATGCCGTGCTCCAAAAGGAATATTATCTTCAGGGGGCTTTGGCTGTCCTGGCAGGCGCTGTTTCCTTTCTCTATCTTTTCCGATTGATCCATGCCCCATTTCTGGGACAGCTCAAGGACCACCTGAGAAAAGTGAAAGAGGCATCCCTGTGGATATTGTTGCCACAGTATCTAATCATCATCGTTATCATGGTTGTTTCAACCATACCAGGCATCCTGCTTGAAAGGATCGGAATAATGCTTACAAAATCTTTCCCTGATGGCGGACTGCTATGGGTCGAAAGCAAGATCCCATTTGGGGCCAGAACGGCCATTAGCGAATATGGTTATTGGAACGGGACGTATGTGATGATCATAACCATTGGTATTTTTGCTATTTTCCTGTTGGTTCAGCTGTTGCTTCAGCTGAGAAACAAGAAAGTGGGGCAGTTCAACATCGTTTATTCGGGCGAGCGTCCTTCGACCCCGGAAACCACCCATACTGCCTATAATTTTTATGCGCATTATTCAAGGGCGCTGGGTTTTTTAATGGTGCCGTTTGCCGAACGTTTCTGGGACTGGGTATCGAAACAGGTCCATGATATTGCCCATCAATTGCGACAACTTTACAATGGCAACGGACAGACCTACCTGCTGCACATCATGTTTTTCTTCTTGCTTTGTTATTTTCTGATGAACGGAGGGCTATAATTATGGGTGAGAAAATTTTATTTGCTTTTATTTCAGTATTCATCATGCTGAATTACGGTCTCCTGATCAACGGGGTCATCCGGAAGATATACGCCCGGGTGGGCCGCAGGATTGGCGTACCGTTTTACCAGATGTACATCGACCTCTTCAAAAGCTGGGGGCTAAGGACCAACATCCGCCATGGGACCATGTTTTATCTGGGACCGGTTTTCAGGCTCACCGGCGGGGTAGGGCTTTTTCTCTTCATGCCTGCGGTATATGGCGTTGCCTTGTTCACGAATTTTTCCTTTTCCGGCGATTTGTTGCTGCTTTTGTCTTTTCAGTTTTTTGGGACCCTGGGAATGGCTTTGGGCGCGGGCGAAAGTGGTCATCCCAACGCTGCCATCGGCGTTACCCGTGGCCTTGCCCAGATGACCGCTGTTGAAGTCCCCTTTATTCTGGCCATTATGGCAGTTGCCATTCAATACGATTCTTTGTCGCTGACCGAAATCATTGCCGCCCAGCAGGGGGGGGCGCTGAACTGGACATTGTTCACCAATCCCCTGGCCACCGTGGCTGCCCTTCTGGCCATGCTGGGAGCCATGATGCGTTCGCCTTTCGACGTAGTCCTTGCACCACAGGAGATTCCCATCGGCCCTCCAACGGAATACCATTCCAATTACCTGGTCCTTCTGCAGAGCAACCGGGCCATCTTTCCCCTTGCCAAAGCGATTCTTTTTATGAACCTTTTCTTTGGGGGCGCAACGACGATCTGGATTCTATTGATCAAAACCTTTATCCTGCTGATGTGGCCGGTGCTGGTAGGCGTTTCCTTCCCAAGGTTCCGGGTGGAACAATCCATACGCTGGTTTCTGAAAGTGCCTTTTATCATTGGCCTGCTGGGCATTGCTTATGTACATTTCTTTCTCAATTAGTGTTTTATGCGTATCGATGATTTGAAAAAGAAGATGGTTGCTTCGCCCGATGGGGAAGAATTTGAAGTGGACCCGATGACGGATTACTTTTGCAGCGACCGGCCTGAAGTGGTCAAACCGGTGAAAGGGATTCTGGAGAAATTTTATAACTGGGCGCGATCCGAAAGCATCTGGATACTGGGCTTTGGTACCGGCTGTGGGGCCATTGAGATGCGTCCGCTCATGACCCCGCGTTTCGATGCCTACCGATATGGCATTCAGTGGCGGCCTACGCCACGTCAGGCCAATATGCTTATCGTTTCGGGATACCTCAGTGTGAAAACGCTCAAAAGGGTGATCCGCGTTTATGAGCAGATGCAAAACCCGAAATATGTGATGGGCCTGGGAAGTTGTACCATCAACGGTGGGATGTATTATGACAGCTACAACACCATCAAACGATTGGATTATTATCTTCCGGTGGATGTTTATGTAGCTGGATGTATGCCCCGGCCCGAAGCGCTGCTCGCCGGGTTTGAAAAACTGAAACAACGCATCAGGGAGGGAAACGCCGAAGGGGCGAATGATTATGCCAACCGGTTCGATTGGTATAAGGCCAATCAGAAGGCCGTTATTCTTAACTGGGATATGCCCGACTATAACTGGTAAAAACCGCAATCTATGTTTGAACAGATTTTTGCTTCTGTGAAAGAACAATTTACCCTGACAGAGGTCAGTGGTACCCGGCCGACGCTGAGATTCATCACTGTTCCGAAAGAACAGGCGGTCGAAACAGTGCGTTTTCTTCTTGAAAAGCATGGATTTAACCATTTGGTTTTGCTCACGGCGGTTGATTTTCTGGAACTGGGAAAGTTTCAGCTCACCTATCTGTTGCACAATCCTGAAGCAAAGTTGGATATCGGTGTCCGTACCCGGATTGACCGGGAGGGGGCAACGATGGAATCGGCACACGCCCTTTGGCCTACCATAGCAACCTATCAACGGGAATTGCGGGAGATGTTTGGTGTCCGTTTTCCGGGAAGCCCCCGTGTTGATGACGATTTTATCCTGGAAGGATGGAAGGGGATACCTCCCTATCGCCGCGATTTCGACACCAAAGTTTTTGCCGAATCTTTTTATCACCAGCGCGAAGGAAGGGAGACCCACGATCCGGCAACATACATGAAAGAAAAGCTTTATCCCAATGAATAAAAAAGGCCTGTTTTCACTGGAAGGGGACCGCTCCATGTACCCGCAGCCCGGCGCTGACGGAAAACCGGACATCGACCTCTCCTCGCATAAATTTTTAAAACTCTGGCAAGGGCCGAACCATCCCGGGATTACGGGAAATATGGCGGTTGAGCTGACCGTGTGCGGCGATGAGGTGGTAGAAGCAAAGACCCATGTTGGTTATCTGCACAGGGGCTTTGAAAAACTTATGGAAAGGCGAAAATACATCCAGAATTTTCCGCTGGTATGCAGGATCGCCGTACCGGAACCCGATTACAATGAGTTTAACTATGCCACGGCAATCGAACAACTATCGGGCATTGAAGTTCCTGAAAAAGGGTTATGGTTGCGTACCCTGATACTGGAAATGGCACGCCTTCAGGGGTTCCTGATGTGGATCGGCGGAATGGCCGGGGCCGTTGGTTTTGGGACCGTCGGGCAATGGTCCAATTACCTGCGCGATCTGATCCTCGATCGTTTTGAAGAGCTTACCGGCGCCAGGATCTATCACATTTATATCCTCCCGGGCGGGGTGCGCAACGACCTTCCCGAAGGTTTTGCTTCCCGGATGGAGGAAAACCTGAAAGAGATCACCGGTTTTATGAAAGACATCCGCCGGGTGCTTTTCGACAACTATGTGTATAAAAAAAGAACGGTGGGCGTGGGTTACATCGACCCCGCATGGATTTATCCGTATGGCATCGTTGGCCCGAACGCCCGTGCCGCCGGAAGCATGAAAGATGTTCGGAAAGAGAGCCCTTATGGAAAGTATGCCGAACTCGATTTTGCCGTTAACCATGCTGTGGAAAGCGATATTTATGCCCGCTCGTTGCTCAGGTACAGGGAGTTGCTTACCGATGTGGGCCTGATTCGCCAGATCCTCCATAAAATGCCTTCCCAGGGTGAATTTATGGCGAAATTGCCAAACATGTTGAATTTTACCATTCCGGCAGGCGAAACCTATGTCAGAAGCGAATGCACCCGGGGAGAATATGGCTATTATCTGGTATCGGATGGCAGCGCTTATCCCCGAAGGGTAAATGTACGTGGACCCAGTTACACCCACGCGGTTGCCCTCCTCGAAAAAATGCTGGTCAATGCCAATATTGCCGATGTTGCACAGATTATGGTCTCGTTGCATACCTATCCTCCTGAAATTGAAAGATAAAATTATGGGAACAACCAAAGATATCATAAGCCCTTTTTTGGTCTGGAAACAATTTTTCAGAAAACCTGTCACCATAAAGGAACCACTTAAACGACAAGGCGCTGACCGATACCGGGGTTTTCACATCAACGACATGAAAACATGTATTGGATGCGGCACGTGTGAGTCCATTTGTGAAAATCAGGCCATCGACCTGGTCCCGGTCGATGGAATTGAAACAAAAGCAGGCGATAGCGGCCTGCGGCCAAAAGTTGATTATGGCCGTTGTTGCTGGTGTGCCCTGTGTGTTGATGTTTGTACCACGGGTTCGCTTCAGCTTACGAATGTGTTTACCTGGGTAGATACCAACCCCGATGCCTTCCGGTATGTTCCGGGAATCGATTCCAAACCCTGGGACAATAGTGTCAAAGGTTATCGGAAAGCCCCTTCCCTGGAACTTTATCCGTTGGAAAGGGTTCCGATGCAACACCTCCATCCCGAAGAGCGGCAGGATTCTTTTATCGAAATTGTCAAAGGGTTTTCCAAAGAAGAGGCGCTCAGGGAAGCAGACCGTTGTGTCTCCTGCGGGATCTGTACTGCAACCTGTCCGGCCCACATGGGAATTCCGGAATACATCAAGGCCATCCGGGAAGACAACGTGGAGGAAGGGCTGAGGATCATGTATGAAACCAATCCATTGCCTGAGATTTGCGGGCGCATCTGTACCCATAAATGCGAAACCGTTTGTTCGGTTGGACATCGGGGCGATCCTCTCTCGATCCGCTGGTTGAAACGATATATCGCCGATCAGGTACCCGCCTCGAAATACACCGAAGTGCTGAAATCGGATTCCTTTGAGAAAAACGGACGCAAGGTTGCCATCATCGGGGCTGGCGCTGCCGGTCTCAGCGCTGCCTATTATTTGGGCATGATGGGCTACATAGTGACCATCTTTGAGAAACTTTCCGCTGCCGGGGGAATGATGCGGTTCGGGATCCCGGAATATCGCTTGCCTTATGATCAGATTGACAAAGATGTTAACCATATCCGATCCCTTGGGGTGGAGATCAAATATGGGGCAACCATTGGGAAAGAGATCACACTGATGCAGCTTGAAAAGGATTACGATGCTGTATTTGCCGCTACCGGACTTCATGAGGGACGAAGCACCCGAATCCCTGGTACCGATCATTCAGGCGTTTATCAGGCCATTGACCTGCTCAGGAAAATTACCCTGGGCGAGCCGGTCGAAGTTGCAGAAAAAATAGTGGTGATCGGTGGGGGCAATGTCGCCATGGACATCACCCGTTCGCTGGCCCGCATGCAGCGGCAGAAGTTTGGAAAAGTTCAACTGATCGCTACATCGCTTGAAACAGAAGATATTATGCCCGCTGATAGGGAGGAAGTTGTTGAAGCGAGGGAAGAAGGTGCCACCGTGCATCCGGGTTGGGGCCCCCGTGAAATTGTTGTTCAGGACGGTAAAATAAAAGGGTTAAAAGTTGTACAATGCGTATCTGTGTTTGATTCGGAAAAACGCTTTAACCCTAAATTTGACGACACGGTGTCCAACTTTTTTGAAGCCGATATGGTTGTTGAATCGATTGGTCAGGGAGCCAATTTGTCGTACATCCCGGCCGATTATATGGAACGGATCAGCAAAGACCATCGAGGCCGGGTATTGGTTGATACCCGTACGTTCCAGACCAGCCTGCCCTGGCTTTTTATGGGAGGCGACATCATCGAAGGCCCGGATGTGATCCATGGCATAGCCAATGGACACAAAGCGGCTAAGGGAATTGACCATTATCTTAATTCAATGATGGAGGAAGCAAAATGACCGATTTGTCAGTAAAGTATTTGGGATTGACGTTGAACAGTCCGGTAATAGCAGGAAGCAGTGATTTTACATCATCGGCAAAACAGGTTGCAGAATTGGCCAATGCCGGGGCAGGGGCCGTGGTGCTCAAATCGGTCTTTGAAGAACAGATCATGATGGAAACCGATGCCCAACGTACCAACAATATGTTCGAATCCTATTCGGACAACGAAAATTATATCGCCTTTTACACGCGTCAGCATGAAGTTCAGGCATACCTTGACCTGATCCGGGATTCGAAAAAGCAGGCCGGAATTCCGGTCATTGCTTCCATACATTGTTCAACCAACGATGGCTGGGTCGATTTTTCAAAAGAGATTGAAAAAGCCGGGGCCGATGCCATTGAACTGAACATCTTTATCCTTCCTTCCCATGTGCTGGAAACCGATCGGATGATCACCGACCGGTATATGGATATTATCGGTTCGGTGCAAAAATCTACCCGGTTGCCTGTAGCACTGAAAGTGCACCATTACTTTACCGGAATGGCAAATTTTCTGGTTGAACTCTCTGAAGAGAGCCAGGCCTTGGTTTTATTTAACCGGTTCATCAATCCCGATATCGATATCAATACCATGACGATTGGGACCGGGAGCAATTTCAGCTTACCGGAAGAGAATGGTTTGGTATTGCGGTGGATCGGTATTTTACGGCCCCATGTTAAAGGCGACCTGGCTGCTACAACCGGAATACACGATGGTGCAGCGGTTGTGAAAAATCTGTTGGCCGGTGCCAATGCTGTGCAAATTGCAACGGCACTATACAAATCCGGACCCGGGGCCATTGCCCGGATGAATGGTTTTCTGAAGGATTGGATGCAAGAGCATCATTATCAGACGGTTCAGGATTTCAGGGGGAAACTTAGTTATGCAGGAGCCACAAACCCCGCACTATACGAACGGGCCCAGTTTATGAAATATTTCAGTGGATTGGGGAAATAAACCGCCCCCGATGATCGATGGCTTTACTTTTCAATTATAATTTTTACTTTTTCCCCTTCCATTCGCTTCTTTAGCCAGTTATCCAAACGGTTGATCTCCGTATTGGAAATTTTTTTTCTGAATTTTATTGTAATCAGGGTTAAGGTATCGGGTTGTTCTTTTACACCTGTGGCCCACAATGCCCTTGAGAGGGATGCACCTTGAACATCGGGGTAAAGCGCCCTGATCTCATTGAGGATGCCACCCGAAAGGTTTCCCGACTGGTATCTGGAAAGTTCTTGCTCAAGCAGGGTGATTTTTTCATCCTTTTCTACCAAAGCCTCCTGGCTTTTGGTGTAAAGTTCCTCAATGATCTGTGATTTCATCTTTGTGATATCGGTTGCCGTAAACTCTTTAATTCCCTGTTTTATATTTAGTTTGGTGTTTCCTAAACTATAATCTGCAAGTTTTTTGTTAAGATTTTCTACCATTTTTGGTTCGATTCCGGTACCGATAAAAACCACACTGATTTGCTTTCTGTCAACGTCAATCTTTTTTTCGATAATGGTATTCCCTTCAAACACCATCTCTTTGGCAATAAACCGGGCGGCATTGGTTTCATAAGCATTTTCACGGATCATATAATAGGCGATGATGACGCTTGGGACAAAGGTGAAAAAGACAATTGCCAGTATCCACAACTTCATTCTGCGTCCTGTGCGCGGATCGGGATATTTATGAAGCGGAAACCTGAGAAACCGGACAAGAAGATAGGTTCCGAGACAAATAAAAACAGAATTGATAAAGAAAAGGTAAAAGGCCCCGAGGAAAAAATAGAGGTTCCCGATGGCCAGCCCGTACCCCGCAGTACATAAGGGCGGCATCAATGCGGTGGCAATGGCGACCCCTGGGATTACATTCCCTTTTTCTTTGCTCGAGGTGGCAACAATTCCGGCGAGTCCGCCAAAAAGGGCAATAAATACATCATAAACCGTGGGCGTTGTCCGGGCAAGCAGCTCTGAATGCGCCTCGTTCAAAGGGGAAAGTAAGAAATAGATAGTGGATGCAAAAAGACCGATTAAAATGGCAATCAGAAAATTATATCCGGAGAGCCGGATTAACCTGAAATCGTTGATCCCTGCCCCCAATCCTATTCCCATGATGGGACCCATGAGTGGCGAAACAAGCATGGCCCCGATGATCACTGCGGTTGAGTTTACATTGAGCCCAATCGATGCAATGAAGATGGCAAACATTAAAATCCAAAGGTTGGTTCCCCTGAAATAGACACTTTTCGTAATGTTTTCAATGATGATCCCGTAATCCTCCCTCTGTCTTTCGAGGTTAAAACGGTCTTTAAAAAATGCGTACAGGCGGGTGGTTGGCTCCATGCGTTATTGGTTTTTCCTGAAAGTAACGGTTTCTTTTATTGAAATATCTGAAACATCGGACGTGGGCGTGCCAAATTCTTTAAAGATGTTTGGCCATCCTGGGCCGGATGTACAAAAATATCGTATTTTATTGGAACAATAAATATTAAAAAATGTCATGTATATTTGAACCGGGAATATTCCATACACATATGAACCCTAAAGGGCACATCCTGAATATATTTTGGAGTTATTTATTGCTCAGCCTGGTTGTTTTTACCATTTTTCTCGTCCCCCTGTTTCCGTTGTCCTGGCATGGCCACCTTTACGGCATTTTTTATTCCCTGGTTTTTCTTTGTGTAGCCATTACAGCCGACCGAAACCGGAAATCCTTCCTTTATTTTGCCATTCTGACAACCTTGTTGCAATGGGTTTCATTGGTTTTCAACTTCTCTTTCCTTTTTGGGATATCAGCCATTGCAAATCTGATGTTTTTTACCCTTGGCGTTGTCAGTGTAATCCGCCAGATAGCCGGCGCCAACGATGTTACCGAAAGGGTGATCCTTGGGTCAATCACCGGGTATCTGTTGGTTGGGCTGATATTCTCCATGTTTGTTTCGTTAATTATGCTTTTTGACCCGGGGGCCTTCAATTTTCCTAAAATAAATACAAACGAAACGCTCCACATCTCCCATTTAAATGAGTATATCTATTTCAGTTTCATTACCCTTTGCACCGTTGGATATGGGGATGTTGTCCCTGTGGAACCCTATTCCCGTTCCCTCTCGGTGTTGATCAGCGTGGCAGGGCAGTTATATATTGCCGTGGTCATTGCCCTTCTGGTTGGAAAATATGCAGCCGGGCGACGTTCATAAAGCAGCACGGCCATTGGGACCCAGCGGCCATGTCAACGGAGCCTGGAGTTTGTTTTTGGAAAAGAAGGCAACGGATCGTGCAGGTGTCAATTTTTTTCTCCAGGTACTACAATAAATTCTGAAGGTGAAACCCATCAAGGATGAAATTTACGGCCTTGGCGCAGATAAAAATATATAGAATACGGGCTATGACAGCAACGCCGATTTTACCGATTTATTCCGACACCACTTTTGTGCGCCCCATCCATTCCAGATTATCAAATTCCCCGAAATGGCCTTTAAATATCCGGTAATAGTAAAGCTCCTCTTTTGTTCTCAGTGTCAACCCGTTATTTAGATTCCTTTCTGCTTTAAAATCAGCATCGGTAATCTTTTTTGAAGCAAAATCAGAGAGCAGTTCTTCCACCCCCGCCCCTTCCCAGAATTTTGCCTTTGGCCGCCACTGAATGTTTTCCGGCAACAAGCCTTCCATCGATTTTCGAAGGACCCATTTCTCAATTCCATCTTTTAGTTTTAAACCGTAAGGGACCCGGAGGGCAAAATCAACCAGTTGAGGATCGGCAAATACAACATGGGCCGTCAATCCATGGGCTGAAGAGCAACGGTCAACACGTTGAAAAGCAGTGTTGTGCAGTTTTGCGGTTATTTCTATCAGTTCATCGTCAAGGTCTTTTCCGGGAATCGCTTTAAGATATTGATAACCGGCAAAGAATTCATCGCCCCCTTCTCCGGAAAAAACTTCGCCAACAAATCCTGAAGCGAGATCGGCTACGAGGTAGTTGATGATACTGGACCGCACCAACAAGGCATCGAACGATTCAAGATGATGGATGACCTGGGGAAGAACCTGAAGCATCTCCTTCGGGTTAACGATCACTTCGTGGTGATTGGACCCGATATGGTTGGCCATTTCTTTTGCAAAGGCAAGGTCGGGCGCATTCCTCAGTCCTCCGGAAAAGGTATGGAATTCTTTGGCCATGGGTCTTGCCAATGCCGCTATGGCGCTTGAATCCAGCCCTCCGGAAAGCCAGGAACCGATCGTGTCCGAAGTAATTCTTCGGGAAACCGCGAGGGTGAGATGGTTGCGCAATTCTGCTGCCAGTTTGCCAGGATCGTTAACAAACGGGGGTTTCTTTTCGATCCTGAAGAAGGGAGTTTTCATCGAATCCGTCATGACAGAGCCCGGAGGACATTCAAAGACCGATGAGGAGATTAGCAGCAGTGCCTTGACTTCAGAGGCGAAACAAAGTTGTCCGTTTTTTGTATATGAATAGTACAAGGGAGCAACCCCCAATGCATCCCGGGAAATTTGCCAGTCTCCTTCTGAATGGGTTATTTCAATTTTCTGGCCAAAGCCTGGACCATCCCTGTAAATATTTTTACGCTGGTCCGATAAAACCGAATCTTCTTCATGTTCGGCCCATACCATTCCAATCGTAGCATTTTCATGTTCAAAAACAGCTTTTCCATATCCGCCGCGATGTGAAATGGTTTCCAGCATGCCTACAACAAGGTCTTTTCTGCCCTGCTGTAAAATTCCTGCAATTCCAGCCATATAAATGGGTTTGGGTTATAGTTGATTCATTCTGTTTATTATTTCTTTGAGTCTCTCCTCTTCATTGACCGGCTTCCCGGTGGATGGGTCAATCGCATACCAGGCGCCATTTACAAGGCCTGTGATGATGTTTCCGCACAGAAAAGAATTTCCTTTAAAATGTGGGGTGTCGAGGATCCCTTCCCCAATGGCTTTGGCAAGGAGCGAAGGGTCCGACCAGGGATCAGCACTTTCCTTTCCAACATGATTCAGTGTTTCAAGTATGACCTTTGCTTCCCTAACGAGTTCCGATTTACGCGCAATAATATAGTCATCCTGCCATACATCGGGCAATCCATTGATGCTGTTCCGGATAACACCATGAACGATCTGGCAGCTTTCAATCAGCTCTCCGGGAAATGTGGCATGGTCTCCTTCACTAAACCCGACAACATGAAGAATATGAGGTTTGACAGAAAGACTGATCAAGGCCGATGCGGCCAATTGGCCCCTGGCAATAGAAGGTACGGGCGAAAAATGGGCAATCCCGGCCCGTACTTCACGAAACACGGTGAACGAACCGTCTTCCAGTGCTCCGATCAATTCAAGTTTCGCTGCCATCTTTGCAAGGTCCATGGAAGGATTTGTCCCCGGTGGCGTATTAAACATGAACTGGGCAATATAATTTTCAACCCCCATCTTTTTTGCGTTATAAGCGGCAAGGAAGGCCATGGCCACTGCCAGCGAATCATGCGCGTCGCGCAGGCTCCACTGATGTGATTCGTTCACCTCCACAGGGATATGTTTTTTGGCATACCATTTCATAACACGTTGATTTTCGGAAATGGCATCTTTCAGGGTCCGGTTTGACCGTCCGTCCAGAACGCTATACCAGCACAGGGGGATTGCGCCCCAGGCATTATGGATCGTTTTTACGCTCATTTCTGCCCATTTCAACAAATCGCGTGTGCCGGCATAACAGCGCATCAGCGGATAATTTCCACACCTCGATGCTTCATATAAGGCAGCCATATCCTCACTGCTGCGAACAGGCACTCCTCCGGCACCGGTTTGGTTGTGGTCCATCTCTTTGGGCCTGAAAAAATGCTCCTGGGCATTCTGGTCAGGACCGATCGAAATGACATCCAAAACCATAGAAAGGGCAATTTCCCGTATCCCTTTGAGCGTCTCTTCCATGGTAGGCCTCCCGAAATGATGGCGTAAAACCGGATAAGGGTAGCTTTCCCGGATCCTGGGGATCAAATCGTTTGCATAGCGGGTGTGCGTTGTATCTGTCAGTGTCCCTCTCAGGTACGATTGAATTTCGATTACCGGTTCTGTTCCATCAAAAGATTGTTCAAAAAGACCACTGTTCCTTGCTATGGCTGCAACCGGAGGCGTTCCGCCAAAAACCAACCTTGATTTTGACAGATTGTTTGCTTTCAATGCTTTTTCAAGTTCCTGAAACAAGGTATTGGCAACTTCCGGTGTCAGGCGGTAACTTAAAGCTGTTAAATCGGGTTTTTCCCGGACGATGGCTTCAACAAGGCGGCTCACCGAAACGGCAGGCCCAAGCAGGATGGTATAATAACCTTCGGCTTCGGCAAGTTTTAAAAAATGATAAAGTCCGCCGACATGGACACAGGTCCCGATAGCCGCCCCCAATATTTTTCTCATATCATTTATTTTTTAAGTCGGTGTGTGTTGTTTCTCTCCGATGGCAAGAAGCCGTAAATCGCGGAGGCTCATTTTGGAAATCCCCAATTTTTCGACGGTCCTTCCTTCTGACCAGTAATCTTTCCGATTTAACAAGGATGCCAGGTGAATCAAGCAATCAATGGTCGGTGTAGGGACACCAAACATCTTGCCAACCGAAGCAATGGGCACAAGACTGCAGGGGACATCCTCTTCAATATACCGGACTTTCAGTGTTTTTGGGGCAAGGATTCCCCTGTATCCCGGATTTTTTCGCATCGATTCATAAAGCGAATCACCATGCGTGCCATAGGCCATATAAAACCATTGATAGGCGGATATGGCACGTATCCCGAGGGCTTCGGCAACACTAATTCTTTCTTTGTCGGCACTTTCAAGGACCCTGGTCACCGATTCCGTGGAGCCCTGGTGATAAAATTTAAAATCTTCATCATCTTCTATCCAACCAGCATTTAAGATGCAAATGGCAGGATGAAAAATACTCCCGATGTTCTCGAAACTGGTTTTAAAAATATTATCTCCCGGAACGTACTGCGGATAAATTTGCCTGAGTTTTTTTATTACTTCCGGAATCAGGTGCGCCCTTATGGATGCTACCGGAATGGAACTTTTTATCCCAAAAATATGTGCCTGTCCCGGGCCGATGATCCGGGATGCATAAATGAAGGTTTGTGCTTCCGAGATAATGACATCGGCATTGACCTCTTTTTGCACGAGTACTTGTTTGAACTCAAGGGCCCCTAAGGTACGTCCGGGATGTAAAACCACGATCTGGCCATCCTGGAGATAGGGGGCCATTTGTTCGGCAACCCATCGATGGGCAAAGGCAGGCACAACGACCATTAAAAGTTCTGCGCCTCTTATTGCTTCTTCCATATTGTTCGTGACAACCGAAACCTTCCCAAAACCGGTCACCTCCCCCTGAACTTCGATACCACCCGTTGATTTTACCCCCCACAAACGTTCTTCGCCCCGGTTAAAAAGATGGACTTTATGGCCCATAATGGCAAGATGCCCTGCCATGGCCTGTCCGCCATGACCTGCGCCAATCACTGCGATGGGTGTGTCGTAATTTTTTATCGGACTTTCCATTTCCTTTGGTTTTTTAATGATGTTGTTACAAAACACAAAAAAATATCAACTCATTGATAATCATTATCTTTGAGGTTGTTCAGCATCAAAAGAAGTATTCTTACGGATAAAGATACAAAAAAAATGCGAAAGTCATCGCATAATTTCCAAGACCGTATCAAGCAAATGACCGAGGATTTCCTGTTCCCGGCTTGTCCTGCCAGGAGTGAAAACCGAGGCCTCGTTGAAAAACGCAATCAATACTGCCTGGTTTTCGGGCATATACCACATCCACGAAGTATATCCATAAATGTTGCCAGTCATCCCCACTACATCTTTGTATTTTATTATACCAAGTCCTGTATAATAATCCTGGGGGGCTCCGGACGGTACCGGAATGGGGACCCAGTTCGTCATGATAGGAGGCCATTTCACTTTTGTGGCACCCCCCCTAGAAATAGAGCAAAAAGCAAATAAAACATTGGGAACCGATGATTTTTCCCAGATCTATTTTTATTAAATCTCTTCGGTTTCCACGATTTTGGCAAGAATATCGGCATACGGCATGATCAGGTATTTTTTGCCTTCAAATTCGATCTCGGTACCTGAATACTTTTTAAAAAGCACCGTATCGCCAACGCCGATCTCCGGGTTTTCAATAGTGCTAAGCCCAAGCACTTTGGCAAACATGGGTTTTTCTTCCACCGTATCGGGGATAATAATTCCACCGGCTGTTTGTTTTACTTTTGATTCTGACAGGTCAAGGAGGACCTGTTGGTTAATGGGTTGTAACTCTTTCATGATTCTTACCTTTTTGATTTATATTTCCAGCAATTGTTTAAGTTTGGTTTGGTCAAAGCCAACCACAATTTGTCCGTTGATCTCCGTTTGCGGCACCCCTTGCTGTCCGGTTCGGCGCACCAAATCTTGCGCAGCCTGCTCATCTCTCGAAACATCGATATCGGAATAGGGGATATGGTTTTTTCTTAACCATTGTTTGAGGGTATTGCACCAGGTACAGGTAGGCGTAGAATATACGGTTACCGACTTTGACGGTTTGCCATTTTCTTTGATTTTTGCCTGATATACTGCTTCTTCAAGGAGGGCATTAAAAAAATTTTCCGGATGGCAGCCTTTCAGGACATTTTTCAGTTCTTTTCCTTCAAACAGGAGCAGGCTTGGCACGGAGGCGATCCCATAAACGGTGTGAATGTCGCGGACCGTCGAAACATCTGCCGACAACATGGTTATTTCGGGATGTTTTGCGGAAGCCTGGCCAAGTGCTTCAAATGCACAGTTACTTTGTGCAGAGCCTTTTTTCCAGAGAAGGATATAGGTTTTTTCGTTTTCCTTGAATCTGGTTTTTAGTTCGTTGTATGAATTGATTTCTTTCATGGTCGTTGAATAAAAGCAGTGTCCGGTTAAATAATCGTTGTGGATTGTCTCTGGTGCAGATGGTTGAGCGCCGAAAGGGCTGCAATGGCGCCATCGCCAAGGGCCGTAGCTACCTGGCGGTAGCGTTTGGCAATGCAATCGCCTGCGGCAAAAACACCGCCAACAGATGTTTCCATCTCCCCGTTGACCAAAATTTCATCTTTTTCGTTCAGTTTAACGATCTTTGGGAGAAACTCTGTATTTGGGAGGTAACCAATGAAAATGAAGGCGCCATCGGTGTTAAACTTCCGGGTTTCACCCGTTTTTAAATTTTGAATATCAACAGAAGTAAGGCTTTCCGAACCATGGAAGGCTGTAATGGTTGAATGGAGGATAAAATCTATTTTCGGATTGTTTTTTGCCTCGTCGATGGCATGCGGATATGCCTGGAAATGGTCGAACTGGTGTACGATCGTAATTTTGGTAACATATTGGGTCAGGGAAACAGCTTCTTCAAGGGCAGAGTTTCCGCCACCGACCACTACAATTTCCTTTCCGGTAAAAAAATCCCCATCGCAGGTAGCACAATAGGAAATGCCCCGTCCTTTAAATTCATCTTCCCCTTGGGCGCCCAGGTTCCTGGGCCTTCCCCCAGGCGCAAGAACGACCACGTTCCCGGTGTAGGTTTGTCCATCTGACAAAATGACCCTTTTCGTAACCCCCTCCAGGTGCAATTCGGCAATCCGGATGTTGGCCTTGATTTCGCATCCGAATGCCCGGGCCTGTTTTTTCATGATGTTCGACAAATGGTACCCGCTGATCTTTTCAACGCCAGGGTAATTGGCAATTTCGTGGGTAAGTACCATTTGTCCCCCAACAACCCCTTCATTCAGGACCAGTGTTTTGGCCCTTGATCGGGAAAGATAGATGCCTGCCGTTAAACCGGCAGGCCCAGCTCCGATGATGATGGCATCGTAATGATTTGTTTTGTTAGCGGTTTCCAGTGAAATCATAAACCAAGAAATTATCGGGCCCCAAATTCGGAATCGAGGATAGCCTTGACTTGCTGTTCGTTCTGGATGCTTGAAGTGGCTTTTGCTATTTTTCCATTCTTGAAATAAACCGTAAAAGGCAACCCCATAAAACCACGGCATTCCGGTGCATTCCTGATCACGCGTGCAACGGGAATATCAAAGTCCATATCATAAAATTTCACATGGGGGTATAAAGGTTCGAACTCTTCCATAATGTCATAGACGGGGAGGCACATGGGGCCCATCCTTCCACAGCAAACCATAACGTTTTCATTTTCTTCTAAAATTTTCTGATAGTCGGAATCGGTTTCAATGTGCTTAAGATTGGTTTGTAACATGGTTATTGGATTTAAGAAATGTTATTTGTTTTGGGGCGGTTTTGTCAAAAATCATGCCAAACTAAATCGCATAAATATCACCAATTTATAAATGGAGGCAATGGAAAAGGTTTTGAATCTTCATGGTTTTATAAAGGGTTTTCGATACCTTTGGATTTTAAATCTAATTTCATCATGGGAGTTACTACTGTATTGATATTGATTGTTATCGGATTGTTTGCCGGTGTTTTTGGCGGGATGTTTGGTGTGGGCGGCGCAGTTATCATGATACCGGCCCTGGTCTATTTTTTAAGCATGGAGCAACATATTGCACAGGGGACCAGTGTGGCTGTCATGCTTCCGCCCATCGGGTTGCTTGCCGCTTACAATTATTATAAGGCCGGCGCAGTAAACCTCTGGTACGCGGTGATTATCGCTGTTGCGTTTATGATCGGCGGGTATTTTGGCTCAAAGGTTGCCCTGGCTTTCCCGGGACATATCATGCGGAAAATTTTTGGGGTTATTCTTCTTCTCATAGCCTTGAAAATGATTTTATCAAAGCAAACCGGCACTGTTAATTGAGTTGCACCGGGACCATTGGGTTGGTGGGTCACCACGACTATGGAATACGCGGGGTTGTTCTTTCTTTGAGCCGAAGCTGCGTTTTTAAGCTATTGCCGGAATGCTGTTAACAGAAACATGGGGTATTCCCTCATTTGTCCGGTCTCAGTAGCTTTTCGGAGGGTACAACAGGGGGCTATGCCGATGTTTCCGAACCCTTGCTGAATAAACAATGGGGCCAATGTTTCGGGGTCGAATCCGAAATGCACGTTGGTATCGCCGTAATGGAATGAGCCGTCTTCCGGATATAGGTCCGCAATTGCCAAAATCCCATCTTTTTTTAAAAGATTGAACAACCGGCCCACGATCAACCGGGTGTCACGGAGGTGGTGCAGGACCATCTGACAAAAGATAATATCGAATGGGGTTCCCCGATACGTTTCTGTTTCAAGGTCGAGCAGAAGTGTTTTTATGTTTGGCAGGTTTTCGGCTTCGATCTTTTTTTCAGCCATTTTCAACATTTCCGGGGAGTTGTCCATCAGGGTAATTTCCGCAAACTGGTCTTTCAGCAGAAAGCTCAGCAACCCTGTGCCTGCGCCAAATTCTAAGGCACGCATCTTTGCCGACAAGGGGAGCCGTCGGGCCATGGCGGAAGCAATGGCTTTTGTTCTTTCAATGTGGCGTGGGTTTTGGTCCCATTCATTGGCTTTATGGTCAAATTCATTCATTTTTAAAAAAATTGAAGCAAATATAGGAAGAGTTTTCAGATGGCTAAATCTTATTTTGATGTGCTGGAATAAGGAGGACAATTATAGGAATATCTCTATTTGATGACAATGAGAAAAAAATTGATTAGATTGGATCAATCCCGAAGGGATGACAAGATTGTAGCATGTAAAAGAGCTGATTATCGGCCAAACCCCAAAGGCCCTATGTTTGCAAAATGAAGCATAAGTCTGGAAATTTATTAGTTTTAAGGTACAAAACTATAAACCATAAAAAAT
>Ga0247841_10001185_pt1 | contig 61093 bp, 60 predicted proteins | sample LaCruzMarch2015__2_FD_192410 | JGI IMG/M metagenome (GOLD analysis project Ga0247841, IMG submission 192410) | Freshwater microbial communities from meromictic Lake La Cruz, Castile-La Mancha, Spain - LaCruzMarch2015_18m | ecosystem: Environmental > Aquatic > Freshwater > Lake | place: Spain...
CCACTCTTCTCTTTTTTCTGGATTCCATTTTGAATAGATTTTCTTTCCGATATTGTTTAGGAATTTCTTTCTGTAGGTGTCATTGGCATACAAAACTTGTCTTATGGCTTCTGTGATCTTTGACCTTATGGCTGGGCTTCTCTGGATCTGAGGGGTCCAGAAAGTTTCCTTCTTAAGATTGTGTAATATTTCGCCGCCTTTCCCTATTGCGATTCCTGGCTTCTTTGATTCTATGATGACAATGCTTCTTTGGGTGTCAAATATGATGTCTGTGATCTCTGCTTCTTCAGGGATAATGGATTCAATCATCTTCTTTGTCTTTGCTTCATCCATGAGAAGGGATTGCTCTGCCCTGAGCTCTATTCTTTTTTTGATCTGATTGACAACCTTCCTGATCTGGTCCTCTCCCGTATTGAAGAATTCCTTGTCTTCTGTGTAGAGAACTATGTTTGCGCCTTCAAAGTTTGCAGTACTAACTGCGTTCTTTGGCAATTCCTTTACTACGCTTTTTAGGATGTCTCCCATTTTCGTTCTTAATGTTTTTTTTAGAATTTGCAAAGCCGAAAATTCGGCAAGCAGAATTATTCTATTATTGTTTCTTTGATTTCATTGACTCCTTTCTTGTCAATGATAACCATGTCAATGCCGTTTCCGACACTGGCATCTCGCTTGATTGCAGTGAGTAGTACTTTTGTGGCCATCTTCTTTCCTTCTTCAAGAGTCATGTTTGGCTTCCATTCGTTCTCCAAAATCCCATAGGCGATTATTGCTCCGTAGGCCCCGGATGTTGCGTAATCTGGATGCTCTGAGACTGCGCCATCGGGAGTTACATCGTATAAATGGAATCCGGATTCGTCCTTTCCACCAAGGATGAAGTGTGAGATCCCTACGATTGTTGAGAATTTTCTGATGTTCTGATAGACAATGTTTGCGAAGATGTTTGCTGCTTCCTTGACCGTTGCGAATTGCTTTGTCCTTACTCTCTTCAATTCCAACTCTGCCTTTGTAAGCTTCAAAACCATTTGAATGTCAGAAACTCCACCGGCAATCGTGACTGCGATGTTGTCTGAAAGCTTGTGAACCTTCATTGCTCTCTTGTCTGCGATAAGGTGGTCTGCCGTGGCTCTCTTGTCTGCGGCTAGAACAATTCCATCCTTGCAAACCAGTCCAACCGTGGTTGTTCCGGTTTTAGTAATATTATATCCGATATCTGTCATTTTATTAGAACTTTTAACCCCTCTAATATACTTTCAGTGAAGATGTTTATAAATCTTTCTTTTGAAGGTATTGAATCCCGAGAATTACTCTTTTTCGCCTGTGAATTCCTTTATGTCCGGGATCTTTGAATCCATTCCCTTCAATTTAAGGTATTCCTTGGCAAGTATCCAGAAAACCAGTCCTATTGACTTGTTGGACTTGTTATTGCATGGAACGATAAGGTCAATGTTTGATGTGAGGTTGTTGGTGTCACAGAGGCTGATTATTGGGATGTTGATCAATGTTGAATCGTAGAGAAGATTCTTGTCAAGCCATGGGTCGACAATGACTGCCAATTCAGGTTCGAAGAACACTGGAAGCCTTGTGTTGGTGATTATTCCTGCAGGGTATTTCTTTGTGAAGACTCTTATTCCAGTTACCTTGGAAAATGTCTGCATTGCCTGCCATCCGGCTTCTCTCTTGCATGCAACTACGATCTTTTCTGGAGCGTATTCGGCAAGCATTGCGGCTGCGACCTTTATCTTTTCGTCGGCCATCTTTGTGTTGATTATGGCAAGGCCGTCATTTCTTCTCTTGAAAACGTAGGGCTTCATGTCAGGAGTTATGACCTTTGTTCCTAGGTAGATTCCTGATTTAACATAATCCTCAAGAGGAATAAGCATGTTGTCTGTCTTAAGGCCCTTGAATTCTTCGTCTGCAATCTTGGAAGCTTCAACGGATTCCTTTGTAAGTCCTCTTCCGCCAACGGGCACGATGTCTGCGGCAAGCTTCTTTGCTTTTTCTAGAATGGCTTTCTTCTTCTCTTCAAGTGATAATTCTTTCTTTGCCTCTGCAACTTCTTCTGTCTTTTTCTCAGTTTTCTTCTTAGAAGTCTTCTTCTTTTTCTCTTCTTTTACTTCGACTGCTTCTTCCGATTGTTTTATTTCTTCTTCTGGCATCCCAAAGGAGAGAAAAGTCTGTTTTTAAAGTTTTCTAGAAACATGGGGAGGAATAATTAGTTATGCTGGAAGGAAAGTTCACAGAACGGAATGCTCCAGAATGCTGAGGAGAGGTGCATTGAGAGTGTGGCCCTCTTGAATCTTGCAGGATTGACTCCCGAGGCTTTTAGGCCGCGGAGGTTGTTCTTGATTGAGTCCTTTGAAGGCATGTAGGAAGTGCCATATCTCTTTTTCAGCCTCTCAAGGAGAGGTTCCCTTTCAAATGAGTTTATTTCAGAGGAGTTGAATTCACTCTCCAGAACTTCATAGATTGCCTGAGTTATTTCATCGGCATCCTTGCCCTGGGGCTCTTCCTCACATTCGAAGGATTCGGACAGCTGATCATCCCTGGGAACATTGGTGCTGGGCCAGGACATCTGATTCTTGAGATAGTCATTTCTATGGACAATGTCATTGAGAGTTCTTGCAGCATTTTCATAGATGTTTTTTGGCAGTTCAGGATTTGGAATTCTACTGTGATAGGACTCTTGAATAAATTCGCTTACATGGTCTATCCCAAGAAGGGCATTGAAGCTGTAGCAATGAAAATTGAATGTTGGTTTTTGGTTTTTGTTTTCCATTTTGATTAGATTGAGAAACCATCCCTGATCTCTGTGAATTCTTTTTGTGTAAGTGAACGGCTGGGATAAAGCACTCTGATTATTTGTTTTCCGATCATGATATTTTCTATGCAAATTGGCTCTTTGATTCTTTTGCATAGTTCTGGATGTTTTACATGATATGACCTTGATTCTCCGAGTTCTTTATGAACTGGATCTGAGACATATACTGAATATTCTCCCGAATTCATAACTATGGGGGGAAGGCTTTCTTCAGAATCACTGGGAACATGATCGGCGGAATATCCAAAATTTCTATTATATGACTCCATCCATTGATCCATGCCATTGTAGGATTTCTTCTTTCTGTTTTTCATTTTTTAGTTTTATCCTCGGAGATTTGAAAATTTCGGTTGTAAGATTTCATCCAGTTTTTCATGCTTTTCATAACCTGTTTAGGGGTCAGAGGTTTAGGCGCCTCCGAGAAATCTTGATTAGATTTGATTAACAGCCCAGACCCATAGAATCGGGAATTGTGGGATGTTTCGTATGAAGAATCTGCCCGTGCATTATCACATGTATCCTGTTCCGTAGACGGAAGATAGGTCTTTTTGATGGTTGAAATGCCAAAGTTTCGGTTATAGGATTCCATCCATTCTTCCATAGTGGTTGTTCTTCTGGAGAGTTGTTTTCCCATTTCATAGAGAAGATTTTTTGATTATATAAACCTTTCTGTCTTTAACTACTGTTAAGTGACACAGCTACAGGGATTCTATCTGTCTTTCTATTCTCATGAGCCTGGCGAGCTTGGCGAGCCTTTCCCTTCCGAGAATTCCTGTTTTTATGAAGGGAATATTCCAGGCCACGGCAAGGTCAGCAATGGTGTAGTCAGAGGTTTCCCCGGAGCGGTGGGAGATTATTGTGACTATCTTGTTTTTCTTTGCAAAATCCACCACCTGTTTTGTTCTGAGCAGGGAGCCATTCTGATTTGGCTTTATGATTATGGCATTTATGGATTTCATGTGAACTGCCTTCTTCAGCCGGTCAAGATTTGTTGCGGTCAGATCATCTCCAACAATTAGATAGTTCTTGGTTTTCTTTAGAAGTTTTGAGAAACTTTCAAAATCATCTTCCTGGAATGGGTCTTCAACATAGAAAAGATTGTGCTCTTTTATCAGATTGGAAACATAGTCCAACTGTTTTTTTGAATCAAGCTTCTTTGGAAGATTTTTGTAGACATACTCCCTGGTTTTTCCGTCGAAGAATGTGGAAGCAGCCATGTCAAGCCCATACTGCAGTTTGAAGCCATATTTCTTTTCTATGATCTTGGAAACATCTTTTATCAGTGTTAGAGAGTATTCTGTTGGAAGGGAGGAGGCCATGGCCTTTTCGTCTGTCAGCTCTCCTTTCCAATTCTTATCGCATTCAAGAAGTTTTTTCTTCAATTCTTTGTAGGCCTGGAGGTTCATGAAATAGGAATCGTAAAAATGGGTTGTTTCAGGAGAGAGAAGGAATTCCTGGATGTCTGATTTGAGGCTTTTCTTGACATGCATTCCCCCTCCGATGGCATTTCCCAGAGATCTTGGCAGGGATTTTGCTTTTGGATTTAGGAATTTCCAGAGTTCAACCCCTTTCTCAAGGGCCATGGCTCTCAGAAGAGCTGCCTCTAGGGCAAATAGGGCATTTCCTCCGAGGAATTCAAAGTTTCCGGACTTGTCATATTCTTTTATGAGAGTTTCAACCCTTTCGAGATCTTCGAATTTTTCGAGATTGATTTTGTCATCGATGAGCCTTTTGCCGATTAGTTTTAGAAATGATATTGAGAAGTTTATTCCCTTGGAAGAGAACTGATTGATCTCATATTTGCCCCGGGATGCTCCTGATGGGGCTGCGGCGCTGGATTTTCCTTTTGGGGTTTTGATGTAGACTGCGATTGTCTCCTCGGAACGAGAGTTCAGAACCTTGATTGCATCAAACCCCTCTATTTTCATAGAATATTGACGGAAAAGATGTATAAAAATCTGTTGAAAGATTGATTATAGAATCAGGCTATCTCGGAATCCATTTCCTTATGGGATGGGGCAGGGGTCTTGTTCTCGGCTACTTCCGTAACGTCGGCTGCCTTTTCGATTGCATTCTCATCAATCTCAAGAACTTCAACTTCCTCTTCCTCTTCCATTTCGGTCTTGTTTGGCAGAGGCCTTTTGACAGTGATTGGAAGGATGTCTGCTTCGAATTCCATCTCGGCAATCTTGAGAGGATTGAAGTCCATTTCCTCAAGCTTTTCCTGGGGGATGGACAAAAGAAGAGGAGCATTCATGGATATCTGAAGGGCTCTTGCACCGAGAATTCTTGCCACTTCATATTTGGTATATTTTTTGTAAACGTCTTCCATTTTTTATTTTACCTTATCAAATGCAGCCTTGATTACCTTAAATTCTTTTACCGCATTGTCAATTATGGAATTTACTTCTTCCACAGTCATTGTGACATCCTTTGCTTTCTGCATGGCATGCACAAATTCACCCTTCTTTGAAGATGATACTGAGATTGTAAGATGGGTTTCTGCTGCCTCTTCCTCTTCCACTGTTGGATCAACAATCAAATGGTCTCCGATTTTGTGGAAGGTCATTGTGAATGGGAAGTTTTCTGCTTTCAATGGAAGATGTTTTGTTGTAAAGACTCCAAAGTTTATCTTGTCGTTCTCATATTCTGGGAAGACTGCTGTTTTCAGGGCAACGATGGCTGCAAGTGCGGAAGCATCTGCAAGGTTTCCTGCATCATTGATTGGGTAAATATCTACGAAAACAGTCCATACTTTCTCTCCTTCCTTTATGCACAGCTTGTCAAGATCGATGAGGTCGCTTTCTCTTATGCCTCTGTCAACTATTCTTGCAAGTTCTATGGATTCGATGGAAGGTGGGCCTCTTTCGAATTTCTCTGAAGCCATTGGTGAAAATTCTGCGGTAACCATCAGTGTTCCTGATGCTGGAGAATCTCCGAATGGGATGGATGTTCCTAACTTGACTCCTGCCCAGACTTCGGTCTCTCCTATTCTTACCTTTGCGGATCCTTCTGCTTTCTTGGACACGCCTGTTTCGATAGTGATTTCTCTGTATTCCATAGGTTTTCTTCCGTCGAATCTCATTCCCTTTGCAAGGTATGCTTTGATTCTATTTTTTGTTATTTCTGCTAGTTCCATTTTATTTTAGTCCTCTGAGTGCGGTCTTTTGAATCTCATATATCTTTTCAGATGCCTTTCTTCCGACTTCCAGGGCTTCCTTAAGATGTTCAGGCTTTACTCTTCCATCAAGCTGAAGGAGTGAAACTTTCTTGTCTCTGAGTGTGAATGCCATTGGGATGTCTGTTGCTGCCTTCTCTCCGTCCTCTTCGTAGTCTTCCTCTTCCTTTGTCAAATCAACAACCACTGATCCACCGAGCGCTCCAACTGAAATTGCGCCAACCAGATCAGTCATTGGGATTCCTGCATGGGCAAGAGCAAGGGACGCGGCATTTATTCCTGCGCATCTTGTTCCGGCGTCTGCCTGAACTATGTTTATGAAAACATCAATTACAGTATTTGGGAACTGTGAAAGCAGAAGAACTGGTTCGAGGGATCTTGCGGTAACGTCTGAGATTTCCTGGCTTCTTCTTGCTGGGCCTGGCCTCTTTCTGTCAGTTACTGAGAAGCTGATCATGTCATAGTGGCATCTGATTATTCCCGTTCTAGGATTCTGAAGGAATTGAGGATGAAGATGTCTTGGACCGTAGACTGCGGCGATTGCGACTGTGTCTCCGAATCTGAACATTGCGGATCCGTCTGCTCTTGGAACTACTCCAACCTTGGCCTCTATCTCTCTCATTTCGTCAGCTTTTCTTCCATCGAATCTTTTTGTGTATGCCATTATTTGTTTTTTGTTTTAGACATCAAGAATTCCTTTACCTTGTCGGTAAGTCCTTCTACGAAGCTTTTTTCTGTGATCATTGTTATTGCGTCTCTTGCAAGAAGTTCGGCCTCAATGGTTTCTCCCCTTACCCATATCAATCCATTCTGTCCGACTACAATGTTGCAACCGGTGTATTCCTTTATGAGGTTTACCATGCTGCCCTGCTTTCCAATCACTCTTGGAACCTTGTTTGAGTTTACTCTGATTATCATTCCCTCTTCTAGATTGTGAAATCCTCTCTCTCTTGTGGTTAGATCAACGCCCTTGCCCTTGACTCCAAGGACTTTTGCTATGACCATTTCGCCATAGTTGTAGATCAAAGATAAATCGTCCTTCTTACTTACGAATCCCTTGCATTCTATGATTGGAAGGAATGAGGAGTATGGGCTGTCGATGTCTATTAGCCAGCCATTGTAGGTTATGTCAACTACTTTTCCTATGACTACGTTTCCTCTTCGAGGGATGTAGGTTCCGGAAAGCGGGATGACCTTTGTAAGCCTTTCTTCAATGTCTAGAAGTCCGAATCTTGTTGCGATTATGTTTTGTCCGTCTCTCTTTGTGTTTTCGCCTGGGAGAAAATTCTGTCCTGTGGCAATTACTTCGCCAGGAACAACTATCTTTCTTTCTTTCTTTTCTTCGTAGCCCATGTCCTGGTGAATGTCCATTCCACCGTCCATATCTTCAGGCCTTTCATCAAATTCTTGTTTATTTGTCATTTTCTGTACAGTTAATCATCAAAATCATGGTTTAAATTTCTTTTGTTATTGCAGTTCCATGAGTTATTGCGTTCAATTTGTCAAAAAAATCCATTAGCGACGCTGCTGGCAATTCTACAACCACAACCAGTGAGCCATCGGGCAGCCACTCCTCTTTCATGATTGAATCTTTGACTATGCCGTAGGTCTTTGCCGCATGCATTGACAGGATCTTTATTTCTATTCTTTTTGTCTCTATTTTTATTGGAAGTATCTTCTGAATCAATTTTAGAACTGCTCTGGCCTGGGCCTCGGCTGGCTCATTTTCTTTGACATTGAAGTTGACCTGTTCGAGGGCAGAATGTATTCTTGTTGCAGGATGGGGCTTTCCGGTTTTAGGATCTACGCAGTTCTTTGAAAGGAAATCAACAACCTGTTTCATCCTTTCATCTCTGGCCTCTTTTTTGAATTCAAGGGGTAGCATGAGCTCTCCCTGCTTGAGTATTTTTTCGTAGATTGGGACAAGATCCTTGGTTCCGAAGACCTCTTCCAGCTCATCTTCCTTGACCTTCAGTCCTTTTTTAGCGTCGGAGAATATTCCGTCAAAAATCACAATCTCTGGAACAAAGCCCTTTCCGCTCTTCTTGAATTCCATGGCCTTGGCAGAGTCCACTAGAATTTCGTAATGATTTCCCTTAGATTTGATTCTTGCCACAATTTGATTTTTGTGGTCCGCTGACGATTTTTTTTCCATAATAATAATATACGTTTCTTTTGATGTTTGATCAGTAATTGATCCTATGAGTATGAAGTTTTTACTTCGCGAACTTAGATAATTCTTCTGCCGAGAGCCTTATAAACTTTCTGTCCTTTGCGCCTATGAATGCTGCCTCGAGTCTATCAACGTCGAAGTTTTTTCCAAGTATTCTTTTGAATATGCTAACTGAAAGTTTTATTCCGCCGTCTATGGTGAGGCTTTCCTTGTATTCTTTTCTGAGTATTTCCTTAATCTTTTCGTCGTTCTCTCCTATGGCGGTTGCTCTGAATCCGAAGTAGTTTCCTGTGACATCGGTTGTGAATATGTTCTTCTTGTCATTGGCATCGATTCCTCCGATGAGCATGGCAATTCCGAATGGTCTTGCTCCCCCGTATTGAGTGAATGTCTGTTTGACGTCTGCAATGTCCTTGACTATGGTTTCTGTGTCGATTGGGTGGTCATACATCACTCTGTTCTGCTGGGCTGCGACCTGGGCTTTCTGAACAAGCACTCTTGCATCGGATAAAATTCCGGCTGCGGTTGCTCCAATGTGAGAATCAATTTCGTAGATCTTTGCCATTGATTCTGTGAGAAGCAGTTTGTCTCTGACCCTTCTGTCACCGACGATAACAACGCCGTCCGAAACGACCATTCCGATTGATGCGGATCCCAATCTTACGGTCTTTTCTGCGTATTCAACCTGGAGAAGATGTCCGTCCGGGGAAAAGATGGCACTGGTTCTATCGTATCCCATGACCTGGTGTTGTAGTGGCATTTCCATTTTATTATTAAGAATGTATCCTCTTATTTAATCATAGGAGAGGTTTTCGTTTTTTAAATGTTTCTAACGCTTTCCAGTCAGTGCTTCGCTTTTTCCATCAGGGCTTCAATTGTTCCAGAAACCCTTATTACGCCTATTCCTGATAGAGCCAGGGAAGTTCTTATCTTATCCAACATATAGTGATTGATGCTTAGAATGAGATATGGCTGTTTTGTGATGAATTGGGGGTTTGCTTCGGCATAGCCTAGCTCTCCAACAAATTTGAGAATGGCCTTTTCCACTTTCTTTTCATTAATTACTTTCAGAAGAAAATACCTTTTCTTTTCCCTCATTGTCGGGGGAATCATCTTCATTTTCTTGAATTTAGTTTTCATGCTAGAATCGCTCCGCATTTTCCCTCATTGCATGTGCAGGATCCACCGCAGTCCAGAGTATTCGGTTTGCAGTCCATGGTGCACATGGTGTCGCTGCAGTCTGGAGCATTTGATTTTGCAACGCAGGATGTGGCATGGCAGCAGGATGCTGGAACGCAGTCGGATGCCCCGAGGCATTCTTTTTCTGTGATGTTTGACTGAACTGTTGAAGGATTTGAACATTGGGAGATTCCACTTACTAAAATCAATGACAGAATCAAGGATGCGAGTATAATTGCTTTCATAAAATAACGAGGAGAAATGAGAATAAAAAGGTTTTGTTAGCAATAATCTTTCAGAATTCCATCGGCCGCAAGAATTCCTGATGCTGCTGCGGGAACTATGCCCCTTGTAACTCCGGCACCGTCTCCCGCTATGGAGATCTTATCATTGATTCTTAGGCAGTCATCGGCTTTAATTTTCAAACCGTTTCTTTTCATTTCGGGAGCATAGACCCAGGTGTCAAACTGGTCCAATCCTGGCATCAAAGGAGGGGCGGTGAATTTGTGTTTGCAGATTTCTTCATTTCCACTCAGCCTTCCTATCCCATAGATAAGACTTTTAACTATCCTGTAGGGCATCCCTATGCCCACATCTCCGATATAAACATCCTTCAAGGTCGGCTCAATTCTTGATTCATGCAGCTTCTCATATTTGCTTCTTCTATCCAAGTCTACAAGTTCTCCAAACCTCTGGCCCACAACCTGGTCTCCTCCAGAAAGATGTATGGTTTTGGCAATTGAATCTGCGAAGTTATTGCAGTTAACTCTGTCGGTCAATGGCACGCTAACAAGGAGAGCAAAATTGGTGTTGTTTGTTTGCTTTGCAGGGTCGGAATCCGAAGCCCCGTTCACCAGATTGAATCCTTTTTTTTCATAGGTTTCTCGGGTAACTTTTCCATTTGGACAGACACAGAATGTTCTTATGAGATCCCCATTTCCAGGTTTTCTAAAACTGAGTTTAACGTCCCTTGAAATTGAGCATAATTCTTCAAGAACGCAGGCATCGGTTTCAACCCTGAATCCTATGTCGACGGCCCGGTAATCTACCTGGAGATTGTTGCTTTTCAAAACCTGCTCAAGCCAGTCTGCTCCCTTTCTTCCCGGGGCGAGGATTATCCTGTCATATTCATATTCTCCCTTGGAGGTGTAGACCTTTGATGAATCAAAACCTTTCACCGCCTCACGGGTTTTTATCTCAACCCCGTTGTGGAGAATGTGGTCTTCTATTTTTTTCATAAGCTCGGGGAGTTTGTCCGTTCCAATGTGTGCCTGGGAAGAGAATAGGTAGTCCATCCCATTTTTTCCGGCAAGATTGTAAATATTTTTTGCCCTGGCAAGAAGCTCCTTTCCAGGATTAGAAAATTCCACTCCGAATTTTTGAAAGAATTCCTTTCCCTGTAGCATCCAGTAGCGTTCATTTTCCCTGGTTCCGACATATTCTATCATGTTGCTTCCCACTTCTCTAAAACCAAGAATGGTTTCTGCCATGAATTTTCCATCGGAGAATGCTCCTGCTCCTGCAACCCCTTCACTCTGGTCACATATTCCTTCTCCCCTGTTGCAATGGACACATTTGTTTGGACTGGGACATTTTCGTTCCATAACTTTCTTACCCTGTTCAAAGACCATCACTTCCAGACCGGATTTTCCAGCAAGCCGATAGGCTGCTCCGAGCCCTGCCGGGCCTGCTCCGATGATTATGACTTTCTTCACCATTTTTAACTTGAATTTATTGAAAGAGAGCATTATAAAGATTATAGCGAAAAAAAGTATTGCTTTCAGGAAGCATATGAATCGGAATATAAAAAGCAAGAAATTATAAACCGTATTTTCCTCGATAGATTAATTGGAGAGATATTGACAAAATGATAAAGATACACACGGTTGGAGGATTCAGCGAGGTTGGAAGGAACATGACCTGCCTTGAGCTGGACGAGGATGCGTTTATTTTTGACTGCGGCCTGTTTCTCCCGCCAATAGTGGAATTGGAAGACAATGAGAAGAATAGCATCTATCATGAAAAGGGCTTGAGGGGAATCAATGCCATTCCAAATGATCTTGTTCTTGATGACAAGGTTAGAAAGAAAGTCAGGGCAATTCTGATAAGCCATGCCCATCTGGACCATGTCGGAGCAGTTCCCTACCTTGCGCAGAGATATGGCGATGCAGTTGTCGCAGGAACACCCTATACTATCGAAGTTCTGAAGACATTGATGAAAGACAATAATGTAAGAATGAGGAATGATATGAAGACAATCACCCCGAACTCTTCTCTGAAGATAAAAGATTATAATATAGAGTTCATCAATATAACCCACTCTACACTTCAGGCCTCCCTCATAGTCGTTCACACTAAAAAAGGAGCGATAGTATATGCAAATGATTTCAAATTTGACAACACTCCAATCCTTGGGAAGAAGCCAAACTATGAAAGGCTTGAGGAAATAAAGAAGGAAGGAGTTCTTGCATTGATTATAGATTCTCTGTATTCCGGAAGCGAAAGAAAGACTCCTAGCGAGAAGATTGCAAGAGATCTTTTAGAAGAGGTAATGTTAACTACCAATAATAAAGAGGGATGTATCATTGTTTCAACATTCTCCTCCCACATTGCAAGATTGAAGAGCATTGTTGATTTTGCAAAGCAGCTCGACAGAAATGTGCTTTTCCTTGGAAGAAGTTTGTACAAATATGTGATTGCTGCCGATAACTGTCAACTGGTTCCGTTCATGAGAGACATTGAACTTGTAACCTATACCAATCAGGTCAGAAAGAAATTGAACCAGATTGAAAAGAATAGAACCAAGTGGGTAATCGTCTGTACGGGACATCAGGGGGAACCTGGAAGCGTTCTTGATAGGATGGCTAGAGAGGAACTGCCTTTCAAATTTTTAAAGAAAGACCATGTCATATTCGCATCCAGCGTCATTCCGTCTCCAATCAATGTGGCAAACAGAGACAGACTTGAGAAGAAATTGAAGGACTATGGCTGCAGAATATTTACCGATGTTCACACTTCGGGACATTGCGGAAGAGAGGATCTCAGAGATATGATTTCTCTGCTTGAACCAAAGCACATCATTCCGGCCCATGGGGATCTTGCAAAACTTATCCCCATGGCAGAACTTTCCACTGAAATGGGATACAAGCTCGGAGAGAATATTCACCTAATGCAGAACGGAAACATTCTTGAGTTGGACAAATAGGGAAAGCATGGTGAGGGAAGACATTCTTAATTGGCTGAAGGCGGCAATGGTGCGAGGGGAGAATGCCAATGATGCGGCCATAAAACTTATTGTTGCGGGCCATGACATGTATGAGGTCAATGATGCCCTGAGACAGCTAACTTCAGAAATTTCTGACAAAAGATTTGAAATAAACAAAATTCATTCATTCAAGGATAATGTTGCAAATCATCCCGTATCTTCCAAACCCCATCCATCCAAGGAGATTCGGGAATTGCCAATAACAAATCTGATAAAGAGGACAGAGGGACTGTTTTCAAGAAGAAGAACGATCATTATGATTTGGGCATTGATTGCTTTGATAACGGTAATTACCGTTGATTTGATTTATCTCACAATTTCTGGACAATAGAACAGATATACTCTTTTTTCTCCAACAAAGCTTAAAACCGTTCCGGAATTATGTTTTTTATACAAAACATGGTGAAGTTTGCACATCTTGCGGATTGCCATCTTGGAGGATGGAAGATTCCTGAAATGGAAGCCATTAGCCTCGCCACCTTTGAGAATGCCATAGAGAGCTGTGTCAGGGAGAAGGTGGATTTTGTTCTTATTGCAGGAGATTTTTTTGACAATGCTCTTCCATCCATAGATACTCTTAAGCTGGCAGCCCTGAAATTGAAAGAGTTGAAGGACAATGGAATACGGTGCTATATCATCGCAGGAAGCCATGACTATTCTGCTTCGGGAAAGACATTTTTGGATGTTCTTGAAAATGCTGGGCTGTGCAAAAATGTTTCAAACAATGCTGAAAGTGACCTGAATATCCTGGAGGAGAGGGATGTGGTCATTGCGGGAATTTCTGGAAAGAAAGTGGGAATGGAGCAGGAGGTAATCAAAGGTCTGAAACAGCCGGATCTTTCCAAATATGGAAATAAAATGAAAATTTTAATGCTGCATACTACTATCGCAGGAAGCGAGCCAAATGACATGATGAAAAGCATAGGGGCTTCCGAAATTCCTTCGGGATTTGACTATTATGCTCTCGGCCATATCCACAAGATTTTCAACAGGACAATTGACGGAAAAATAATTGTCTATCCCGGTCCCCTCTATCCTAACAGCTTTTCTGAGCTTGAGGAACTGGAAAATGGAAAATTCGTAGTTGCAGAGTATGTTGATGGAAAAATAAAAGTTGAACTGCGAAGCATATTGCTTCGGGAGACCACGGAGGTGGAGATAAATGCCGACGGAAAGGGTCCTGAAATAGTCACCTCGGAAATCATGGGGGCAATGAAAAAAGACGGGATTGCCGAGAGAATCGTTTTGCTGAGAGTTGCCGGAACACTGTCAAGAGGAAAAACAAGCGATGTGGATTTCAATGAAATCAAAAAAGAGTTTGAAAGGCAGAAAGGATACTGCCTGCTGAGGAACATCTCCAAGCTCGAAAGTCTTGAATTCAAAACCTCGGTGAAGGTTGAGGCCAGCAACATGGAAGATATTGAGAAAGAGGTCATAATGAAAAATCAACCTCTTGTTAAGACTGATTTTGACGGGATGATGATGGAGCTGCTGAAGGGATTTGACATTGAGAAGATGGAAGGAGAAAACTCTTCGACATTCGATGCACGACTGAGGGATGGGATCTCCAAAATTCTGGGAATAGGGGGAATCATATGATTATTTCACTAATTGGGATGCTGGAATGTATGAAAACCTGCAGGAGGTTTTTATAAATGAAACTGAGGAAAATAGAGATACAGAACATCCGATCCTATGAAAATGCACAATTGGAATTTCCCGATGGGAAAGTTCTTCTTTCGGGAGACATCGGCTCTGGAAAGTCCAGCATCCTTCTAGCCGTAGAATTTGCCCTGTTCGGACTGCAGAGAGGAGTGGGTGGAAGTTCTCTTCTTCGAAACGGATGCTCCAGGGGAAAGGTCAGATTGGATTTTGATGTTGATGGGAAGCAAATAATTGTTGAAAGGATTTTGAAAAGAGGAAAGGATTCCATCACCCAGGATTCCTGCAGCATAGAGTGCGATGGAAAAAAAGAGGACATTTCAAACATAGAGCTGAAAAGCAGGATACTGTCGCTGCTGAACTATCCCCAGGAATTTTTGACAAAGAATCCCATACTTTACCGATACACAGTTTACACGCCGCAGGAGGAGATGAAGGCGATTTTGATAGAGGATGTTGAAACCCGACTGAACACTCTGAGGAGGGTTTTTGGAATTGACAGGTACAAAAGAATAATCGGCAATTCACAGGCCTTTGCAACTTCTCTTCGGGAAAGGATAAGGGAGAAGGATGGAAGGATCTATGATCTGGAGGACAAAAGACACGAGCTTTCAAAAAAAGAGGAGGAGAGCCTGAAAATAAGGAAGGATATCATTTCGGCAAAGACCACCCTTGATGACGTTAGAAAGGTTTTGAATGAGAGAATTGCCATGGTGAAGGAGATCGAGGACAAATCCCGAGAACTTTCAAAGCTTAAAATAGACTTTTCTGGAATTTCAAGTGAATTGAAGATGAAGAAGGAGCAGAGGGAAAGCTCCGCCAGGGAAATTTCGGATTTAACAAAGAGGATAGAGGAAATTGAGAAGAAACTCGGGGAGAAGAATTTCGAGGTTTCCATGGCCGAGAAAATTTCTCTGGAACTTGCAAAGAGAGATGGGGAACTGAAGGATCTGGACAAACAGTACATGGAGGTCAACAAGCAGGTCTATGCAAATGAAATGAACAAAAGCAGAATGAAGAAAATCACCGACGACATCATCATTCTGACCAACTGTCCGACCTGCATGCAAAATGTCAATCCCGATCACAAGGGCCATATAAAACAGAAGAATGAAAGTGAGATTGCTGCAATCGAAATTGAAATAAGGAAACTTTCTGAAAAAAAGAGGGACATTGAGAAAAACAGAGAAAGGATCAATCTGGAAATGCAGAAGCTTCGGCAGGATGACCGGGAAATGATCTCCCTTAAAATAGAGTTTAGGGGACTCGAGGAAAGGAGGGCAAACAAAAAAAGGTTTGAGGAAAATTCCAAAATCATCGAGGACAGAATCTATGTTCTAGAATCCCAAAAATTTGATGTTGAGAAAAAAATAGTGGAATTTGGAGACATCGACAGGAGATATCTCACTGCAAGGACCATGCTGGACGAGGCAAAGAATGAGGAGAAAAGAATTGAGGTTATGAACGGGAAGATAGAAAGACAGCTGGAGGAAAATGGCCTTGTCGCCGAGAAATTGAAGAAGGAAATTGAAATCAAGGAGAAAATAAAGAGTGAGAGTATCCATTTGAAAAAGTTAGAAAATTGGATTTCTGTGAATTTCATGTCCACAATAGAGAAGATAGAGAAGGAGGTCATGTCAAAGGTTCATTCTGAATTTTCTGCTCTTTTTGGAAAGTGGTTTTCCATGCTTGTTGAGGGGCTGAGCGCAAGAATCAACGAGGAATTCACTCCGGCCATCGAGCAGAACGGCTTCGAGATCGATTATAAATTCCTTAGCGGAGGAGAAAGGACTGCTGCCGCCCTGGCATACAGACTGGCTCTTAATCAAGTTATCAATGGTCTGATGAGTGAGATAAAGACCCGGGATCTTTTGATCCTGGATGAGCCCACCGACGGATTCTCCCAGGAGCAGATTGACAAGCTGAGAAATGTTTTCGATGAGCTGAAGATCGCCCAGCTCATTCTTGTTTCCCATGAGCAAAAGATAGAAAGTTTCGTCGAGAAGGTCATAAGGCTGAGAAAGGAAGGATCTACCTCGGTGAATTAGAAAAGTTTTTTGATAAGACTGGAATCTTTTTTTGAAAGAGTTCCATCTTTGTTGAAATTAATAATCTCGGCTGCTCCGAATTCTTTGAGTTTGTTGAGGCAATGCTGCATTCCCTTGTCTTCCCGGTAGCTTGACAACAGCCAGTCCAGTTCAGTCATTGAACTTGGCCTGTAGATAAGAGCAGTCGGTTTCCTTTCGGCAGCCGCAACAACTCCTACGAGGGGAATAAATCCATTGCCGGCATTGGCAACGGTAAGTCCGTCAAAATACAGTGAAAGATCGGCCAATGAAAACTGCAGTTCATTATTTTTTTCTGGATGGGTATAAAAATCAAGGCAGTAGATGGGGAGTGACTTTTGATAATTCTCATCGGATGAATCATCGATCTTCCCAGTCAGGACACATGCTTCGGACTCATCAATTTTCTTGCCATATTTATCAAAAGAATATCCTCCAGGATTATGCATTCCGGAAGGACCGTGGCTTTCTTCCATGGCGCCAAATGTCCCAAAGGATGACCTGAATACAAAATCTCCTGTTTTGGGATTGGCCGTTGAAATGACGGAGGCCTCCTTGCCGGTTGAATGGGAATATTTGAACATTGTTTTGAATGATTCTCTGAATCCTCTGCTTCCAATGATGTTTGTCAGTGATATTTTTTCCATTTTGTTTCATTTCCTAGAAAAGCTCTGGCTGCTGATAGGGTTTTGAATCTTTGTGTTTTATGATTTCGACAATCCCCTGGGGCTTCACAATTGCCGGCCTCAGCTTGAGGTTCTCGAAAAAATATTCGCAGTTCTTCTGGGTTTTGCTTCCGGAAAATCCTGAAAGGGTAAGAAGGATTTCATTGATTTTGCCCAGGACCCATTTCGGCTCCCTTGAATAGGATTCCAGAATGTCAAACCTTATGGGAAAATAGTTCAATCCTCTCTGGAGAGGATTTTTGCTGTGCTCTCCGCACCTCAGATCATTCAAATCCCTGCAAACCTCGTCGGGAATCATGGAAACCTTTCCATTGTAGGGATTTTCAAATTGTCTTCTTGTGAGGTACATGGGGAAATATTCTGAATCCTTTCCGCATGCCTTGCATTGGGAAATTGGAATAAAATTATTTAGCTTTTCGGAGATATCAAGAATGTTTTTCTTCAGATCCTCTTCGGAACTTTTATTCTTCAGCAGATCCATTAGGCCAAGATAGTCGGCGAGGGCTACCTGCTCTATGCTTTTCTTTGCGTATTTGCTTTTTTCTCCGAAGATGTAGGTCATTTATTTTTCTCCTCGGGCTTTCCTATGACGGTGTACTTGTCGCAGGATTGATCATGGCCGCTGCAGATTGAGCAGTTGTAGGATCCGGATTTCTTTCCATATTTTGCTATGGACTTTTTCATGTCCTGTCCAGAAGTGCTGTTCGGATTATGGTACATCTCATGGAAGATGCATTCGTCGTGGTTCTCGCAGTAGTCCTTTTCAAAGCTGTGAATAAAATTTGCGGCCTTGGCCCTGATCTCAAGACGATCGGTTCCACGGTATTTTCTGGATGCCTCGATTTTCTGAATTGAAGAATTGCAGGGATAGAGCGCAACATCCACCTTGACACATTCTCCATTGATGGAGAGTCTTTCCTCGACGTGGCCGTTGTCTGTGTCCTTGTGATTGACTATTTCTGTGACTTCGGTTTTACCGTTGGGATTCCCTTCCTGCAGTGTGGTTTCCAGGGTGTTTATCATGCCATTGCTCCCACCTTGGCTTCTATGCCTCGGAGTTTTTTCTCGACGTCGGAAGTCAGTGGAAACAGTGATCCTGTCTTGGTTTGGTAGAACCAGGGATTGCTGTTTCTGGTTGAAGGTTGAAAGTAAATGTGGCTGTGGAGACTATTGCTGTAGCCCACATACATGAGCGAATTGCTGGTTTGCTTTGTCATAGTGTTGTCACTTAGTAATAGTTAAAGTAATATTTAAACCTTTCTATCGAGGAGAGGGATAGAAAAATGAGTGATTTTTGGAATTTTTAGAAGGAGATATATACTCGGGATGGCACGGAAAGGTTTATAAAGCCTCCAAAGCTTTGAAAAATTGTAAAATGTCACTTTATGAGTGCCTTAACTTTGCTAGGGCGTGATGTTGGGGTAATATTATTTAGTGTTAACAGGAAGACGCAAGTTTTCCTGTATCTTAAAATCCGTCACACGATTTTAAGTACCACACAAAAATTTCTTTAAAAGTTTTAGAAGATATGCTATTTTTCAAATATTCGGCCTTGTATATTTAGTTGTAAAGCAAATGGCAAAATGAAAATTTTGACCATTCGGAAAGTGACTCTTTCCAAGTATAAACTAATTGAACAATTCTAGTTTATCCTGCTAGAGGCTGCGGCTATTTGGATTCCGCTTAGCCATGCAAGTTACCCTCGCAAGAGGGAGCGAACTGCTCAGTAACACGTAGACAACCTACCCTAAGATTGATGATACCCTCGGGAAACTGAGGCTAAAAATCAATAGACAAAGGAGGCTGGAATGCGCCTTTGTTGAAACGTAAGGTCCTAGGATGGGTCTGCGGCCGATTAGGTAGTTGTTGAGGTAACTACTCAACAAGCCAATTATCGGTAAGGGCTCTTAACGGAGAGGCCCTGAGAGGGACTCTGAGACACTAGTCCCAGCACTATGGTGTGCAGCAGGCGGGAAAATTCTCCAATGTTCGAAAGAATGAGAGAGGAATCCAAAGTGCTTCTCAATTTGAGAGGCTTTTGTCTACTTTAAAAAGGTGGGCGAATAAGGACTGGGCAAGACTGGTGCCAGCCGCCGCGGTAATCCCAGCAGTCCGAGTCGTGGCCACATTTATTAGGTCTAAAACATTCGTAGCTGGTTTTGTAAGTTCTTTGTGAAATTGTTGCACTTAATGCAACAGCGGGCAAGGGAGACTGCAAGACTAGAGACCGGGAGACATAAGGAGTACATTCAAGGTAGCGGTAAAATGTTTTAATCTTGGATGGACTGACAATGGCGAAGGCACCTTATGAGAACGGATCTGACAGTGAGGAATGAAGGCCCGGGGCGCAAAATGGATTAGATACCCATGTAGTCCGGGCAGTAAACACTGATTACTAAACATTGTGCCTTCCTCGAGAGGGTGCAGTGCTGAAGGGAAGCTGAAGAGTAATCTACCTGGGGAGTATAGCCGCAAGGCCGAAACTTAAAGGAATTGGCGGGGGGACACACAAGGGGTGACGCGTGCGGTTCAATCAGATTCTACACCGTGAACCTTACCAGGAGCGACAGCAGAATGACGGTCAGTCTAAAGGGCTTACCTAACACGCTGAGCGGAATTACATAGTCGTCGTAAGCTTGTGCCGTAAGGTGCCCTGTTAAATCAGGTAACAAGCGAGACCTGCATGCATAATTGCTACTCGGAGAGGGAGCACATTATGCAGACTGCTCCAGCAATGGAGAGGAAGGTACAGTCAACGACAGGTGGCATGATCCTAATCCCCTGGGCTACACGCGCGCGGCAATGCTACGTTCAATGAGATGCAACTCCGAAAGGAGAAGCCAATCCCCTAAAACGTAGCCTAGTTCAGATCGAGGTTTGCAACCTAGCCTCGTGACGCTGGAATCCCTAGTAATCGGATGTTATCAGCGTCCGGTGAATAAGTCACAGTTCCTTGCACACACTGCCCATCAAACCATCTGAGTCAGATTTAGGTGAAGTCTGTAAAGAATGAACCTAAGTTCGATAAAGAAGGTTAAGTTGTCACAAGGTATCCGTAGGGGAACCTGCGGATGGATCACCTCCTAAAATATATTTTTTGAATAAATTTATGTTCAAGGTTAACACAAATGTTTTACCCCAACTCGGGCCCATAGTTCAGCGGTAGGATGCCTGCTTTGCAAGCAGGAGATCCGGGTTCAACTCCCGGTGGGTCCACTATGATTAGGTGTATTTTTACAAGCCTTCCCGATGTGAGTCGGGGCGGTATGTCAAGTAGTCACGGCATAAATTACTACAGGAGTACTTCGGTACTTTGGAATAAGGTCATGCCCAAACCAGAAATGGTTTTGATCACAGGAAGTTCGAAAGAATTTCCTATCATGTTCAGACTATGATGAGGCGTTCGAGAATAGCAATGTTCTCGAGCACTTTCACGGCGTTTCGTCGTGGTTGTGCTGCATAGGAAGCAGACTATATCACTGGAGTTTAGTGTCTTTTTTAAACTGTTAGACGGATAGCTTGGTTTAGGCAGCGATGAAAGGCGTGGCAAGCTGCGATAAGTTTGGGGGAGCCGCATGCAGGTTTTGATCCCAAAATTCCTTAATCTGAGACAGTCCCGGCTATGGCCGGGAATTCACTGAGAATGCACACGCGGGGAATTGAAACATCTTAGTACCCGCAGGAGAAGAAAACAATTGTTATTCTGTAAGTAGCAGCGAGCGAAAGCAGAACAGGGCAATCCGAATCTCCGTATGAAAGTATGGAGAGATGTGGGGATTGGTACTCCTAAGTCATGGAATTGAACTCTGCTGGAAAGCAGGACCATAGAGGGTGAAAGTCCCGTAAGTGAGAATGATATGGAGAGTCCAATCGAAAGAGTAGCGTCCGCTGGATAGGGGGCGTGAATATGGCTCAACTAAGAGCCAACCCTAAATATTGGCCTAAGTCCGATAGTAAACTAGTACCGCGAGGGAAAGCTGAAAAGTATCTCTAACGAGAGGTTAAAAGATCTTGAAATCTAACAGTTATAGTTAGTTACGGCACTAAGGTGTTGTAACGTACGTTTTGAAAAACGAGCCAGGGAGTAGATTTCTAGTGGCGAGGTTAACCGCAAGGGTAGCCAAAGCGAAAGCGAGTGTGAAAGCGCGTCAAGTCACTGGTATCTGACCCGAAGTCGAGTGATCTTACCCTGATCAGGATGAAACTCTCCTAACGGAGGGTGGAGGTCCGAACAAGTTCTATGTACATGTGTTTTGATGAATCGGGGCAAGGAGTGAAAAGCCAATCTAACTCGGCGATGGCTGGTTCCTTCCGAAATATACCAAAGTATAGTCTTGTTTGTTCTACGCGTGAGGTAAAGCCACGGATTCGACATGCAGATCCTTTTGGATACGGTGTCTTTTCCAACTCAGAATTTGCGCGTACTAAAAACAGGAAATAGGGGCGGTGGGTAAGCTACCGTTCCAAGACCCGAACAAGGGTAACAGAAGTTAAGGTCCTAAAATGTCTGCTAATTGTTATAAAGGGTGTCATAAATCCAAGACAGCGAGGAGGTAGGCTCAGAAGCAGCCATCCTTTAAAGAAAGCGTAAAAGCTCACTCGTCAAGATTTAAGGCCCCGAAAATAACCAGGACTAAGCAGATTACCGATACTTTTGCCACGCTCGTAAGAGTGGAGGGGTAGGAAGGCGTTCTCGTCGCGCAGAAGCTTCTTCGTAAGAAGGGGTGGAGTGGCGAGGAATGATAATCCTGGCTTAAGTAGGATCTGAGTGCTGTGAGAACCAGCACTGTCGAAAGGGTAAGGGTTCCTCAGCAATATCGATTAGCTGAGGGTTAGGCGGTCCTAAGTGTATTCTTAACTGAGATACACGAAAGGGCAGTCCGTTAATATTCGGACCCTATTTGTATTCGTCGACGATTAAAATTGCTTAGGGATATGCGGATGTCTACGGACATCTGGCAATCAAGTGTGGGGAGTGTAATGCTATAATCCATATGAAGTTGTCAGTCGCAAGTTCGCAGAGTCCTAGAGCCCGTGAAAAGTTTAATTTGAGAATGCAGATATCCGTACCAAGAACCGGAACAGGTGCCCAAGTTTAATAGACTAAGACATGAAAAGCTAAACCAGTTAAGGGAATTCGGCATATTAGTCCCGTACCTTCGGAATAAGGGATGCCTATCTTCGTGTAAGCAGATTTATTTGTCAAGCGTCGATAGGTCTCAGTAACAAGGATGGCTCAACTGTTTATCAAAAACGTAGCTTATTGCTAATCCGAAAGGATGTGTACAATAGGTGAAATCTGCCCAGCGATGGTGTTTCAAACCCCGTTTCAACGGGGCTAAGACCCATCTAGCGGCGGGGGTAACTATGACCCTCTTAAGGTAGCGTAATACCTTGTCATCTGAATGGTGACTTGCATGAATGATCTAATGAGGTTGTCACTGTCCCTAACTGGAACTTTCCGAACAAATCCTTCTGGCGAAAAGACCAGAGACTCCTAGTGGGAAGCGGAGACCTTGTAGACCTTTACTGCAGCTTGTTATTGTATTCTAGAGATGGTTACCTAGCGTAGGTAGGAGAGATGATTCGATCCTTTGGGTAAGATGATCACCAATGTAACACTACCTAACGATTTTTAGAGTGCTCACCCGAGAGGGGACAGTGACAGGTGGGCAGTTTAGCTGGGGCGGCATCCCACAGAAAAGATAGCTGTGGGGCCCAAAGGTAAACTCATCCAGGTCAGAAATCTGGAGAAGAGCGCAAGGGCAAAAGTTTGCCTGACTGAATCCCGTAGAAAGAAGGATTCAGACTCGAAAGAGTGGCCTAGCGAACCGTGGTGCTCCTTTAGTGGGAGCCCACTCTGACAAAAAAGGTACCTCAAGGATAACAGGGTTGTCGCGCCCGATAGTCCATATTGACGGCGCGGTTTGCTACTTCGCTGTCGGCTCTCCCTGTCCTGGTTGTGCAGAAGCAACCAAGGGTGTCGGGGTTCACGCATTAAAAGGGATCGTTAGCTGGGTTAACAACGTCGCGAGACAGTTGGTATGATATCTACTAGGAGTGTTATTGTCTGAGTGAAACAATGCTCTAGTACGAGAGGAACGAACATTGGAGGCCTCTGATCTAGCAATTCTCAAGTGGGAGGTTGCGCAGTCACGCCTTGGCGGATAAGAGCTGAATGCATCTAAGCACGAAGCCGCTCGCAAAAAGAGACAATTAAGGCCGTCATAGAAGATGACGTTGATAGAGTTGTGGTGTACGCACAGCAATGTGTTCAGCCAGCAACTACTAATAGCTTCACAAAACACTATAATCCAGAAAAAGTGATATAGTCTGCTTCCTAGGCAACGCCTTGTCTTTCTGTTAAACTTCTTTTTTTAATTCTCAAGTTAGCAAGAAGTTTAATCAAGAAATATTAATAAATTTCTTACATTAATTCATCATTTAGAAAGAAGTTTGTTATTTTGAAAGATAAGTGTGTTGATGGTAATCTTTCTTTTAAAAAAAGAAACATTAATGAAAGAAAACCGAAGTTTGATTTTTTATTAAGAATACTTGATAGCTTTAGCTCTCTAAATTCTCTTGGAAAGAAAATCAAAATCATTCAAAAACATATTGGTCCGAGGTAGCTGTAGAAAGGGTTCCCCCATCATGGCCCTCGGCTACCAGTGCCTTCTGCAACGCATTTGCTTCCTCTGGAAGCACTATTGGAGACTGCTCGTTGTATCCTGAGAATTCTGTTTCAATGAACATGTTGACATCATACTGCTGCTCCTCGCCTATGAGAGAATATTTCACGCATTTTCCGCTTGAATCCTTTTCGATGCACTGCTGGGAGACAGGAGCAGTTGCAGAGGATGAGAATACTATGGAGAGATCCGACCGAGCAAGCCTTGAGCTGCTGTCAAGCCATATCTCAAAATCTGCCTGCCTGAGATTCATACCCTGTATCTTCATGCTGATATTCGCTTTTGAAAAAATCTGATTGAACGCATTGATAAAATCCTGGAGTTTGCTGTCTATCTTTGTCTTGTCTTTTATAGACATCTTGAAATGCAGAGGATTTTCAGTTATAATCTCAGCATTGAAATTATTGTCCTCAAGGACCTTTTTCAATTGGGTTGTTGAAGCTTCGGGGCTTGCAGAAGATATCTGGGAGCTGAAGTTCACCGGGGCAGGCAGGGCAATCCAATTCCCCTGAATGCGGCTGTACATCTTGCCATTGATAAAATATGCCTCTATGTCAGAGATACCGGCCAGGGGACCCTGGCGAGGCATTGTGGTTTTGGAATACATCGCCGAGTTTTCCAGGTCGACCTTTGAGTAAATTGAAAGTGAATCGGAAGTTGCTGTGGTTTTTCCCCCGCTCGTGATGACTGAGCTCAGGTTCATGATGGTTGTTGAGGCATAATTGGCTGTCGAAACAGTGGATTCTGGAATCACAACCGAGGAGGCAGATTCGGGAGCCTCAACCGGAGGAGCAGGAGAGATATTATTTTGCGGGGTTGGGGCGGGCAGCAGCAATAGCAAAATGATCAATCCGAGAAATACTGCGAGAACACCTCCAAGAATCCACCAGAGCTTCTTCTTTGATTTTTTCTCTGGAACCTGTGTCGATGGAAGAGGCTGTGTTTCGGGCATTGCCGCGAGGGTTCCGGAAACAACGGAAATTGCATTGGCGATGTCCTTTTCAGAATGGCCCTGATTTATCAAAGCACCTTTCAGGCTGTCAAGGGAGTAGCCCTTGGCCTGATTTTCCCTTATCCAGTTTACTAATTCGTCACCCATTTTTCTCTGATTTATCGATGGTTTCAAAGGTTATAAATTTAGTGAAACGCAAGAATTATATATGCTGGAAGGGTAGGGATATTGAAGTAACGAAGCCAACTTTCGGGATTCAGGCCAAAAGCCAATCTTTGCAAAATATCAAAGATGAATTCTGAGGAAGGTCCGCCCACCCTGTAAGGGACCAAGGTCCCTTAACAATCAACCCCCTTTAATTAGGGAAGATGATTGTCAAGAAACCGTAGGTTTCTTACAGAAGTGGCAAGTCCAATTATTGGATATCCCGCGAGGGATAACGCTTGAACAGAAACGACACAGCCAGCATGGGAACATGATGTCGGGTCCGATGGAAATTGTCCAGCAATGGACAGTGGAAACCCGGAGATGCGACGGATATCGAGGGTAACCGAGATCCATGTTGGAATTGATGAAACGCGCGAGCGCTGCCGGTGCAACTCCAGAACGGAGGCATAGTCGGATGTTGGAATGTTCTGCTCCTGGCAACGGGAAGAACAACAGAAGGCGGCCTAATCGTAACTTCCGAGGGCGAAAGCCCTCGTTAATCTTTTCTTAACTCCTGAGTTTAAAATAGCGTTTATATAAGCTGATAGCTCTACCCTGGCATGAATATAACTAAAAAAGAATTGTTGAAATATTACAAAAATTCTAAGAGAGGGGAGAAGGCTTTGCAAAATTATCCATTTCCTTTCAAACCATCAGTACAATTGGCAGGAATCATGGGGGATTTGTTTGGTGATGGCCACCTGCAGGGAAATCCTAAATGGAGAATAGACTATACCTCCAAATCTACAACTGAATTAAAAAGATTTGAAAAAGAAATAAAAGAAATTTTTAATGTCAAGGGCAAAATAAGAGAATGTAGCACAAATAAATATGGAAAAACTTTCAATTATGGCATAAACTATAAGGCTGTGGCAATAACTCTGTACCTATTTGGTGCTCCGGGCGGCAACAAGGTTCTTCAACCATTTAAAATACCTCACTGGATTCTCGACGATAAAGAGTCATTTAGAAGGTTTATACAACGGTTATTCGACTGTGAAGGATGGCCAGATTCTGAAGGAGCAATATTGATTGAGATGTGGAAATCTCAGGACCTTTTGAATGAAGGAATAGATTTCTTTCAATCAATAAAATCTAAATTAAAAGAATATTTTGATATAGATACCTCTGACCCATTTACATACAGCACAAATAAGATGCGAAAAGATGGCATAAAGACTGTGCCCATAAGACTCAAAATTAGAAGAAAAGATTCAATTACAAAGTTTTTTAAGGAGATAGGTTTTGAAAATTTCGAGAAGCAAAGGAAACTTTCGCTTTTTATGAGATAGGGGACTGTAGCTCAGCTGGGAGAGCACACGGCTGAAGACCGTGGGGTCGTGGGTTCAACTCCCACCGGTCCCACTCATATTCTAAAACTATTTTAGAGAGCAACTTTTATAAATCGAAAATTGCTCTATATATCGTTAAAAAGAGGATAGAATGAGAAGTATCTTAGAAAGTAAAAAGGGTGCAATCGAATTGAGCATGACAACTGTAGTTGTTATCGTCCTTTCCATGACTATGTTAATTCTTGGTTTGACACTTGTTAGATCAATTTTCCAGGGAGCAACTTCAAGTGTTAACACGATCAATGAAAAGACAAAGGCTCAGATAAACAATCTTTTTGCGAATGAACAACAATCAAATCTACTAGTCAGTCTTGGATCTGACAAGACTGCAAAGGTTTCCGCCGACACTGCATCATTTGGGGTCGCTATTGCTGCAAAGACAACGGATGGCAGTGCAGCTACGCCAGAGAGATTGCAATACAAACTGGCCCTGGATCAAAATAGTGATTGTTTGAAAAAGAATGCCCCTGCCGTTGTTAATAGCTGGTTCTCTGGAATAGGAACATGGAGAACATTCTTACAATATGAAGGTGATACTGCATATACACCCATACTCTTTGGAATTCCAAAGGCAACTGCATTATGCACTCAAACAGTAACAATACAGGTCAGGGATACAAAAACGGGCGTAGATGTCGGTCAAACATATTTCATAGTCCAGGTTATAAGCAAGGGATTCCTGGGATAAAAGTCCATTTAGAAATCTTCTTAAATTCATTTAATGTCCAATAACCATGGCACTCAAACTCTACAATACTCTGACAAGAAAGAAAGAGGACTTTAAACCCCTCAAGAAAGGACATGTCGGGATGTACACCTGTGGGCCAACGGTTTACAATTATGCCCACATAGGGAACCTTAGAACCTATGTCAATAGCGATGTTATTAAGAGAGTTCTTGTTTACAATGGACTGAAAGTCAAACATGTAATGAATTATACTGATGTGGGCCACCTCACTTCTGATTCGGATACGGGAGAAGACAAGATGGAGCTTGCAAAGAAAAGAGAGAGAAAGACTGCATGGGAAATCGCAAAATTCTATGCCCGGGCATTTGAGAATGACATTGAAAAATTGAACATAATTCCTGCAGATATAATTGCCAGGGCAACGGATCACATTAAAGATCAAATTGAATTAATAAAAAAACTTGAGAAAAATGGCCTAACCTACACAACAATCGATGGAGTTTATTTTGATACTTCCGGATTAAAGGATTATGGGAAGCTTGCAAGATTAGACGTAAAGGGTCTGCAGGCCGGAAAAAGAATAGAGGTTGGAGAAAAAAGAAATCCGACTGATTTTGCTCTTTGGAAATTTTCTCCAGCTGAAGAGAAAAGAGATATGGAATGGGAAAGCCCTTGGGGAAAGGGATTTCCTGGCTGGCATATTGAATGCTCTGCAATGTCAATGAAATATCTTGGAGAGACATTTGACATTCACACTGGAGGAATAGATCATATTCCGATACATCATACGAATGAAATAGCGCAGGCCGAAGGGGCTACGGGAAAGAAATTTGTCAATTATTGGCTTCACTCTGATTTCCTCATAGTGAATAAGGGGAAGATGGCTAAGTCTTCTGGAGAATTCCTGACTCTTCAGACCTTGACGGATCAGGGATATGATCCGCGAGCATATCGATACTTCTGCCTAACGGGGCATTACAGAACACAGCTTACCTTCAGTTATGAGAATCTTGACTCTGCTAAAAATTCCTATGAAAATCTCAAAAGAAAAATAATCGAACTTAGTAAGGACAAGGAGAAGTTCCATGAAAACAACGTTGAAGAGCAAAAAAAGAAATTCTTGGAGATAATAAATGATGATTTTAATATGCCGGGAGCTTTGGCATTCCTAAATGAAGTTCTCAGGTCATCTGCATTAAAGGATTGCGAGAAATATCACCTTGCCCTTGAATTTGACAAGGTTCTTGGATTGGGATTGAAAGATTTGAAAGAAGAGAAAGTTTCCATTTCTTCCGATATAAAAAAGCTTCTTTCAGAAAGAGAAAAGGCAAGAAAGGCAAAGGATTGGAAAAAGTCCGATGAAATCAGGGATGAGATAAGGAAAAAAGGATTCAGTGTTCTTGATAGTGCCGATGGGCAGAAACTGGAGAAGATAAAATGAGCGCAGCAAACCGTAATTTGGTAAAGAAGCTATTCCCGACAATTTATAGCCGAGGAATTCTGGACAGGCTAAGGAATGAATTGTGCTACAGGCTCAGTGCGACAAAGGAGTATCATTGGAGTCTCACAAAATCAGATGATCCCACTACTGGATCCATAGAATTTGTGAAATTCAGTTCCGAAAGGAAATGCCTGGAGACAAACATCGAAAAATTTTACAGATCCGAAGGATTCCAGGTTAGAAGAAGTGGTGAGGGGGCCCTGGAAGCTCTGAACGGAGAAAGGCAATACCGCATAGCGATAATAGAGAAGGCCCATTCCTACCAGGTCAGGATCTATGATTCTCCCATCCTAAGTTTGGTTGAAAATTAAAATGATAGTGGATTATCAAAAATTCAGATGGTTCTACACTTCTTCCGGCGCTCTCGTTATAGGGGGTAAATCTTCTGAGAGCAACGAAGAGGTTGTGAGAGTGGCTTCCAAAAATGCAGTTATGATGCACACTGAACAGCCGGGAAGTCCTTTCTGCCTGATTATGGATGACAATGTGACTGACAAAGATTTGAAGGAAATGGCCATATTCTGCGCCTGTCTGAGCAAGGCCTGGAAAAACAATAAAAAAAGTGCTGATGTTCATTCATTTTTACGATCCCAGGTTTATAAGACAAAGGACATGAATCTTGGAACATTCGGAGTGGAAGGAAAACTCACCCATTTCAGGGTAGATCTTAAGCTGTACCTAACCATTCAAAATGAGAAGCTTAGATGCGTTCCTTTCAAGACGGATATGGGATTCATCGTTCCTGGAAAAATGAAGAAAGAGGATGTGGCAAAGGAAATAGCGGAAAAGTTGAATATCAAAAAAGAGGAAGCTTTATCAGCCCTTCCTTCCGATAATATTGATATAACCTGGAGTTCAAAATAAACAAAAAATGGCCATATTTGCTTCATTTCAAATGGGGAAATCCAAGCTCACTGATCAGTTCCTGGAGGCCCTCAAAAACGCATTCAAGACCCATAGAATCGTCAAAATCTCATTTCTGCAGTCTTCCACAAGGGATAAGAATGAAATCAAGGCTATGGCGGGGGAAATGTGCAAGAAGCTTGAGGACAAGGATTCTCGATATGACTTCACATCCATAGGATTCAAGGCCACTCTGAGACGATTCAGGAAGAAGGGAAAGGATTCAAAGCAAGATTTATAATTCTTCGAGGCATTTATAGGGCATGGGACAGCTAATCTTCAGAAGGTCGGAAACATCGGCCAGGGAGCAGGGAGGAAATAATCCTGCCAATTATGGCCCCATAATGAAGAATAGTTATTTTAAAGTGCCCTGGAAGACTGCTCCGAATGCATCGGAAGAGCATTACAAAGGCACATCTCCCTTGGAACAGAGGTTTGTGTTCGGCCAGAAAAACAGCATCAATGAAGAAATGGAGCTTAGCAAATTGGACAGTGCCAGAAGAAGATATTTTCGAGGCATATAGGGAGATTGTTTCGGGGCAGGGTGATTCGAAGCAAGATTTATAAACCTCCTTTATTCAGTTAAATTAAGCTTGAGGGCACAAATGTGCTTATCTATCACCGCAAGGTGAGGCTTATTGAAACAAAATGGAAAGACCAATAACACCTTATGATATTGAATCGGGACAGTTTAGCAATGCCTTGAAAGAAGCATTGAAACAGGTTCCTGAAATACAGATGCCTGAGTGGGCTAGATTTGTCAAAACAGGATCTGGAAAAGTAAGACCTCCAATGGAATTGGACTGGTGGTACTCAAGAGCAGCAAGCATTCTTCATCAACTTTACACCCAGGGATTGGTCGGAGTTTCAAAGCTCAGAACAAGATATGGCGGAAAAAAGGACAGAGGAATGGCCCCATCGGTATTCTGCAGAGGATCGGGAAAAATAATCAGAGTAATTCTTCAACAGGCAGAGAAAGCTGGAATGGTTGAAAAGTTCAAAGACAAGAAAGCTGGAAGAAGACTGACTAAGAAGGGAGTTCAATTCTTGAATGAGGTTGCGGTTGAAGTTCACAAAGGAGCAAAATAAATGGCAAGATACAAATCACTATCCAAAAAACTTAAGTTGGGAAAGCATGGAAGACACACAAAGTGGGCTCCATTCTGGACAACTTTAAAGAGATACGGAAAAGGGAAGAGAATCCACCCTTCAAGACTCACTGCAGTCAAGAGAAACTGGAAGAGAACAAAGCTTAAGGTAACTCCAAGGAGAATCAAGAAATGGTATTAGAGCGATTGTATGTAATTCCTCTGAGAAAGGAATGGTTGAAAGTTCCAAAGTACAAGAGAGCAAAGAAGGGAGTAAAGGCAGTTAAGGAATTCTTATCAAAGCATATGAAAGCAGACATGGATGATGTTAAACTTTCAAGATGGGTTAATGAAAAAGTTTGGGGACATGGAATAAAGAGCCCTCCTTCAAAAATCAAGATCAAGGCAGTCAAGGATGACAAAGGAATAGTCCATGTTGAACTGTTCGAGCTTTCTGAAAAGGCAAAGAAATTTGAAGAAAAGGAAAGCAAGAGAAAGACCGAGATAACTGGAAAGAAGAAAGCCGAAGAGGCAAAGAGAAAGGAAGCAGAAGAGAAGGCAAAGAAGGAAACTGAAAAGCAGATTGAAACTGCAACCAAGAAGCTCGATGAAAAAATCAAGAGTGAAAAGGCAAAGGATGCTGAAGCAAATAATGCTGAATACAAGAAGGAAGAAAAAGTAATGGAACATGACGCTCACGCACACAAGGAACATGCACATGCAGAGCCTAAGACTGATGCTGCAAAGAAGGAAATTTCAAGACACCCTGTGAGAAATGTTCAGCAAAGATAGATTTCTAGAAGATTTTTATACTCGATTCTCAAATATTAAACATGGACATTAAAACTTTGATTAACGGCTGTTTCATAAATATGGACAAGCCGGAAGAGCCAACATCACATTCGGTTGATGAATGGGTTATGAAAATCCTTCATGTTGACAAGGCGGGACATTTTGGAACCCTTGATCCCATGGTCACGGGGGTTCTTCCAATTGCCGTAGGAAAGGCCACAAGATTGCTTCAATATCTCGTTTCTGGAAAGGAATATGTTGGAACAATGCATTTTCATGAAGAGGTTGATCTGAAGACTGTTGAGAAAGCAATCCAGGAGAAATTTCTTGGAACAATAACCCAATTGCCTCCCGTAAAATCCGCTGTTAAGAGACAGGAGAGGGAAAGGGATGTTTACGAATTTAAAATACTAGAAAATTCTGGAAAGGATTATCTGTTTTATGTGAAATGCGAGGCCGGAACTTACATCAGAAAACTTTGCCATGACCTCGGAGAATACCTGAAGATCGGCGCGCATATGACTGAGCTGAGAAGAACAAAGGCAGGATTGTTTGAGGAAAAGGATTGCATAACCCTCAATGATTTGTCCGAGGCCTATGAGCAATATCAAAAGTCAAAGATTCCCGCAAAGCTTTTGAAATGTCTTATTCCGATGGAGAAAGTCGTAAAGGAGAACATAAGATCCGTTGAGGTTAAGAAAGAGGCCCTGGGAAAATTGAAGAATGGAAGCCCGATATTTTTAGCACAGCTGAAAAAACAGCCTGAAGAATTTGAATTAAATGAACCTGTTGCTGTATTCTGCAATGGCCAATTGATTGAGATTGCAAGAGTTGTTTACGATGGAAGCATTTTTGCAAAGCCAGAAACAGTTCTTATCTAATTAACTGTTTAACAGGCGCCGTAGAAAACATTGTATTTCTCTCTTGTCAGTGTTACCTTAACTTTCTTTCCTATCTTCTGATCACAATCTGGAAGTGAGATGACTCTATCATTTGCGAATGCAAGCTTTTCTCCTGGGAATTTTCCATCGCAGACTATCTCACATTCAACCTTCTGATTCTTTCTGAATGGTTTTTTGAGAGTGATGCATTTTTTTATGTTGAAATCATCCTTGTCGAAAACAAGTTTTACATCGTATTTCTTTTCCAGGGGCCTGAGCTTTCCATAGAATTCATCGAAGGAGATTTGCTTTGCAGGCTGTTTTCCATATTCATATTCAAGAAAATTCTGTATTCCAATTGTCGGAGTTGTTTGTTGGGGTCTGAGTTTCTTCAGTTCAAGTCCAAATTTGATCATATCCTCAATCTCATGGTCATTTATTCCCTGCATCCAAACCGGAGCAATGAGAACGTCTGCTTTCTTTGCAATGTATTTGCACATTTTGATTACATGATCTGAAGGATAGGCTTTTCCAGCAATCTTTGATCCCATGTCGGAGCACAATGAATTAAGAGATATATTGAATCTTGTAAGTCCGGCCTTGACTAATTCATCAACTAGCTTTTCAGTCAGCAAAGTTCCGTTGGTGTCTATGCTGATCACACTTGCATATCCAGAATCTGTTATTTTTTGAATTAGATAAGGAAGTTTTTGATACATTAGAGGTTCTCCCTGGGCGTTTATGTGGGCTTCTACTTCAACTCCGGCCATGAATTTCTGTTCTGCAACCTTTGAGAATTCATCGGCAAGATAGTCTGCATTGACAACGAAATCCTTTTGCCTTTGATTAAGATCAACGGAGCAGAAAATGCAATTGAGATTGCATCCGGTTAGGGGTCGGACTTCAACAACATTGGTGTTTCTGTCCATGATTCCGAAATATAATGAACCTATCAAAGGGAGGAATCCTTCGTAAACATAGATTGTTTCTTTTCCCTGCAGGCTTTTCAGCTCATGCAGTTTCCTGTCAAGCATTGCATTGAATTTCTTCTTAACAACGTCTTCATTTCCGGAAATTATGAGTGATTTGTCCTTGACTTTCCACTTTCCAAGCTTTTCAAGGTCCTCTTCTGAGAGATCAAAGTAATAATATCCAAGAAAGAAGCCTCTAACTGTGTCCTTTTCTTCAAAGAACTTGATATCTTCAAATTTGAACTCTGTTTCCTTGGCCATATTATTTGGGATAAGATAATCTATTTAAAGGTATTTTCTCTGAAGTGTTCATGGGAAGAGAAGAAGAGATGTTGAGAGAAAGGATGAGGAAACTAGAGGAACTCAGAAAGCAGGGAGTCAATCCATTCTCATATTCATTTGATCAAAAGCATCATGCTGCCGATCTTCTAAAGAAATACGAGCATTTGAAGCCGGAAGAAAAGTCCAATGACAAAGTAAGCGTTGCTGGAAGAATAATGACCATAAGATCATTCGGAAAGCTGTCGTTCGTTCAGCTGCAGGACGCCAGCGGAAAGATACAGATATTCATTGAAGCTGGAGCCCTGGGGGAGAAAGAAAATGAATTCTTCCTGAAGCATTTTGACAGCGGAGACATAATAGGGGTTGATGGAATAATGCATAGAACAAAGAGAGGAGAGATTTCAGTTTTTGCAAAGAAGATAATCATGCTCACAAAGGCCATGCTTCCACTTCCAGAGAAATGGCATGGTTTGCAGGATAAGGAAGAGCAATTCAGAAGAAGATATCTCGACATTATCATGGATCCAGAGGTCAAGGCCTTGTTCGTTAGAAAGTCGAAATTCTGGCAGACTGTAAGAAATTTCCTTCTTGAAAGAGGATTCCTTGAGGTTGAGACCCCTGTTCTTGAGAATACCACCGGAGGAGCAGCGGCAACTCCTTTCAAAACCCATCAGAATGCTCTTGACATCGATGTTTACCTTAGAATCTCCATGGGAGAACTTTGGCAGAAGAAATTGATGGTTGCGGGCTATGAAAAGACATTCGAAATTGGAAGACAGTTCAGAAATGAGGGAATGGACATGGAACATTTGCAGGATTATACTCAGATGGAATTCTACTGGGCATATGCGGACTTCAATGATGGAATGAAGCTTGTTGAAGAAATGTACAAGAAAGTTGCTCAGGAAGTTTTCGGAAGTTTAAAATTCAAAATACACGAACATGAGGTAGACCTTGGAAAGAAATGGACTACCTATGATTATGAAACTTTGATAAAAGAAAAGACAGGAATAGACATGTACAAGGCAACTGCCAAGGACATAATAAAGAAACTTGCAGAATTGAAAGTAGAATATGCTGCCACCAATGACAAGTGGAAACTTGTTGATGTTCTTTGGAAATTCTGCAGACAGTCAATTTCAGGACCAGGATTTTTAATCAATCAGCCGGTTGAGGTTTCTCCTCTTGCCAAGAGAAGCAGAAAGGATCCAAGAAAAGTTGAACAGTTCCAGGTAATCATCGCAGGAAGCGAAGTTGGAAACGGATACAGCGAGCTGAATGATCCAGTTGACCAGGAAGAAAGGTTTAATGATCAAAGAAAGAAGAAGGAACAGGGAGACACCGAAGCCCATGAGCATGACAAGAGCTTTATTGAATCTCTCGAGTATGGGATGCCTCCAACATGCGGATTTGGAGTTTCTGAAAGATTATTTTCATTCCTTTCAAACAGGCCAATAAGAGAATGCGTTATTTTCCCCCTCATGAAGCCGGGAGAGGAAACAAAGGAAGAGAAAAATTTGGACAGGATTGTTGAGAAAGTTGTCGCAAAGGAAGAGAAGAAAGAAGTAAAACCTAAAATAAAAAAAGATGGGAAAAAATCAAAAAAGTAAAAAGGCTCCCAGACTTGTTATAAGATTTAATATTAAGAAATCCCTCCCTAGGGATGCTAGAATTTCTGTTAAAGTTCCTGAAGCACTGGATAAAAAAGTTTCTGAAATTCTTATGAAAGCATTCGAAAGGATGAAGCAGAACAAGAGAACAACGATTCTTCCACAGGATTTGTAAAATGTCTTTAGATCAACTGAGAAAAGAACTTCGAAGCAAAGCAATTCCTGGAAAGGCAAAACTGCTCCAGGGTTTTTTCAAGACGGGAAAGGGAGAATATGCCGAAGGAGATGTGTTTATTGGAGTGATGGTTCCTCAGACCCGAGAGGTCGCAATGAAATTCTCAGATATTCCCTTGGGGGATGTTGAGGATTTGCTTCATTCAAGGATACATGAAGAAAGGCTTTGCGCTTTGCTGCTTCTTGTCCATAATTTCAAGAAAGGAAATGATAGTGTTAGAAAAGAGATTTATGATTTCTATCTGAAGAATACGAAATGGATCAATAATTGGGACTTGGTTGATCTTTCATGCCATCGCATTGTGGGATATTACATTAAGGACAGGGATAGAAGCATTCTTTACAAGCTTGCAAAATCAGATAATCTCTGGGAAAAGAGAATTTCAATAATTTCTACTGCATGGTTTATTGGACAGGGGGACTTTGAAGATACTTTGAAAATTTCTGAGATTTTGCTCAATGATAAACATGATTTGATTCACAAGGCCGTTGGATGGATGCTGAGAGAGGTTGGAAAGAAAGATAAGAAGACTGAAGTGAGGTTTTTGAGAAAACATTATAAAAAAATGCCAAGAACTATGCTGAGATATGCCATAGAAAGATTTCCTGAGGATGAAAGGAAGAAATATCTTGCTGGAGAAATAAAATAAAACCTAAAATTTTGTATCATGGAAGCATAAGGAAAATCAAGGGCGAGAAACTTCTTCCAAGACAAGCTAGGGATTTAGAAGAGAATCCTGAAAGCATGTACAAGGCAGTTTATGCTACGGATGTTAGGGATGCCGCAATAGGCATGGCACTAATAAGCTGCAAGGGAATTGATGCTAGATTGAATTTTAGAAGACCTTTCGGAGTAATTTATCGAGGGTGGCCAAAACAAGAGTATATCTACCTCTATTCTATTCCCCAAAAAACTTTTATAAGAGGGAAAAAATACAAACATGAGTTCTATTCTTTTGATTCGGTAAAGCCATTCCGAATAGAAAAACTGAAAGTTAAAGATCATCTGCATCTTATCAGAAAAGCTTCTGAAAAAGAAAAAAGAACATGGTTCAAAAAGTATGGAACGGTGCCGCTTGATTTAGAAAATAATTAATTCAGTTCAACAACATCTTTCTCTTCAGGACCATAGGACAGCAGAGATATGCGAGGGTGAGGAAATTCAGAACAGATGTTTTTCATGATATCCTCTATAAATTTCTTGCTGCCGGAATAGCCAAGAGAATCTCCTATTTCTTCAAAGCAGTCCATGTGAGTTATTGCGATTTTTGTGCAGCTGTTCATTCTCATTACCTCGAGAGCGTTTTTCCATTCAAATTTTCCAACCCTTCTCAATCTTCCGCTTACCGTTCCCGTTTCTCCTCCGAGAGAATGGGCCCAGTCAAGAGTATTCTTATCAAAAATTTCATTTTCCAGAGGTCCTGGACCTACCCTGGTTACGTAGGGCTTTAGGACAGTGTAAATATCCCTCACGTCTCTTGGGCCGATTCCTGCCTCTCCAAGGGCAGAGGAGGCATTTGTGCTTCTGCTTGTTACAAATGGATATTCTCCGTGTATCAGATCCAGCTTTGCTCCGTGATCAACTTCAAGAATTATTTTTTTGTCTTTGTCAAGAGCAGAGTATACCTCTTTCTTTGTGTCGGTGAGATAATCTGAGAGTTCTTTCACATCCTTTGCGAAAAGCAAATCGCTTTTTCTCATGAGTTTATCCCTTCGGCATGGGCCTATTCCCCTTCCGACGCTTCCGATATCATTCATGAGATGGTTGTTTGCCTGTTCCTCTTCAAGGTGTTCCCTTGTGACTATGGTTGTTTTGTAGTCTATGCCAAGTCTTTTTGGAGAAAGATTTATTGCCTTGATTTCTGACAGGAGCTTGTCAATAGAAACAAGACCTCCTGCTCCGATAAGCAGCCTGGAGTTCTCATTTACAAGGCCGCAGGGCAACAGTGCCAGACCTACTCTTTTTCCATTATAATGTATTGAATGTCCTGCCTGGGGAGCCGGAACCCTCATGCAGATATCATAATTATTCTTAAGAGCGAGATAGGCTGAGATCTTGCCCTTTCCCTCGTCTCCTCCTTGCCCTCCAACTATTACGTCAACACCCATTTTTTTCCAAAAACCAAATCCAGTGGGAGATTATAAAGATTATTGGTTGAAAAAGATATTATTCAAATGAGATTCAGAATTTTTCTGTCAAATATTTCACAATAATATTTAAATATTAATATTTTTTCTGAGAATCATGAAAGAACAGGTGCTGGTTTTGATCAAACCGGATGCAATGGTGAAGGACCTCTATGGGTTGGTTTTAGATAATCTGGCCAGGTCTGAGTTAAAACTTGTTGCAGCAAAGCTTGTTAAAACAGACAGGGCAACAATCGAGAAACACTATGAAGTCCATAGGGGAAAGCCATTCTATGACAAATTGGTGGATCATCTTATTGGGAAGTATCATGTTGGGGAAGTTTTTGCCATGGTTTACTCCGGAGAGAATGCGATCAAAAGAATGAGAGACTTTGCAGGAGAAACCCATCCCGAGAAGGCAAAGCCAACAAGCCTGAGGGGAAGATTTGGAAGAATCCATACGGCCACGGATGTTTTTGAGAATGTTGTCCATGTTTCCGACGCTCCTGAGACTGCGGAAGCGGAAATCAAGCTGTGGTTCAGCCCCGATGAGCTTACGGAAAAGATGTACAAAACGAACAACGCCAAAGTAGAAAGGGCCGTTTGGGCATAGATTTCTGGAAACATTTATATTTCTATTTGAGTTTTAAAGATTTGTAAAAGAAGATGGTGAATAAGAAAAAACTTTTGAAAAAAGAGAAAACTAAGAAGGACAAGGAATGGGCCCTTGCTGTCAAGAATAAATTCAATAATCACTGTGCTCTCTGTGCCAGGAAGGATTATCTCAATGCCCATCACATAATACCTAGAGAATTTGCCGAAACTCGCTGGGATGTGATGAATGGAATTGCTGTTTGTCCAGTACATCATAAGTTGGGGAACTTTAGCTTCCATAAGAATGGGCTGTGGGCAATTAATGTTCTAAAGAAAAAATATCCCGAAATGCATGATTATCTTGTAGATAAAATTTGCACCATTGAGATTGATAGGGATCATGAAGCTTTAGAAAAGTTAGAAGATGAAAACTAGTCGACAACATAAAGCACTATTCTGGAGTAAACTGAAAGATAACACTGTCCAATGTCATCTCTGTCCCAGAAATTGTGTGATCAGGGATGGGAGCAGAGGAAATTGCGGAGCAAGATTAAATCTGAAAGGAGTTTTGTATTCCATGAATTATGGAAAGGCTGCTGCTGCCGGTCTGGATCCCATTGAGAAAAAACCCCTTTATCATTTTCTTCCCGGAGAAAAAACCATGAGCTTCGGGGGAGCGGGATGCAACCTCCATTGTTTGTTCTGCCAGAATTGGGAAGCAAGCCAATGCATGCCGGAGGAAATAAGATCACTGAATCTTCCTCCGCAGGGGGCAGTTGACTATGCCCACAAAATGCATTCAAGAATAATTTCCTACACTTACACTGAACCGACGATATTCTACGAATACATGGATGACACTGCAAGGATCGCGAAAAAATCGGGGATGAAGAATGTTATTGTGAGCAATGGTTTCACAAATCCAGAACCTCTCAAGAAAATTGTCAAGATGATTGATGCAGTAAACATTGATATTAAGGGGGATAGAAAATTTTATGCAGAACTTACGGGAGCACATCTCGAACCAGTTCTAGAATCTCTGAAAGTGTATAGGAAGAGCAGGGTTTGGATTGAGGTGACCAATTTGCTCATTCCGGGAAAGAATGACTCTGAAAAGCAGATAAGGGAACTTGTGGATTGGATCGCAAAGAATTTGGGGAAGGATGTTCCCGTACATTTCTCTGCATTCTGGCCAACCCACAAACTGCAGGATATTCCACCAACAACCTTGAAAACCCTGAAGAGGGCAAGAGAAATTGGGATGAAAAAGCTAAACTATGTTTACACGGGAAATCTTCCCGATGATGAGGGGAACAATACCTACTGCCCTTCGTGCAAGAGCATGGTGATAAGAAGAAAGGGATTTTCAGTCGTTGAAAATAATCTCAAAAATGGAAAATGCGAATGTGGACAAAAAATTGCAGGTGTTTGGAAGTAAAATTTTCATATTACTTGCATTAGCAGGTTTAATTTTTCCTATGGTTTCAGCCTCTGGGGAAAATATTTCATTTTCCTATCCCCCTTCTGTCGATTATGGCGAAGAATGGTCGGCTTCGGTTGAGCTGATGGGTTTTTCTGAAAACCTTTGGGATGTCAAGATAGATGTTTGGAATTCCACAACCAGAATTTCTGAAATGGACAATAATGGGGACTGGAAATCGACAAATTATTATTTTATCGGAGCAATAAACAATTCTGTAACTAATTCTAGCTCATTTGATTTGAACATATCAAAAATTTATGAAGGTGATGCTGTCATCAATGTGAGCATTAGAAAAAATGGAGGTTCTACGGTGTACAAATTTGGACCCTATCCTCTGACTGTGGATTATGTTGTTCCCGAAGTTCATGAAGAACCAGTAGAAGAATCTGTTGTAGAGAATGAAACTGTTGAAGAAACTGCAAATGAAAGTTCTGTGGCTGAGACAATCGTACCCGGTGCAACTCCTGAAACTGAAGAGGTAATGCCCGAAACAATTGAAACCTCAAAACCTGTAGATTATAATTCTGAAAGTCCTCCTGTCTTTAGCATGTCCAAGGAAAATGAAGAGGCCAAGGTAACTGGAGAGGTAATTGTCAATCCCAAGGATGAAAAGATCAAGAATGTGTCAATTTATCTGTTTACTGGGACCCTGATTCTTGGAGCTTTGTACCTTGCAAAGCTGAGGTTTTGGAGCTAATTAACAGGAAGGTTGATTGTTTTTGAAAAGGAGGTTGATTGTCAAGGAACCTTGGTTCCTTACATGATAAGGTTTAAAACTGCTGAATATTCTAAGTTTTTATGGCTGAATATAAGGAAAGAATCAAACAGGGATGGCTTCATGTAAATGTAGTTATCGAGATGCTTGGAAAGCCCAAGCTGTACATCCAGCAGGTCATGACTTCTCTCATGGAAAAGATGAAGAAAGAGGAAAGGATGGAGATTATTAAACAGGATGTTGCCGAACCAAGAGAACATGAGGGATACTTCACAACATTCGCAGATGTTGAAATGGTCATAAAGGACATGAATGCTCTCCAGGAATTCATATTCTCATATATGCCGAGCAGTGTGGAAATAATAGAACCTACGGAAATCAGTTTATCACTGAATGACGCAAATATGCTTTTCAACAACATGGCCGCAAGACTGCATAGCTATGATGACTTCACAAAGAAGCTGAAAGTTGCCAACATACTCATGACCAAAAAGCTCAGAGAATTTAAGCCCGATATTTCTGAAAAGGATTTTGATTTCGAAGATTCTGCTGCTCCTAAAAAAGATAAGGCTGCAGAGAAGAAAGATAGTGAAGAAAAAAGTGTTGAAGATAAAAAGTAAGTTTACATCATCTGCTCTTTCTTAAGTTTTTCAAGTGCAATCATGAGCTCAGGTTTTTCCTTCTTTCTCAGTTTGAAAAAGAAGAATGCTGCTGCTGCGACCACTGCAAGAACAAGCATTCCCCAGCCTACATATTTCATATTAACTGAGGAGGATGAAGGGTTTGTCTTCAGGGGTTGAACTGTTTGATTTGATGGAGTGGCAGTTGAAGAAATGGAGATGTGGACAGGGATTGATGAAGTGGTTTTGGATTCTAGGCTGATTATTCCGTCATAGTCTCCGAATGCCCTGGAGGTATCAAAGTAAACAATCATCTTCCTGGTTTCATTTGGTTTGATTTCAAAATCGGATGGAAGGATCTTGTCAATAACTGCAGATATTCCCATGAATGTGACTGTGACGTTGTCAGAGGAGGTTCCTGAATTTCTAACATTTAACTCAATCTGATATTGGGAGGAGGGGGCAAGGGTTTTGTTTATTGAATTTTCAAGGAAACTTACTTTTGATTCCATGAATGATGTTCCGACATTTCCGGAGGAAATATTGTTTATCTGGCTCTGGGAAAAGGATTTAGGATAAATGATCATTGGAATGCTGTAGGAACTTTTTACGTCGTAATTGCTGTATTCAATTGTCATGGAAGTAATCCTGGTTGAGGGGATTGAGGGAATTGAAACTCTTACTTCCTTTCTTTCCATGGGATTGAGGAAAACTTTTGTCTCGAATGGGCTGAGAGAAATTGTTGCATTGATTGGGAAGATGCCTTTGTTTGAAAGAGTGATTGTTTGATTTGTTTCGGATGAGACTTTGAAAAATCCAGGTGAGAATGCAAGAAGCGGCTCTATCTGGTCATAGGAAAATACCTGGAGAGCAAGAAGCGTCTCTTTCAAGTCCTGGGAAGATTGGATTGTGTTGAAAAGCCAGTCATCTGCTTTCTGCTTTGCAACATTGTCCTTCAATGCCCGGAGAACGGCAACGGTCGCAGGAACGCTTGGAGCTGTGGAAACGGCAAGGGAAGATTCCGACCAGTATCCTTCGGGAGCCTGGTTGTTTATGAGATAATCTGAGAGTTGGGAATTTCCAAGGAGATAGGAAAATGCTTTTTCTTCTGTTGTCTGAGTGTTCTGATTTAGCCATGTTGTTTCAGAGGAAAGTGTTTCCCCTATGGAATCCAGGGCGAAGATCGCATAGGCGGTGGATGTTGCATCACATGTGCTTCGGTAGGAAGCGCCCCAGCATTTGTTGTTGTTCAGGATTATGGAATAGTTTATTCCAGAGGACATGGGGAATTCACTTATCTCCCCCATGATGGTGTGGGAAATCTTTGCGCTGTTGACAATGCAGTTTGTTGAGACTGGAATGTTGGAATCATCGGGAAGAGTCAGATCAAATGAATTTACTCCAGTCTTTACTATAATGTCTGATGAAGTTGAACCAACACTCAACTGGCATGTTTGATTTAAGGACGATGAAAGGATCATGCTCCACAAACCAATTTTAACATTATTTTCAGAATCATGGAGCCAGGCTACTATTTTTTCGGTGGAGTAGTTTGCTTTCTTCAGAGCCATTAGGGCAAGGGAGGTGTCTTTAACATTGCATGTTGAGGGAAAGCATTTGCTCTGAAAACTTTTTGTTAGAAGAGACTGTTTTCCATCATTCATCAGTCTTTGATCATAGGAAAGGGCAAGCATTGCAAGCGAGTTGTCTTCAACGTCCAGGGAATTCCAGTTTCCATCAACCTTGCTGATTACCGAATTGTAAAAGCTGTCATAGGTTCTTTTAATGATAAATGGGGTCTCTTTCTTTTCCTGTCTTAGGATGTCTTCCTTGCATAGGGCACTCACAGAAAAAATATTCTCGCCATAGGTCTTTGCAACATCAAAATAAACAAGCCATTTGTTTGAAGAAACCTGGACAAGATTGAATACTGGATAATACTCTTTGCTGTCGGAGTAGAAATGGATGCTGTCATCGGTCAGAGGTCTGGAAATGTTTCCCGTGATTTCTGCCCGGAATGTTTCTCCGGAGAAGTATGAGCTTCTTGCAAGATTTACCTCGAGACACTGCGCAGATACTAGCGGAATTATTAGGATGGCGAGAAGAAATACGAGAAATTTAGATTTCATTTTTCAGAGAAGCCCTTTAGCTTTCCAACTGTCTCTTCCAATTCTCTTTCGGTCACCGTTGGAATCTTTCTCTCAATTGTTCTTTGTGGAAAGAATGGCCTGACCGGAGGCTGGAATGTTATCTGCTGCTGAGGTGATGGCGGGACGGATGGTTTGCTCTTGAATTTTATCATTCCCTTGAATTTGTCAAAATATCCTTTTTTGTTTCCGAAGTATCCTCCAACTCCAAGAGCAAGGAGGATTACAATTATAATTATCCAAGTCATGACCGGAATCCCGCTGTCGCAGCCCTGGGAACAGCAGATCTGGGTCGAGGTTGCATCGCTTGAGGCAATTACGCTTCCGGAGCATTTTTCAGCAGAGCAAAGGCTTCCCGACTGCTGTGAACAGGTTGATGTCGATGCTTCGCAGGATCCAAGGCAGCATCGGTCAGTTTCGAGGGTTGTTCTTATCTCCCCGGTGCAGGTTTCATCCGAAGAACATTCGGTTCCAGCTAGATCGGAGCAGAATTTCTGGCAGGAAGGATCATTCATATCGATTAGGCCGTTTCCATCGTTGTCAAAATTATCATCGCAGGTTCTTTCAGGATTTTCACAGACTCCTTTTTTTCCTGCTGAATCGGTTACGGTTTCTCCAAGGCATGTTGGGTCGAAGCAGTTTGCAATGGCGGTACAGGCCGATTCCGATGGCCTGCAGCAGGTTTCTCCGGCAAGGCAGGAAAGTGTTGATTCTGTTTCTCCGGCTTCACAGGAGGTTCTGCATGATCCGCCCTCACTTACGCAATCCCCTATTGGAGTTGAAACGGTCTTTGACCAAAGTGAGAAAAGAATGAATGCCGTGTCTTTTATCTTGTATGTTCCCCAGCTGAAATCAGGATTCTGATTTTTTACAAGCCATGCCCTGGCCTTGGTTATGTTGTCAGGAGCATAATCGGTCAGAACCATGGATGCAAGAGCAGTGTCCCAGTATCTTCCGTAGCCGCCAACATCTGTCCAGTATCCGTCCCTGGATTGCTGGGAGAGAAGGGAAAGCGCATGGTCCTCATTTGTTGAAAGTGCGAAGAGCAGTGCGTCTGGAAGATATTTCTTGTTGTTGGCTGCTTCTCCAATCAGATATGGAAGAAGCTGAGAATAATCTTTTCCGCTCTTCATCAATGCATATGCTGCCCAGAGTGTTCCCTCGTAGGTGCAGGATGATCCTTCCTTGAGGCAAAGGGTGTTTATCTGAATGGTTGTTGGAGCGTTTGAAGTCTGTGGCTGAATGTAGAGAGTTGTTCCGAGTTTGTATGGAAGAGAAACGGATGCCGAGGTTGAATCTTCACAGGTTATGGAGAATGATTTGTCAATGCAGCCGCTCTTTAGCTTCAGCCAGTATTTGTCTCCGGAAAGTTCAAGGCAGGATGATGAGCCCATGGTGTAGGTTCTGTCTTTGTTTATTCCTATGGTGTCGGAAACCTGTCTTGTTGTTTCATATGTGACTGTGCAATTGTTTGTTCCCTCTGAATCTATTTGTAAGTACCATAAAATTCCAGAAACACTAAATGCCTTTTGCTGTGATGCAAGCCAATCCATTGATTCGGTTACATCTTCTCCAAGTCTGCCTAGAGCAAGTGTTGCAAGGGCCGTGTCCTTGACTGTGCATGCTGATGCGGGCCAGCAGGCGGCGGTTGAATGTTTTTTTGCAAGAAGGGCAGTTCTTCCATCTCCGGAAATTTTATCATCATAGGCGAGAGCAAGGAGGGCAAGGGATGCGGTTTGGGAATCGAGAGTTGTCCATTTTCCGTCAACCTGGTTGATCAGATAGGAATAGGCAGAATCTACTTTTGTTTGATCAGTATCTGCTGCCAAAACAATATTTGAAAGGCCTAGAAGCAGAACACATGCTAGTAATAATATAGCTATCCCCCTCTTTTTCATTTAATCCTCAGGGAAATCTTATTTAAAATACTTTCTAAAAATAGAAGGGTTCATCTCCACTGAACTCTTTTGTAATATCCCTTGCTTATTCCGGTTTCAACCTGGTTTTTTTGTGATGGAGGGGTTGTCTTTTTTGCCGTTCTTTTTTTCTTGAAACTTTTATCCGAAGGTTTGTCCTCATCTTTTTTATATCCACCATACATACTTCTCTTTTTTACAAGACAGTAGTTTACGGGATTTTTTATTTTGGCGCAGAAAAAATCAGGATTGCAAACCCCTATGTCCTTGTATTGAACCTTGTCGCAGTTTGGAGGAAGCATGGATTTCTGCCGGGAATACCAGGAAAGTTGTGACATGATATATCCGTCCCTGAGAGGGGGATTGTTTTTTGCGTTCCATTCAGCAAGCTTGGCTTTCATCTCTTCCGATGGAAGATTTATTGCTCTGAAGAAATTTATCAGAACGAAAAGTGCCCTCTTCTTTCCATCGTCCTTCAGCCCCTCCAAAATTTTCTTAACGCAGGGAGGATACATGTCGGGAGAAACATCTCTTATGACAAACTCTTTTTTCTCGTCAGGGTTTAGGTTTGAGATTGTTCCGTCTTTTTTCTGGATTGTTTCATTTGATTTTGGTTTTTGCTGCAGGATATTTGGCTTTGTTCTCTGCCAGTCCATGGCCTGGAGCATGAGTTCCTTTGCCTCATTCTTTTCCGGATTTGGAAGATAGGGTTTTGGCTCAACTCTTTCTGGCTTTGCCCAGCCCAGTCGGAATTCCCTGAGCTGTTCTGGTTTTATGACAATGCTTGCAAGTCCTGATTTTTCATTGAGAGAATAGGGCATTCTGTAGAGGTGTCTGGATGAGATGAGAATTGTGTCAATGTCCACCAGGGTGAAGGGATCAAATTGTCCGTCTTTGTAAAAATAGTCCGATGGCTTCTGGAGTTTTTCCTTCAGATCATCCACGTCGGTTATTTCGAGAATTCTTTTTCTGAGAGAGTCCACAATCAGCTGCTGGAGATAGGATGCAACCAGTCGGGGGCCTTCGGGAAAGAAATCCTTTATCTTGATCCCTTTTACTTCGGCAGGGAATGCTTCAAATCCGACTCCGATGTGCCATCCCCCTCTTCCGGAAAATTTGAGTCCGATGTTGTGGATGTTGTGGAATTTCATGGCGTCTATAACCAGCTCTGCGGCAATCTTGCTGTATTCTATGAAATCGCTGTCAATGTCAAGCATGAGATCCCACCCTATTCTTATTTCGCTCAGCTGCTGGGGGGTCAGAGCGGTTTTGAGATCCATGGGATTTCTCCAAAGCTCTTCAGAACAGTGAAAGGAGGTTGCTCCCTTCTCTGCCAGGTTTGCAATATCGTTTGGATATTCAAGAATATCGGGTCTTCTTCCAAATGAATCGGAGTATCTTACGGCAATTTCCTTATTTCCCGCATAGGAGACAATGGCATTCTGCACATCCTTTCTATTATAATACTGTCTGGCAATCCTCTTTACATCCACCATAGTGTTTGGATAAAATTTTTCTTTAAATAGTTTAGTGTGTTTTGGTTTGATTTTGGCCCAATCGGTTGAAATTCTTGCTTCGATAATCAGTGCTTCACAGAATAACAAACCTTAAAAATGAAATTATCTCACAAACCTTATAGTAAAATCAAAGGAGGAAAACCATGTTAATCAAACTTGCAGACTCAAAGGCATTCTCTGACGCGATAGCAATAATGTCAGAGCTCGTAACCGAAGTCAGAATAAAGGTAAACAAGGCTGGACTGAGTGCAATTGCGGTGGATCCTGCGACGGTCGCATTGATTTCCCTGAGAATTCCAGCTTCGGCATTCACACAGTTTGAAGCTGAGGAAGAGGAACTTTGCGTCAAGCTAGAGGATTTGAAACAGGTTTTGAAGAGAGCAGAGGCCGGGAGCATGATAACCTTTGAGAAAAAAGAAAACAAACTTCTTATCCACATCCAGAATGAAGTGAAAAGAACATTCACCCTTTCTCTGATCAATCTTGAATCGGAGGAAAAGGCAATTCCGGTTTTGGAATTCACAAGCAAGGTTGAGATGTCATCGGACATGCTGTCCAAGGCCATCGACGACGTTTCCATCGTTTCCGACTCATGCACTTTTGTGACAGGAAACACTTTCATAATTGAGGCAAAGGGCGATCTGAACAGCTGCACCGCAGAATTCGACATGAACAGGGCAAGATTCTCGGGACAGGCAAAGTCGAAATATTCCTTGGAATACCTTCAGAAATTCATAAAGGCAGGAAAGCTTTCCGATGTTGTGCAAATACAATATTCAAACGACTACCCTGCAAGACTTGATTTCAAGGGAAATGTTGAAATGACTTTCGTTCTGGCTCCAAGAGTTGAAGAAGAGTAAACTAAATTTTCTTTCAAAAGAAACTTTAATTAAAGAAATTAATTAGCAAAAAGAAGTTTAATCAAGAAAATTCAATTTTCCAACCCCCATATTATATATTATAGCTTCCCGAGGAAACTTTATAAATCAAAATTCCCTTAGAGATAGTGTAAAAATGGGGAATAAAAGAGGTCAGATAGCACTGTTTGTAATCATTGCCATCGCAATTGTTGCAGCAATAGTTCTTGTATACATGTTCAGATCCTCGATATTTTCTCCTGCACTTTCTGCAGAGGAATCTCAGAAGATTGTTTCTTCTCAAGTTCAACCTGTCAGAGATTATATTACTGAATGCATGAAAATCTCTTCGCGAAGAACATTGAATACCATGGGAAGACAGGGAGGATATGTGCTTCCAAAGTTGGAAAGAGTTTCAATACCTTCAAATGTGATGCCCGATGCTCCGCCCATTAGCTATGCCCTGTTCTACGATTCTTCAAGGGGCTATGTCAATCAACTTCCATCCATAAACGAGATGAAAACTGAATTTGCCTATTGGCTTGAGAACAGCGTTGAGTTTGAAAATTGCATCAATAAATTTGCTCCTTTCACAAAGATTTTGGATGTCCAGAGTTCCTACAATCTTACTGTCGACAGAAAGAATTTGGATTTCGGAGAAACCTCCGGAGAGATCGTGATCCCATTCACCTATCCTGTAAAATTGAGCAAGGGCAATTCCACAACCCTTGTTGACAATTACGTTGTGAAGATTCCAATCAACCTGCAGAGAATAAGGGAAACATCGGCAAGAATAACAAATTCCATAGCCATTGGAAAAAATTACATGGAAGTCATAAGAGATGAGAGTGAAGTGGTGTGGGCTGAACTGAGGGATAATCCCGACGCTGATAAGCTGTTCATCGGAGCAGAGGCATTCAACAATGCACCTGCCGGATCCGGAGGAAACACCAATAATGATAAAAACCTGCTGTTCACATTGAGATATGAAAGGACAGGCCTGGATGCGCCTTTCGAATATTCATTGTTAATCGGAATACCTGCATAAAATGAGAAGTGAAAAAGAGAGAAGAAAAGAGAAGGAATTGAAAGCAATGGCTGTCTTTGGCATTTATTTGATGATTTCTTTGACCGTTGTCTCTGCCTATGCTATGAGAGAATATAACGGAATCCAGACTGATTTGAAAGGAGAGGTTTCAACTGTTTTGATGGGGTTCCTGAATTTCATGCTTCCTTCGGTTTCCGCTGCCACTGGATGCTGCATTGTTACAACCTCCGGAGAATACTGCAAGGAGGGAGTTCAAAGTAGCGATTGTGCAACGGGATATTACGGCGGAAAGTGCTCCGATGTTCCAAATGGGGAATGCAACCTTGGAACATGCATTCAGCAGAACGGCGATTGTGATGCTCAGACATTCAAGAAAAAATGCGGAGACAGTTTTGGATTCTGGAATCCTGCAACCCTCTTGGAAATAAACTCATGCACACCGACATGCTGCATATTCACAAAAGAAAACATTGTTGTCGACGCACAATGGGTGTTTTTCAAAAACAAATGTGAAAAAAATCCTCTTGTCAAGGATGGAAGCTTGGATGTAACAACCCAGGACATAACCTACAAGGCATGCAAGGAAAGCATACCTCCAAAGACGACAGGATACTGCACCCTTACGGCCAAGGCCGAATGCCAATTCATGGCAAAGTCTGAATGCGATGCGCAGAATGGAGACTTCTCAAGCAAGAAATGCGCATCATGCAAGCCAAACAGCACCCTTGAGGCCTACAACGGAAATCAGGGCTACGGAGTTTACAATTTTGATTCATGCAAGGGCCCTGAAAATATCGTAGAAAGCTGCGGAATAGAAGAAATCGTTGAAAACGTCAACGGTGTTCCGCACTGTGTGCTGAAAAGATGCAATCTCAACATCCCATTCACAAACCTCAATTATGACATGGCCTTTTTCAAAAAAGGAAATGTTGAAGTAAATGGCGCATTGAAATCGACTCCATACTCGCTTTCATTGGACCAGGGCAGCCAGGCCTGCGTCAACTTTGAGGGACCGGGAGAGCAGCATTACGCAGCAACCTGCCAGCTCGGAGAACTCATGGTTTTTGGGATGGACGAGAGCAGAGAAAAAATTTGCAGATATGGCGCAGGAATAACCTCCAGCGCAAATAACCTATATCAAAAATGCTCTGAATGCACCGACACCATAATGTCTAAAACATACAGCAAATGGGTGAACAGTGTTTTCAATTTTTTAGGAGCAGATCTTCTTAACATAGACTGGTGGGACTACTGGAGTCCTGGACAGAATGCGGGAATGTGCGACAAGGACGCCACCTGCGAAGCCCTGGGGGACTGCGTTAGGACTGAAAACAACGACTGTGTTCCAAGGTATGCTCCTGCAAACTCGGACATATGCGGAGAATGCATGGACACAAGAGCATCAAGCCCATGGAGCAAATGCGGAGAAGAGGTTCAATGCACATCCAGGGGAAATTGCCAGCAGGTTGTTTACAAGCAGAACATGTTTGCAGGGATAACAATCTGCGCCATAGAAACCATAACTCAGCAGGGAATGCTGTACGGGATACAAAAAATAATGCCCAAGTCTGTCACAACCAAGTTGGATGAACTGAAAAAGACTACGGATGAAAATCAGGCAAAGGTTGATGAATCGAGGGCAAAATCCAAGAGCGGTTGGACTAATATTTATAACAGGCTGAGAACCATCAGAAACGGAATCGTTTCCAGGGCTGCAGAATACCTATCTAATTTCTTCAGCCCAGTCATCCAGGTGCCGAAGGCTAAGTCTCCTACAACCACTCCTGCCACCGAAACCGCGGAGACCACTGAACCTGCTGCCGCGGCCAATGTCGAGGTCACAGCAACGGCAAATAAAAATACTATTGCTCCGGATAAGATCCTATCCGGAACAGTTTCAACGGGAGACTATGAGGATGCGAAATATAATTTTGAACTGGACAAGGCAGGCGTAGACTCCGCCAGCGTATACAGTGCCCAGCTGGGCAATGACCAGGTCATAAAATGGGATGCCGGGAGAAATATCTATTATGTCAATGATAAAATTGTAACCGACATAAAGCAGACAAATGGAATACAGGGATATTTCACAACCGGGTTAATAGAATCCCCTCGCCTGTTCCTGCCTAAAACCACTTCGCCAAATGTTCCTGGAGGAGCTGAAAGCGTTACAACCACCGGCCAGGTTGTAAGAGGATTCACCGGAGATGCAGTTGCTCCTTCTCCAACTCTGGGACAGCCAAGCGGCCAGACCACTCAAAGCGATTGCGTCTTCACAGTAATAGTCTCTACCTTGCCAAGTAACAATGCCTCAACAGTCATAGAATTAAATCATCTTAACAATATCAATAATTTCAATTCGAGAGTTGTGGCAACAAAGGTTTACAGGAACTGCGTATGCAATGTTCAAACAAAAAGATATGAACAGTGCATAGATGAAAGCAGAAGGTATGTTGAATCTACCACCTTTACGGATCCCACTGGAGCCAAGGGAGAGATTAATAGGCTGAATAATCTCAATATAAACTGCAAAAATTCTGATGCAAAGAGCAAGGTGCTTGACCCTAGATTACCAAACACTAATCCTAACAATTTGATCTGCCTTAGCACCTCTCCTGACATCCTTATTTATTCTCCTACCTGGAAGAAGACGGAAGTTTATCATCCCGGTGAAAAGGTTACCGATGATTTTATGGCAAAGTACTGTACTGCCGATACTTCTAAATTGAATGTGTGTGACAAGGCAAGACTGGCTGCGCTGATTACTGCTCCTGCAACTCCAACTTCTCAATCATCCACAACTGCCGCAAAACCTGCAGAAACTGCTAAGCCAGTTGTTATCGACGAAGCAGCACAAAATGAAGATCCCGAAACTGCTTTGCCTGTTTACAATGTGAGCATGAGTTTTAAGAATGTGGCCTCTTGGTGGTTCTTTAAACAAGGGGCGTTGGTCTTACAGGTAGATTATTTGGGGGAAACTGAGACCATCACAATAAAACCGAGATTGTTTGGATCAGGCTATATGGCCAAGGTAGTATCGACCTACCCTGGGACAAAGGAACAGCTAACCTGGGATTTAGGAATTGATGTTAATAAAGAAAATTTCAAGGGCACCAATGCATATGATTCATTTGAAAAAGCAGTAATAATCTCAAGAGGAAATAAAATCATGAATTATGAAACCCCTACTGGATACAGCTATGGATCACTTTATTATCAACTTGAAGAGCTTAGTGGAAGTAATGATGCCCAGGCCAAGGCATTTATTGCTAATTTGCCAAACCCTACTTGGCTTATGAAAGTGATTCCGGCATTGCAGAGCGTGAAATAAATATAAAACAATGAAAAACAGAAGAAATAGCATGAGAAGAGAAAGAGGAATGAAAGCAGTGGCGATGTTCAGCATTTATCTTATGATTTCTCTCACAATTTTCACAGCCTACTCGATGAGTGCGGTTTCGGCTCAGACAGTTCCTGCTCCAAAAAACAACTTAAAAACCACAACTGTGAATATTTTGAAAACAGACACAACAAATGCCCAGTATTATGGAGGATTGTATTATTTCCCAATGAGGGAAGAGAAGCAGGCCTATGAGCAGGGATACTTTGATTCTCTCAAGGTTCTTTTCGGATCATGGAAAAATTTCTGGAAATTCCTATCGAATGAATTCACTGCCTTGACCAAGGGCGCGCTCATAGGGCTGATAATCCACATCATAGGAGCAGACAAAATCGCACCATTCACAAGCCCGCAGTATTACATCAAGATGGCAGTTTGCGGCATAACGGTTGGCCTGGTTCCGGGGATTGGAATGGAGTTCTGCAAGAATTCAAAATTCGTACTGCCTGTTCTGACCTGCGGCATACAGACGGCGATAAATGGCAAGATTCTGTCAAAGAATGCCTGCGTGCCAGTTTCTGCCCAGGAAATGAGTGTTCCTACGGGATATCAGAATTGCGAGAAATGCCAGGGAGATTCTTTCCCATGCACCCCTCAAAGATGCCAGGCCCTGAGTGCTGACAGTTCCTGCGTTTATGACGCCTATGTCGAGAAATGCTATCCTGACCCAGTTAAACTAAAGAATTGCGATAAGACTTCTGGAACTCCTCTTTCAATATACCAGGTGAATAATGTTTCAATCACCTCATCAAATCAGTTTGCAAAGAGCAACATAACCTATGGAGATGTTTCCTTTGATGTTGAGATAAGGACAAATTTGGCTGCTGAATGCCGATACACTTCAAACAAGAGCGTTGGATGGGGGAAAATGATTGGAATGAGTTCTGACAGAACATTCCAGACACACACAACGGTGATGGACATTTCTGATCCAACAAGATCAGTATACTACTATTATGTCCTATGCCAGGATTCATGCAGAAAGCAGATATTCTCAAACATTGTTGAAGTTAAGATGGTCAAGGCATCAAAGCCAGACAATGAGGGACCGGTCATCGTCGACAAATTCCCTCTTCCTGACCTTCCAATTGAGGGCGGATTGAATAACAAGAGAGAAACCACCATGATCATCAAGACCGATGAGCCTTCGGAATGCAAATACAAGAGATGGCCAATCGCAGAGAGCATGGAATCATTCATCGGAAGCGTTGAGCAGATAGAGCGGGTTGCTTCCACACTTGTCGGAGCCGGAGCATCTGAACAGACCTTGGAATCTGAACTGTCTCTTACTGGATTGAGCTACAATGACGGAAACCTTACAATCATGCCTCCCGGAACAGGACAATATTCAACAACACACACTGTTAACTTTACGGGAAGCAAGGCATTGAATAATTCAGAAATTTATGCCTTTGTAGTTTTATGCAAGGACGCTGCTGGAAATATTGGAGAAATCCCAGGAGTGGTCAGATTCAAGGTAAGCAAGCCATTCAAGGTAACAATAAAAGAGCCAACGGACACGACAATGGAACCTCAGCCAGAGATATTGGTTTCAACCGAAAGGGGTTCTGCATGCGGATATGCCATTGATTCGAAGCCGGTTTACACAAACATGACTGCCTTCGGAAGCACAGGATTTTCAGACCACTCAACAACAATAGAACAGATATTATCCTATGGCCAGCACAAACTGTATGTCACATGCTTCGATTCGGACGGTTTGGATATTTCATCGGCAGAGAAGACATTTACCTTGTTAAGAGACAATCAGGCTCCTCAGATAATCAGAGCATACAAGGATGCAGACACATTATTCATAGCAACAAATGAGCTGACATCCTGCCAGTATTCAATCAAATCCTTCACCTATGGACAGGGCAGTGAGATGACCGAGAATTCTCCAAATTCAAAGACCCACAGAATGGACTGGAGACCAAGCACAGTTTACTACATAAAATGCAAGGATAGGTTTGGGAATGAGATGTCCTCCACCCTTAGGACCACAAGAGATGACAGTGTGGCCATATAGATTTCTGAAACTTTATAAATAGAATTTGTGTGGATATATTAGGATGGTGATTAAAAATAAAATTTTTGAATCAATGCGAACAGAGAATAAAAAAGGTTTTCATCGCCTTAATTCAAAAGGACAGATGGAAATGTCTTTCCAGCTGATATTCTCAATAATTTTGATTGCGGTTTTTATCTATGCGGCATTCTATGGGATAAGATATTTTCTTGAAAGGGCGGATCAAGTCCAAGTTGGACAGTTCCTTGCGGATTTGAAATCCGATGTGAACAGGGCATGGCAGTCGACGGAGATGAGCAATAGCTACACCTTCAATCTTCCAAGCGGTGTGAAGAAGGTTTGCTTCTCAAATTTCAATTATCTGAATTATAACAAGACCAATTGCCCTGAATTTGAGGTCTATAGGACTGCGGCGCAGAGAGAAGGAAGCAATGTGTTCTTCTGTCCTCCTTCGGGAGCAAGCAATGTGGGAGCGCCAGTACATTTCAGAATCGACTGTGGGGGGACGGACTGTCTAAGATTTCCAGTACAGCAGCCTTATTGTTTGAGTAATGATAATGGGATAAAGATAACTCTTGAGAGAAATCTTGGAGAATCGTTTGTTAAATTGAAGTGAGGAAGAGAATGTTAAAAAAAGCAAGAATTAATGGGAGGGGACAGACAGAATATTCATGGATTTTTTCTTTGATAATTGGGGCAGTAATCATTTTCTTTGCCATTTACTTTGCCACAAAGTATGTTGGAACCTCCACCGTTCAGTCAAGCGCAGAGATTGCAAGAAATTTTGACATTCTTCTTAATCCATTCGCAAGCATTGGAAGCATAACCACTCTGAGTTTGAGCAAGGAAGTGACAATGCCTGCTGATATGCTGTTGAATTTCACCTGCAATGCTGCCGGAGACTATGACAATCTGGCCGTAAAGCTCGACGCTAAAAACGCGGATTGGTTCAATTACAAAATAAGCAACAAGTACATCTTTTCTGAAAATCTTCATGGAAGAAACTATTGGGTTTTCTCAAAATCGCTTTATATGCCATGGAGAGTGGATGACATGATTTACATCGTCTCAGACAAATACTGCTTTGTGGGAGCTCCTGACAGCGTTATGAAAGAGATTAGGGACATGGGGGACAGCCAGGTTTCCTTGAATTGCAGTACTGGAAGCAAAAGGGTTTGCTTCGGAATACAGAATTGTGATATCAATGTAAATTATGGCCAGGGAACCGTTAGAAAAAATAGGGAGACTCTGACATTTTCAGGGGATGCCATGATGTATGGGGCCATATTTTCAGATAATTCAGTGTATAAATGCAATATTCAAAGACTGATGAAAAGACTGGCTGTGCAGTCGGACATCAACATAAAGATTGCAGATAAGCTTGGCTTTGAGGGATGTCAAACCACTGCTGTTAGGAAAGGACTTATTTCCTTGAAGTCGGCTGCAGAAAGCAATAATCTTTTGAATGTTAGAGATTTCGCAAAGGAGGTTGGAAACAGCAATCCTGCTGAATGCCCTATATTCTAATGATGAAAATAAATGGCAGAGGTCAGCTGAGAATACAGGAGATGGCTTTTGTTCTTCTGGCCGTTGTTCTTTTGGGATTTATTGCTTTCATATTCTATGCTAAGTTCCAGTCAGAGGGAATAAGAAGTTCCTCTGAACAGATCAAGGAAAGAGATGCACTCAGTTTGAGAGATAAGATTGCAGCCTTGCCTGAGATCAAATGTTCTGAGAAGCTTTGCATTGACAGGGATAAGGCAGTGATGTTGAAAGATTACAATCTCAAGGGAATGTTCCAGGGGCTTACTGAGGCAAAGATTGTTGAGCTTTATCCTTCCAATGAGACCATTGTTCTGTATTCTGGGGGAAAGGGGAATGTGACCTACAGCACTTTTGTCAATCTTTGCGAGCAGAAGAGTCTTGGGGGAATATTCGCCTATGATTGCGGATTGGCTCTTTTGGAGGTAAGCATATGAATTTCTTGAAAGGAAAGAGAGGGCGAATGAATAGGAAGGGTCAGGAGGAGATTGTAGGGTTTTTGTTGATTGTTTTGATAATCATCATTTTAGGAGTTGTTTTCCTTTTTATGTTCCAAAACAAACCGGTTGAGGAAAAGGACCTTCAGTTGGACAATCTTCTGATTTCCATGATCGGAACAACTATGGATGGAAAGACAATAGGGGAAAGGATAGATGGCTGTGAAAGAGGAGAAGGTTGTGTTGAACTTGGAACAAGTCTTCAGAATCTGACTTCTGTTGTATTCAAGAAGATGGGATATACTATTGGAAGGAACGTTAAGGGATACAATCTTACCATAAGCGAGGGGATTGATTATTCAATGGGCGGGGGAAATGTTACCTCAAGAAGCGTTGCTTCTGCAACAGTTGTAAGGAATAGTTTGGTTAAGTTAAAATTCTATTACTAATCTTCTTTTCTTAACACTCTAATTAGCAAGTAAATTTCTTTTCAAAAAGAACTTTAATTAAGAAAATTGATAATTCGTCTTCTTTCGTTAACGTTTCTTTCCAAGAAAGGTTAATTAAAACGAACTTGTAAGGAAACTACGTTTCCTTGACAATCAACCTTCCTTTATTTAGAATCTTATGTTTAACTGTAATGTATCTAACTGAAGGATAGGCTTAAGACTTTGTCTCTTTTGACCTTTTTTGACTGTTCTTATCAGTCTTATGATGCCAAAGTGCTGTAAAAGAGTGATGTCTTTCCTTACAGACTTAAAATCTCGGCCCAAACTCTTTGCTAGAGAGTATACTGATTCGGGATGGTTTTCCTTTATTGTATGGATTATTCTGGCTCTTTCGTTACTTAGAAGGGCTCTGACTTCGGCTACTTCTCCATAAAGATCGGCTTTTGAGAACATATGGAAGAGGGCTGAGAAAGCTGATCGCTTTAGTTCTAGGGAGACGTTTTTTACTGCATTTTTACTCTCTTTTTTAGGTGTTGGTTGTGGGTGATTGGCCATGGTCTACCATATATTGTAGTGGTTTTCCACTATATAAAGCTTCTCTTTTAGTTAGTGGTTTTAGCTTCTTAGATAAGTCTATAAGATATATTGAATATAGTGGTTATTCTTTACTAGATATATGTAAGATATATCTTAAATAACATATAAAATGATTTTTATCGACGATAAAATAAAATTTCAAGATTGATTGGGGAATAAAGCCTTAGAAAATTTATTATTTTAAAGAAAGCGAACGCAAAAGTTCGCTTTTTTATGACCAAAAACGTAAGGTTTATAAACTAAAATTTGGTTTATAGATTATTGCGCATTATTTTGAGATTATTTAATTAATTCCAAGGTGGTGCGTAATATCTAAACATGAATAATAACAATGAAAGGAGGTTAGTAACATGAAGTTAAACTTCAAAAAAATAGTACCGGTCTTAACAGGAGCAATCCTTCTCGGATCAACTATCGGATTCGCATCAAGCGCTGCTGCTGCAGTTAGCTACCCTACAACTTTCTCCGATGCCACAGTCGTAATTGGTTCTGCTTTAACAGATTCAGTTGCTGCAAATGACATCGCTGCAGATTTAGGAAAGCTTTCGGCTTCAACAAGCTTGTCTGGTGAAAATGTAAAAATTGAAACCAGTTCAAACAATCTCAACGTCGGAGATATGCTTAATGCAACACATCCTACATCCATAGACAGTTCAGATCTTCCTTCCTTGCTTGCAAAGGGAACTTTCCAAGCATCAGGTAGCTCTTATGACTATGAACAGGAAATTGCATTGGCAGGTGGAATGACTTTCACCAATGTCCAAGATGATGATTTGTCTGAAAATCCAGTAGTCGGAGTCGAACTTACAAGTGGCCAGTCAGTAGTCAATTACACATTAAGCTTCACAAAGAATGCTGAAAGTGATATTGAAAGTGGACATATGGTAGATTTCGAAGACACAGAGATAGAGATCTTAGGTAAATCATATACAATACTCAACGCATACAATGGTACCAACGTAAAGTTGGAACTTATGGGTGGAGCTGTAAATGACGTACTTGAAGAAGGTGCAAAGAAAGACTATGTCGTAAATGGAAAAACCTATTCCGTAGAAATTAGTTATGTAGGAGAATCCACAGTTAAGCTTATTGTAAACGGAGAGTCTACATCAAGCTTAGAAACTGGAGAATCTTACACACTTAAGGACGAAACAGAACTTGGCGTCAGAGACATCTTATACAGTGCTAAAACAGGATCAGCAAGCAAGGTAGAAATTACCTTAGGAGCTGAAAAGCTTGTTTTGGAAAATGGACAAGAAGTCGAGATGGCAGGAGAAACTGTTGATGGACTTACGTGCACCATAACAAATGGTGGAACAGCTGCTGAAGGAATTATATCCGCAATAAAGTTGGCTTGGGCAACAGATGACAAAGCATTCATATCAAATTTGGGCGCTTTGGAATTCCCTGGTTTGAAATCATTCAAGATTCAATCTGGAGATTTGTCCGTTCCAATGAAAGAAGCCATCACCATTAAAAATAATGGAGATGAAATCATAAGCATTACATTCCCTTTTGAAGGGGGCGTAAAAACTTTTGATCTTCTTTACGGAAATGAAACAATCAGCAATTTCACAGGATTAGGTAAGAATGCAGAAAATTCATTAGTTCGTTCTACAGGTACCACTCTTGTCTTCGATGAAGACACAGATCAGTATTTCGTAGCAACTTACGTGAGTGGAACAACTGCCGAAAGTTATCTTTTAGAGGCAAAGACATCTGAAGTAGATGATGTCAATTACACCTCTGTAAAGGACGTTGTAACAGGAGAGTATTTCTGTGAGGACAAGAAGCCGACCCAGACTTGTAAAGTTGGATCGATCGTCTTGACCGTAAACACAGTAGATGCTGTCGCAAACAATGTAACTTTTGCTAGTTCTGCTGGAACATTTGACAGAATAGTTACAAAGGAAGGTCTTGAAATGTTAATCCCTGCTGTCGCCACAACAGATACAACAAAAATGTTGCAATTCGTTGAGGAAGATAAGTATGGAAACATTGCATCAGGAGCAACATTCAACGTAACAGTTGGATGGACATCTGCTGATCAAGTGCAAGTAAGTAGCGTATCCCCAAGTATCTTATCTTTCCAGATGGGAGACTCTGAGAAATACGTTGCCTATGTCGCATCCGACCTAGCAACTAAACTATCTTATGATAAATCCGGTGATCAAGATTTCTTAGAAATCGAATATCACGGAGAAGAAGTCATAGGAAATGTCTGGATAACTGCACCTGGCGTAGTCGCTGGAAGTGCTCTTGTCGTTAAAGATTCGGAACTTACTGCTGCCCAAAAGGCAGGAGATCTTGTCGTAGTCGGAGGACCAGCTGTCAACAGCGTCGCTGCTGAATTGCTTGGCCTTGCATTCCCTACATATGGTACAGACGCAGCTTCTGGATTCAGTCTTGGAATGGCGCAAATAACGCCTTTCGAAGGTAAATTGAGCCCAGGTAGTGTTGCCTTGCTTGTTGCAGGTTATGAGAAAGACGATACAAGTGCTGCAGCCAAAGCTTTGATTGCAGAACATAAGTTCGGTACTTTGAAGACAACGTCTGCTTCTGCGTACACATACGCTTAAGTCTATAGTTGTTTAAATTTTCTTTTTCTTTTATTTTTTTATTTTTTATTTGACTGACTGGAGTCTCGTAAAATTTCTTTTCAAAAATGTAGGAAACTAAGGTTTCCTGACAATCACCTTCCTTTCAAAGAACTTTAATGAAATAAAATTAGATTGCCGGAAGGCTCATATCGTTAGAATTTTGTGAAAATATCCTCGAGAAAGGTTTTTAAAACGGTCTTTTTTAAGTATAACAGATGGAAGACAAGAAAAAAACTTCAAAATTTAGCAAGGTTGAGAGACAAGTTTTAGTAGTTCTGGCAGTTTTAGGGTTGGTGGTGCTTATCTCTATCGGAGCATACTATCTCATGAAGCCAAAGCCCGCATATTTTGAATATGGGCCATTTAAGGTTTATCCAAGAGGTCTTGCTGGAACTAGTTTAACGTATTATTACATTCCTTTCAAAAATACTGCTGGCCTATTGAACCAAGTTGCATTTAGGAATGATCCAAGAACCCTGGAGGATATTAATCTGAATGTTAGCGAGGAATTATGGAGGGGAATATCCCAGGTTTGGGTTTCAACTGATCCAAATGTTTCCTATGCTTCTATCCCTGCGGGAGAGATTGGAAGGCTTTCCATTGCCATAGGGCTTAATACTTCCTATGCCTTTAGCAAGAACGCTGGAAGCTATTATGCCATGAATTGTGACAATGCAACCTCTGAAATAAGGGTTATTGATTTAAGGGTTGGAGATGTTACAAAAGTTTATTCTGAAGGAGAATGCATGGTTATTGAAGGAAAGGATGATGTTGAACAATCAAGGGCCGCAGACAAACTTGCTATTACTTGGCTTGAGAGACTGGTTATATCAAAATGAAAATAAGAAAAATAGTCACAAAAACTGATTTGCAAAATAAGGATAAGAAAATGAAGACCTGGCTCACAGTGTTTATTGTAGTGATAATGGCTGCAAGCACTGCTGGATTTGCCCTTAATTTCAATTCTGACAGCAACGGACAAACCCGGACATACAATGGGACTAAATTCACTATAACTGATCAGGGATGGCAGCCAAAGGGATACGACATTTACACAAGCTATCTTCCACAGGATGTTGAAAATGTCAGTTTAAGTGGAAACTTTGTTGCCAGTGATTTCAGTGCAAAGGCCTATCTGATTTCTCCCCCTTATCTGCAGAATGATGTTCTTGAATTTTTGAAGTATCTTCCATTGCAGAATCTTCAGCAGGCATGTTTGATTGAGGATGAAAATGTTTCATACTGTTCCAATGTTCCAATCAAAAGCTGTGCCGATGCCTCCTCCCAGAGTGCGATAATAATCATCAAAGAAGGAAATCAGAGCTCAGTAAACTATAACGGATACTGCCTTGAGATAACCAGCAATTCTGGAGATATGACAAAGGCTGCCGACAGGGCATTATTCAAAGCCTACGGCATCATGTAAACTTCTTTTCTTAACAATCTAATTAGCAAGAAGTTTAATCAAGAATAATCTTTCTTTTAACAAAAAAACATTAATGAAAGAAAACTAGTTCTTTGTCTTTTTCATAAGGAAGGTTATGTCGGAGAGGAATGGATTCTCTTTTATCTTGAAGATTTTTAGGGTAAGAAGCCATATTAGGAATACTAAAACTATGCTTCCAAAGTACCAGAAGAAAGCATGAAGATAACTGAAGTATTCTGAGCCTGATGAGAACATCAAAGCCAGTTTTGTTATTCTAAACACATTGAAGGCAAAGAAGACCAGAATAGTAAAGGATAATGCCCTTATCCTCGTCTTTAGAGGCATTTCTACGGCCAAATTCAACACAATAAGGAGAAGATAGGCCAATCCTGCTATGCATGCGTCTATGAGT
>Ga0247841_10001186_pt1 | contig 61066 bp, 53 predicted proteins | sample LaCruzMarch2015__2_FD_192410 | JGI IMG/M metagenome (GOLD analysis project Ga0247841, IMG submission 192410) | Freshwater microbial communities from meromictic Lake La Cruz, Castile-La Mancha, Spain - LaCruzMarch2015_18m | ecosystem: Environmental > Aquatic > Freshwater > Lake | place: Spain...
CTGAATATGCAGCAGCAGGAGCGGCAAACTTTCCTTATTTCCAGCTTGGTTGTTTAATTGTCGGTGGTTTGATTCTGGTTTCTTTGAAACGTAAATATGAAAAGATGTATGCCGGTGAAGTTGTCGGAGCTTTTGCTCTCTACACAATCCTGATGGCTCTTTTCACTAATCCGGTAATTGAAATGGTAAAGACGATCGTAACATAAGAATAAGTTCAAACTAAACAGTAAAGAACAAACATGATCTTTGAATATAAAAAAATCCCCTTAAGGCAAACACCTTAAGGGGATTTTTAATTGGCATTATACACTTTCCAATATAATCGACATACCCTGTCCACCGCCGATGCATAAAGATGCCAGGCCGTATTTAACACCCCGTTTTTTCATCTGCATGGCCAGTGAATAAGTAATCCTGGCGCCGGTGCAGCCGATGGGATGTCCGATAGAAATTGCTCCGCCGTTGACGTTGCAGATATCCTGATTGACACCAAGCTCTTTAATGCATGCCAGAGCCTGAACGGCAAAGGCTTCATTAAATTCAAGCAAGCCCATGTCTTTCATCGAGAGGTTGAGCTTCTTGAACAGCTTGCGCGTTGCCGGAATCGGGCCAAGACCCATGTAAGCGGGATCAACACCACCGGAGGCATAACCAAGGATTTTAGCCAGAGGTTTTAAGCCCAGGGCTTTTACTTTCTCTCCGCTCATGACGACCACTGCCGCTGCCGCGTCATTAATACCTGAGGCATTGCCTGCCGTTACCGTTCCATCTTTTTTAAAGACTGGTGAGAGTTTGCCCATTTTTTCCAGGGTAGTATCCAGGGGACGCTCGTCCACTTTAAATATTTTTGGATCGCCTTTTTTCTGTTTAATTACAACTGGAACAATTTCATCAGCGACGGCGCCTGATGCGTTGGCTTTAAGTGCGCGCTGATGGCTGGTGAAGCCGAACAAATCCTGCTCCTCGCGGGAAATTTTATACAATTGGGCCAGGTTTTCCGCCGTCATACCCATGTGGTAGGCATTGAAGATTTCATAGAGTCCGTCATGCACCATCAAATCTGTAATCTGGCCATAGGGCATGCTCATGCGATATCCCCAGCGGGCATCAGCCAAAGCAAAGGGAACATTGCTCATGTTCTCCATTCCACCGGCTACAACGATATCTGAATCGCCTGCGAAAATTGACTGGGCAGCCAGCGCAATGGCCTTCATACCGGAGGCGCAGACTTTGTTTACGGTATAGGCGTTGGTCTCTTCCGGCAGTCCCGCGTAAATTGTTGATTGTCTCGCGGTACTTTGGCCCTGGCCTGCCTGCACGCCGTGTCCCATGATAACTTCATCAAAATAGACCGGTTTGAGACCTTTGTCATAATCATCATATTTTTTGTTGATTTCTGTTTGATCAAAATCTCCGAAGGGCTTGGGCCGATAAGATTTAATATCATCGGTAATTGTCGGTCGCAGGCCGCAGCGCTTTATGGCCTCTTTAATTACGATAGCGCCCAATTCAACAACTTTAACGCCTTTTAAGGAACCGCCGAATTCACCAACGGCAGTTCTGGCACCATTGACAATAAAAGCTTCTTTCATTTGTTTTCATACTCCTTTCTTAATGTCTGATTAATTATTTTTATTGAACTTAAAGTCCATTTTTTTATTTTTCCCCCCATATCATGTCCCATGTAAACTGGCAACCCATTCCATCAGCCGCAAAAAAGCCGAAGAGATTTTTGCCCCTTCGGCTTTTTATGTCTATGTACACGATGAATGACGCGTAGGGCATTCACCTGATATTACAAAATAATTAGTATCGGCCGCCGCCTCCACCGCCACGGTTACCGCCTCCACCCCCACGATTTCCGCCACCGCCGCCACGGTATCCGCCACCACCGCCACGATTTCCGCCGCCGCTGAATTCTTTTTTCGGGCGAGCCTCATTGACGGTGATTGCCTTGCCATCCAGCATTCCGCCGTTAAATTTTTTGATGGCCTCTGTCGCGCCTTCTTCTGTTTTCATTTCGACAAATCCAAACCCTTTGGATTGCCCCGTAAACTTGTCTTTAATGATTGATGCTGTAGCAACTTCTCCTGCTTCGGAAAAGTTAGTCTTCAGATCATCGTCTGTGACTTTAAAAGACAGGTTTCCGACATACAAATTCTTGTTCATTTTAATCCCCTTTCTTGTTGACTGGCGTTCGCCAAACTTCTATTTTCCCCTGGGGGCCCACAAAGCATCAAAATCACCCCCATCCGGCTCCTGATTGAGAAGGAAGGAAATAGTGAGGGGCTTGCATGCCTTACCTCTTGAGCTTCTATAACATGCTCATTAATTATCTAAGCTTGGACACACTAACAGTTAATAGTCAAGGAGGATTTTGCCTCCACTCAAGAAATTATTCTAATTTCCGGTCAAATATTTCTTCCACAGAAGGCCGTGGCGGTGTATGATCATTCTAAAGCTATCCTACTTTTGCGGGCATATTATACCAAGTTGCTTTCAAAAAACTATGAATTTTGAAAGCTTACTTGGTATTATACCCGGCAAATCAACCCTTTAATGTTTGAAACCAACTTGGTATTAATTAGGCTAATTATGGAACAGGTAAAAAATTCAGAAAATTCGAAGGTAGCTAAAGCTGCCGGAGTGGTGGGTATTGCCACAATGATCAGCCGGATATTTGGCTTTATCCGCGACATGGTTGTCGCCGCTCTTTTTGGCGCGAGTTGGATTTACGACGCTTTTTTGATCGCTTTTCGTATTCCCAATCTTTTAAGGCGATTGATCGGCGAAGGCTCTCTTACCGTATCCTTCGTTCCAGTTTTTACCGAATACCTGCGGAACAAATCAAGGCAAGAAGCTCTGGAACTGGCCCATGTCGCCTTTACCTTATTGTCGATAATCCTGGTGGTTATTTCTATTCTTGGCGTTTTACTCGCGCCACTGATAGTAGCTCTTCAGGCCCCGGGCTTTATTCAAACGCCGGACCAGTTCGCCTTGGCCGTTTTTTTAACCCGCTTAATGTTTCCCTATATTTTCTTTATGTCGCTTGTGGCACTCTGCATGGGCATTTTGAATTCATTCCGCCATTTTGCCGCGCCTGCCCTGTCACCTGTGATCTTGAACATTTCCATGATAGCCGCAGCGCTCTTGTTACGCGATTATTTTGCCGAGCCGATAACAGCGCTGGCCATTGGCGTGATGATAGGAGGTGTGCTGCAACTGGCTATGCAGTGGCCGTTTTTATCTAAATTTAAGGTAAAATTTAAATTTAATTTTAATTGGCAGCATCCGGGCATTAAACAAATGACAGTTTTACTTTTTCCGGCAATTTTAGGCGCCGCTGTCGGTACCATTAATGTTTTTGTCGGCAATGTTCTGGCGTCATTTCTACCTAAAGGCAGTGTTTCCTATCTTTACTATGCCGATCGTATTATGGAATTGCCTTTAGGAGTTTTTGCCATTGCTATAGGCACGGCTTCCTTGCCCAGTCTTTCCGAGCACGCGCTGCAAGGTAACCGTGAAGCATTAAAATCAACCCTTTCTTTTTCTATGCGGCTCATGCTTTTTGTGACGATTCCCGCGATGGTGGCACTAATGGCGCTGAACTTACCGATCATCTCCGTCCTGTTTCAGCGGGGTGCTTTTGATGCTCAGGCCACGGTTTTGACTGCTCAGGCATTGTTCTGCTACGCCCTGGGCTTATGGGCATTTTCTCTTCTACGCGTTGTTGTTGCCGTGTTTTACTCATTGCAGGATGCTAAATGGCCGATGAAAGCGGCGGTTATCACGTTAATTGTCAATTTAGTCGCGAGCATCATCCTGATGTTTCCCTTAAAGCATTTGGGCCTGGCGTTGGCCAATTCACTTGCCGCCGCAGTCAACGTAATAATTTTGGGCATAGTTTTGAGAAAAAAAATCGGATTTTTTCTTGACCGGGATTTTTATTTTTCAACGCTGAAAATAATAGCGTCTTCCCTTGTCATGTGGGGCGCGATAATGCTGATTAATGTTTTTCTGCCCTGGGATTCCGGGTCGTCCTTTAGATCAAGACTAATCTACCTTCTGACAACCATAACCGCTGGTGCTGCAACATTTTTTATCTGTTCATACTTCCTGAAAAGTCCGGAAATGACCAGCATCATCAGGCTGTTGAAAAAAAGATTTGGCCGGTAATGGTTTCATGTGTGCAAATCAGCCTTACTTATGTAATCAAAGACGGATGTTGTGCAGCTGATTCCATTCGTTCATTCGAAATGGCATCTTTTTTCAAAAGTATAATTAATCCCAAACAAATTGATCTACCAGCAATATTTGTTTGACTTTTTACCCCTGCCAATTTAAGTACCATAAAATTTAAATAAGCAGTAAATCATAACACTTTCAGATTGCCACGATCACTGCCGTGATCTCGCAAGAACATACTTCGAACAGGGCTTTAATTTGAAAAAACGTATTGTAATAACAGGTTTAGGAACACTCAATGCTATTGCCAATAATGTTGATGATTTTGCGGTAGCATTGAAGGCGGGTGTCTGCGGCATCAAAGAACTTGATCTCTTTGATGCCGCAGAATTCCGCACTCATAAAGGCGGCCAGATTAAAAACTTTATTGCCCGCGAACATATCCCACAGGAATGGCCGATCAAAAGAATGTCACGGGCGGATATGATTTCTTTTGCCGCGACAATTGCTGCTCTGCGTGATGCCGGGCTTGATCCTCTGACCGACTCGCAAAAAGTTGAAATGGGTGTGGCGATCGGCGGGGGTTCCGGCGGCCTTTTGGAGGCTGAAAGTTTTTATGCTGAAATGCTTAAAAAAGGTTCCACAAAAGCCAGGTTTTCCAAACTCTCCACTATTTATTGCGCGTCTTCGGCTGACCGCATTGCTTCGGAATTGGGACTATCGGGGCCCAAAACAACATTTATGACGGCATGCTCCGCCGGCGCCACGGCATTAGGCTATGCCAGAGATTTGATCGTGAGCGGACAGGCATCCATAATGATTGCCGGTGGGGTGGAACCGATGTGCCGGATTACTTATGCCGCCTTTAACGCGCTTCAGTCGGTTGACCCGAATGTCTGCAGGCCTTTTGATAAAAACCGTGCCGGACTTTCGCTTGGTGAAGCCGCGGCAATAATGGTTCTGGAGGAGCTGGACGCGGCGATAAAAAGAGGCGCTAGAATTTATGGAGAAATTCTGGGATACGGCGTTACCTGTGATTCTTTTCACATGACATCACCGGATGAAAAAGCATCTGGCGCTATTCGTTCCATGCAGGCGGCGCTGCATGACAGCGGGCTTACCATCAATGATATAGATTACATCAATGCTCACGGTACGGCCACGGCCGTCAATGATGTTACGGAAACCAGAGCAATCAAAGAGCTATTCGGCAAGCGTGCTTATTTAGTACCGGTTAGTTCAACCAAATCAATGCACGCGCACACTTTAGGCGCCGCAGGGGCATTGGAAGGAATTGTCAGTATTCTTGCACTGCTTCACGGCTTTGTCCCGCCGACGATTAATTATCAGGATAGCGACCCTTTGTGTGATCTCGATTATGTCACCGCAGGTTCAAGAAAAGCGGATCTGCGCACTGTCCTTTCCAATTCCTTTGCCTTCGGAGGCAATAACACAACCGTTATCTTTGGCCTATACGACGGAACAGGGGCGCGTCATGGATAAAAACAGGCGAATGGATAACGCCCGCCGCGTGGTTATTACCGGTATCGGCATGGTAACCCCGCTGGGCATAGGCAAAGAAGAATTTGGCCGCAGACTTTTTGCAGGTGACTCTGCGATTGATACAATTAAATCATTTGATACAGCTACTTTTCCATCTCACCTGGGCGCGGAAGTAACTAACTTTGCACCGCGTGATTTTATTTCCGTAAAAAATCTGCGGCGGATGGATAAAATTGCCCTGATGACTGCGGCATCTGCCCGCATGGCACTAGATGACGCCGGGATTAAGATAACTGAGGGGAATCGTGACCGCACAGGCATTATCCTGGGTACTGCCTTTGGCGCGACGGATGTAACTTTGCAGTTTGCCTCGACCCTGCTAACCGATGGACCTGCTTTGGTCAACCCGATATTGGTTCCCAACACGGTAATGAATGCACCGGCAGGTCATACGTCAATTGAGCTGGGATTTCGCGGCATCAACACAACTGTAACACATTTCGCGGTGTCCGCTGAAACCGCGATTGCCTACGCGGCGGCAGAAATTCGGCGTGGTACTGCTGATTTTATTCTTACCGGCGGGGTGGATATTTTATCTAAATTTTACTATGAAGTCCTGACAAGATTTCACAGTCTTTCTCCGCAAAACAAGGAGTCTGAGGCCTGCCGTCCATTTGACAAAGATCGAAATGGAGCGATTGCCGGAGAAGGCTGCGGAATAATTTGTCTGGAGAGTTTGCAGTCCGCAATGGCGAGAGGCCACAAACCCTATTGCGAAATTACGGGTGAGGGCATGGGTTCATCACCCACAGCACCTACCGGTTGGCCGGAAAACACAGATGGCATAAAACGGACATTGTGCCGGGCTATGAAAAACGCGGGGATCTCTGCTACCTCTATACAGGCTGTCTCTGCGGCTGCTCACGGCAGCAAAGTTCTTGATGCTCTGGAGGCGCAAGCATATACCGAAATATTTGCTGATTCCGAAAAAAATCCTTTAATTACTTCGCTCAAAGGTGCTATAGGGGAAAGCTTCTCCGGCGGTGGCATTCGAGCGTGCGCTTTGGCCCTGTCTTTGGAAAAAAATATGTTGCCTCCTGTGGTAGGGCTTGTAAACCCCTTAAGGCCGCTGGCATTTGCTGCCGGAGAGAAAAAAGAGATAGCTATTAATAACGCAGCTCTCGCTGGTATTTCTTTTGGCGGGACATACGCGTATTTGTTATTTGGCAATTGAAACTACATCGCAGTGTCTTTGCGAGTGAATGTAATGAGCGAAGCAATCTCATAAGTTACTAAATACATTAAGATTGCCACGTTCACTGTCGTGAACTCGCAATGACGAATTAGAATTACGATCCAGTATCAGCTGCCAAAATGTGGAGGCAAAATTTGAACATCGGCGAATGGATAACTAAACGGGCAATAATTCAGCCGGATAAGCCGTTTTTAAGTGAAAAAAATAAAGCCTGCAACAATCTGCAGTTCAATGAACGGGTGAACAAAACTGCCCGTGCCTTTATTCATTTGGGGATAAAAAAAGGAGATCGCGTTTCCCTGCTGATGTCCAATTGCAGTGAATTTCTCGAGATATTTTTTGCCTGCGCTAAAACCGGCGCGATTATGGTTCCCCTAAACCTGCGGTTGGCTGTGCCTGAACTATTATATATTCTCAAAGATTCGGCACCAGACACCTTGATTTATTCGTGTGAGTTTGCCGATAAAGTCCGGGAAATTAAATCCGCAGGCATCGGGCTAAAACAGTATTTACGACATGGTGGAGAGAATCTTAAAGAGGATCCGAGTTTCGCGGATTCGGTAAATGGCTTTTCGGGAAGCGAACCATTGGAAACGGAAAATGTCGATCTTAATGATCCTCTTTTTATCATGTACACTTCCGGCACGACAGGCGATCCCAAGGGGGCTGTGCTCACTCATCAAAATATACTCTTCGGGGCGATTCATTCACTTCTGGGATACGGTATCAACAAGACTTATAAATCACTGGTTGTCGCGCCGCTGTTTCATATTGGCGCGCTTGCAGCCTCTGTTACGCCAATTATTTATGGCGGCGGCAGCATAGTGCTTAGCACTTTTTACAACGCCGCGGAAATGCTCAAGACAGTATGTCGCGAAAAAATTAATTATTTGTTTGCCGTACCGGTAATGTTTCAGTTGATGACGGAAGTTGATGAATGGGAAAATGCCGATCTTTCGCATGTGCATTTCTTTATTTCCGGCGGTGCGCCAATCCCCTTGCCGGTAATTAAAAAATATCAGGAGGAGAAGGGCGTTGGTTTTGTGCAGGGTTACGCGCTTACGGAAACGGGACGCCTCACTTCTCTTGATCTGGAAGATTCGATAAGCAAAGCAGGCTCCGTGGGCAAGGAGGTTTTTCACGTGAACCTTCGCATTGTTGATGACAATGGGAAAAATCTTCCGGCAAATCAGCCCGGAGAAATTATCGTTCAGGGGCCGAATGTTTTTTCCGGTTACTGGCGCAAAGACCCGGCAACAGCGGCAGCGATGAAGGGTGGCTGGTTTCATACAGGCGATATGGGAAGGCGTGATGAAGACGGCTTTGTTTATATAGTCGGCAGAAAAGTGGAGATGATCATATCTTCCGGCGAAAACATTTACCCGGTGGAAGTGGAAAGAGCAATTCAGACGCTGCCGGAAATTAAAGAAGCGGCCGTGGTGGGAATGCCTGATGAAAAAAGGGGCGAAGTAGTCGGTGCTTTTGTCATCCTGCAAAAAGACGCGAAGCTATCGGAGAATGAAATATTGACCGCCCTCCATGATAAAATTGCCCATTATAAAATCCCCAAGAAAATATTTTTTGTTGATGACTTCCCCCGCAACCAAGCGGGCAAAGTTCTAAAAAGAATTTTAAAAAACCGTCTTGAAAGTAAATAAAAATGGAAATAATACCTTATCAGGAAGAGCACAGAATTTTCCGGGATACTTTCCGCAAGTTTTTGGAAAAAGAAATTGTTCCGCATGTTGAGCAGTGGGAAGAAGACGGTATAATTCCTCGTTGGGCATGGAAGAAGCTTGGGGATAACGGCTTTTTGTGCACGGCAGTGCCTGTAGAATATGGCGGGCAGGAGGCTGATTTTCTCTACTCGGCAATTTTGATTGAAGAGATGGCGAGGGCAAATTTTTACGGACTTTCCGCGCGACTGCACAGCGATGTTGTGGTTCCTTATCTTGTGCAACTGGCAAGCGAAGAGCAAAAGAAAAAATATCTTCCCGGCTGTATAAGCGGTGATATACTCATGGCCATTGCCATGACTGAACCACAGGCAGGGAGCGATCTTGCGGGAATTAAGACAACAGCCACAGAAGATAGTGATGCCTTTGTTCTAAACGGCCAGAAAACATTTATCTCCAATGGCATAAATTGTGATCTGGTAATTGTTGCTGCCAAAAATCCGCAGGAGGCAAATCCTCATACAGCGGTTGATTTATTTTTAGTGGAAGCAGGAACTCCCGGATTTGAAAAGGGGAAAGTACTGAAAAAAGTTGGGTGGCGTTCTCAGGATACGGCCGAGCTTTTCTTCCACGATTGCCGGATTCCCGTCGATAACCGCCTCGGCGCTCAAGGTTCCGGCTTTAAGAATTTAATGAAAAACCTGCAACAGGAGCGTCTAATTTGCACTATCGGCGCGATAACCGCGGCAGAATTTATGTTGGCAGAAACCATCAAATACTGTAAAGAGCGCCAAGTGTTTGGCAAGCCGTTGACAAAATTTCAAAACACGCAATTTGCTCTGGCCGAAATGGCCGCAGAAATAAGAATCGGCAGGACTTTTGTTGATAAGTTGATTGTAGAACACTGGCAGAAGAATGTTGTGGTCATTGATGTATCCATGGCCAAATTCTGGGTTACGGAAATGGCCTGGAGGGTTGCTGATCGCTGCTTGCAGCTTTTCGGCGGCTATGGCTATTGTGAAGAGTATCACATTGCCCGCGCCTGGCGCGATATTCGCATTACACGAATTCTGGCGGGATCAAACGAGATTATGAAGCAGATTATTGGCAAAGCAATAACGTCATGAATGACAGCCTAGGGACTTTTTACGAGTTCATTATGAATAATTAATTTATTGAAAAAAGAGGAAGTATGAAATTTACATTGATTTATCCGAAGTGGGAAAAGTTAGACAAACAAACACCTTTTATCTTGCCGCCACACGGGCCAGTTGTTTTTGCCGCCGCGCTGCCTGATTATGTGGATGTGGAATTTATTGATGAAAACGTACAGCCGATTGACTTCGATCAGGCAGCGGATTTTGTGGGCATATCCGTCATGCTTACTGCTCAGATCAAACGTGGTTGGGAAATTGCTGATACCTTCCGGCAAAAAGGTGTTAAAGTTATCTTTGGCGGTATCGCTACAATGCTGCATGCCGAGGAAACTCAAGATCATGCCGACGCGGTATTTCTGGGCGAAGCGGAAGGCCGGATGGAGCAGGTATTTACTGATTTTCAAAGCGGTAAACTGCAAAAAGTTTATAACTATATGAAGAATTTTCCGGCAATTGAAAGTGTCGGGACGGCAAGGCGAAGTATTCTAAATCGCGAAATGTATAACTATCGTGGCGTCCAAATGGTTGATCTGGTACACGCTTCGCGCGGCTGTCGGTTCAATTGTTATCCGTGCTGCGTTAATTTTCTGGGAGGCAAAAGTTTCCGCCCCCGCCCGTTTGATAAAGTAGTTGAGGAAATGGCCGGCATTAATAATAACCGACTTTTCATAGTTGATAATTCTCTGGCGCAGGATAAAAAATGGGAAATGCAGTTGTTCAAAGAGATGATCCCGCTTAAAAAGAAATGGTGTTGCCATCCCATTGAAAATGACGATAAGGTGCTTGATCTGGCGGCTCAGGCCGGTGCGTGGTTTGTGTATCAGGCAATTTTTGATTCTTCTGATTTCATCCGTGACCGCATTAAACGTTATCACGATTACGGCATTGCGGTGGAGGGCAGCATTCTGCTGGGGCTTGATTATCATGATGAAGATTACATAAAAAAACTAGTTGATTTCCTGCTGGAAGTCGAACTGGATATGGCGGAATTCACCGTGCTCACGCCTTTTCCGCATACCCGAACATTTGATGATATGCATAATGCCAAAAGAATTTTCTCTTACGACTGGTACGATTACACCTGCGGGAAAGTTGTTTTTCAACCAAAATTACTGACACCCGATCAATTGCAATCGCTTTACTATTATGCTTGGGACAAGTTTTATGAGGAAGAGCCGCAAAATTATAAAATGTTCAAGTTGCTGAAACAAGTAATGGAAAAAGAAAAACTCGATGGCACCTACAAGCAGCGGGTACGCCAGTAATGAAGGGAGATATTTGCCTAATGAAAAAAAATGGCAACAAGGCCGCCGTGATCATCGATGGCGGCAATGTCAGCTTGAATGATATTATTGCCGTAGCAAGATACGGGGTATTTGTTCAAATAAGCAAAGCCGGCAAATTTGTAAAGATGATGGAACGAACACAGCAAATACTCATGGACTCCATGCAAAAAGGAGTCGCGATTTATGGGGTAACTACAGGCTACGGTAAATCATGCGGGAAGCGCATGTCCTTGAATGCCGCCATGAACCACGGCATCAATATTTTTCGTTTTCATGGATGTGGTACGGGAGAGCCTATCGGCATTGAGGAAATAAGAGCCGCAATGCTTTGCCGCATTATTTGTCTGGCACGCGGCTATTCCGGAGTGTCGGTTGGATTGCTTGAGCAATTGGCTAATTTCCTTAACTGCGGGATCACGCCTGTTGTTCCCTGCGAAGGATCGGTTGGCGCCTCCGGCGATTTAACACCAATGTCTTATATCGGAGCGTGTCTTGCAGGCGGAGGTGAAGTATTTTATCAGGAAGAAATAATGCCGACAGCAAAGGCTCTGAAAAAGGCCGGACTAAAGCCTTACCAATACCTGCCTAAAGAACCTCTTTCTATGGTCAACGGAACAACCATCATGACAGGCATTGCCGCAATGGCAATAGATCGGGCCTGGCGTATCTTGGCTTCCACCATATACGCGACAGCATTATCGGTTCATGCGATGAAGGGAAACGCGCATCATTACCATCCGGTAATATCCGAGGCCAAACCATTTCCGGGTCAGGCATTTGTTGCCGCGCAAATCACTCATTTTTTGCAAGCCAGAGTATCAATGCGTCAACTCGAAGATGATACACTGGAAACTTTGCAGGATCCTTATTCGTTGCGTTGCGCGCCACAGGTGCTGGGAGTTTTATATGACAGCCTTCTCTGGATTGAAAAATGGGTGGAAATTGAAGCCAATTCCTCCAACGATAATCCCATTTTTGATCCGGCCACAGGCGATGTGTTGATGGGTGGTAATTTTTATGGCGGTCATATCGCTTTTGCCATGGACGGGCTCAAAGCCGCGCTGGCATCTGCAGCTGATATGTGCGACCGTCAGGTGGCGCTGCTGGTTAATCCGAATTCAAACAGAGGGCTGCCGGGTGATCTGGTCATGAAACCAGCCAGGGAAATGGGCTTGTATCATGGCTTTAAAGCGATGTCTATTTCCAGCTCGGCGCTTACCGCTGAAGCATTGAAGGCGACAATGCCCGCGGCATCTTTTTCGCGTTCCACGGAATCACATAATCAGGATAAAGTCAGCATGGGAACAATCGCGGCGCGTGACGCCGAAAGGGTTTGCACGCTTACTGAACGGGTGATCGCCATCCATTTGCTTGCGGCTGCTCAGGCTTGTGACATAAGGGATAACACAGGTTTAAGGCCGCTTCTAGCCAAAGCACTGAAGAACATCAGGCTTGTCAGCGCGCCGGTTCTTGCAGACAGGCCACTGGACAAAGACATCGAAAGTATGTGCGCGGCAATTCGTTATTCAGACCTTTTCAGGATTAATACCAAGTTGCTTTCAAAAAAACTATGAATTTTTGAAAGCTTACTTGGTATTATACCCGGTAAATTAACCTTTTAATGTTTGGTAGCAACTTGGTATAAACAATGAAAGAAAAATCAAAGAGCTTTGAAATACAAATTCGTGTGCCTTTTTTTGATCTTGATCCGATGCAAATAGTCTGGCACGGCAATTATCTCAACTATTTTGAAATGGCACGGGCGGCGTTGTTTGAACATAATGGCGTTGATCTTTACTCCTATTATGAGCGGCATCAATTAATTTTCCCCATAATTCGTACTTCTACAAAGCATATTTTCCCTTTGCGCCACCGCGATGAAATCATTTGCAAGGCGACTCTTATCGACGCGCATGTAAAACTGATTGTTGATTTTGAAATTCGGAAAGTAGCCGATGGTAAGATTTGTGCCCGCGGTCGCACAGAACAAGTAACGGTAAAAACTCCGGAGATGGAAACGCTGTTCAGTATCCCGCAGGATATCCGCAGCGCTCTGGGATACTAAATATGATGAAGTCGTAAAAAGTCACCAAGTTGTCATTCCCGCGCAGGCGGGAATCCATAACTTGATTAAATTACTGGATTCCCGCCTGCGCGGGAATGACAAAAAAAGGCAAAAGCGACTTTTTACGAGGCCATCAAATATTAAGCTGCAAAGTTGAGGAACTCAAATTGAAAACACAAATAGAAAATTCACTTACAAAATCTTTTGTCGCCGGCGTTGAGCGTGTAAATGCCTGGGCTTATTTGCTCGACTCGATCAACGTATTTCCTGTTGCCGATGGAGACACAGGAAGAAATCTTGCTATCAGTCTTACTCCGCTACGCAATGCCGGAGCACCCAAAGAAAAAGTTATTCATCAGCTTCTTTTGTCGGCGCGTGGCAATTCCGGAAATATTGCTTCCCGATTTTTTTCCGCTTTTTATACCGCGGAAACCGTCTCTGATCTGGCAGCATGCGCAAAAGTTGGCAGTACCAAAGCCTGGCAGGCGGTGAGTGATCCGCTCCCTGGCACAATGCTGAGTGTTTTTGATGTTCTTGCCGATGCGCTCGGGCAAAACTCTAGAAGTCCTGATCAAAAAACGGTTAATGCCATTCTGAGCCGCTTGGAGATTGCCGTCCATGAGACTTATGAGCTATTACCCAAATTAAAAAAGGCCGGAGTTGTTGACGCAGGAGCCCTCGGGATGTATATCTTTTTTGAAGGTTTTTTTCGAACTCTCGCCGGCCTTTCGGATGGTAGCCGTCCAATTACTGAAACATTCAAGAATCGTTTAAAGATATTGCCGTCATTTCAGGAAAATTCGGAATCAGGATACTGCGTTGATTTTGTCGTTAAAGCACCCGATTATTCCAGTGATGAATTAAAGAAAATAACCAGCGCTGAGGAAAGTGTTATTATCATTCCCGATGGTGATTTTTACAAAATTCATCTGCATACTGAAGACAGAGAGAAGGTTAAGGCGCAAATGGTTGAGATTGGCAGTATGGTTAATTGGGAGGATGACAATCTGGCCTCCCAGATTAATGAATTTAATCATCCAAATACCGGTCAAGCATTGCACATAATGACAGACGCGGCAGGCTCAGTAACAAGGTATGATGCCGGAAAATATGGGCTTACACTACTCAACAGCTACATCAATGTTGGCGAAAAATCTCTGCCGGAGACTTATTTCCGTCCTGAAGAATTATACTCCGCAATGAGGCAAGGGGTGAAGGTTTCCACGGCTCAGGCTTCAGTTTATGAACGGCATCAGTTTTACGAAAGCGTGCTGCAACGTCATGAAAAGGTTTTGTATTTATGTGTCGGATCCATATTTACCGGCAATTACCAGGTAGCGCTGCAGTGGAAGAAGGAGCACGATTTGCAAGACAGGCTGCTGATAATTGATACCGGCGCGGCATCAGGAAGACTGGGAACAATAGTTTTGGCCTGTAACAGATATTTGGCGAAAACGAACGACGCGGAAAAGACTTATGAGTTTGCCCAGAGGGCAGTAAGTCTATGTGAGGAATATGTATTTCTCGACAAACTGCAATATCTGGCGGCAGGCGGCAGGCTATCCAAGACCAGCGCTTTTTTCGGTGACATGTTGAAAATGAAACCGGTAATATCGCCACTGCCGGAAGGGGCCAAAAAAGTAGGCGTTGTTCGAAATCAGGAAGAACAGGTAAAAATGGCCATGGAAAAACTGGCGGCAAAGTTACAAAAAAATTCCAACGCGCTTATTATGCTGGAATACTCTGATAATCAGGATTGGGTGGAAGGAACGCTCCAGCCGATGTTGACAGGACTATACCCCCAAACAGAAATTATCGTGCAGCCTATATCTTTGACTTCCGGCGCGCATTTTGGACCGGGAACGTGGGCGCTGGCATTTTTGCCTGAATCATAAATTAATATGAGCACCGAAAACAAAAAAAATCGTTTTGCTTTTATCATTCCAGTTTACAACCATGCCGCTACTGTGGCTCAGGTTGTCAGGGATGCGCAGGCCTTGGGGTTTCCTGTCTTTGTTGTTGACGATGGCTCAACCGATACTACTTATGACCAGATTAAAAAAATAGCTGGTATTCAAATTCTGCGGCATCAGCTAAACCTTGGTAAAGGCGCCGCTATTATGACAGGATTTGCCGCCGCCGCGGTTGTTGCCGATTGGGCAATTACCATTGATGCCGACGGGCAGCATTACCCACAGGACGCTCTCAAACTCATTAACGCAATACCAGCAGGCATGCGCGCTATAGTTGTCGGCGCGCGTGAAGGAATGGCAGGCAGGGAAGGAGCTCATATTCCCTGGACCAGCCGGTTCGGGCGTAAGTTTTCCAATTTTTGGGTAAGGGCTGCAGGCGGCGTGATTCTTTCAGATTCGCAAAGCGGCATGAGACTTTATCCCCTGCCGGAAGCTATGCTACTTAATACCACAGCGCGGCGCTTTCAATTTGAAGTGGAGATTTTGGTTCTGGCCAGAAGAAAAGGTCTGAAGGTTGTCGAAACACCGGTACGCGTCATCTATAATCCTGATGGGAAAAGAATATCGCACTTCCGGCCTTTTGTCGATTTCCTGCGTAACGCGGAAACCTTTACTCGATTGATTTTCACCCGCATATTTTCCCTGCGCTAGATTTCAGATTACTCGATGAACAGGAAGATGTTTTTAGCTTGCCAGTGCCGGGGAAATATGTTTTATGAAAACCATTATTCGTTACAAATACCTCTATAAGTTTATGGGTTTGCATGCAGTTACGTAAATATCAAATAAAATGGTCACTGGTGTTTATCACCGCCCTGATTGTGGGGGCACTATTTATCTGGGAAACAAAACATTTAAAAATAGAAACGGACATTCTGGAATCGATTCCGCAAAATGATCCGGTGCTTTCGAATGCCCACCATGTTATTCGCCATGTGCCTATTCTGGATAAATTGTTTATTGATCTGGAGCAGCCTTTTGCCGATCGCGAACGGCTTGTCGCGGCGGCTTCTTTTCTGACAGAGAGGATCAACAAAAGCGGTCTTTTTACCAAAGTAGGTATTGACGATGAAGCCAATAACTTTCCTGAACTTCTGTCATATGTGACAGACAAATGGCCGTTGCTTTTCAGCACCGCTGATTTAGAGCAAAAAGTCAAACCTCTTTTGGAGACGGATAAAATCAGAGAGGCTATGGCTCAAAATCGTCAAAGCTTGGAGCAGCTGGAGGGAATCGGCCGTGCTGAAATGATGGACAAAGACCCTCTGGGTATCTCCGGTATTATTTTGCGGCAAATGTCTGCTCTGCTTCCCTCAAATAAGGCTCAATATTATCGAAATCAACTGATTTCCGCGGACGGCAAACACGCTCTGATTATTGCAAAAATTTCCGGATCAGGAACAGATACAGCAACCGCGGCCAAAATAGATTTACTCGTAAAGCAGAGCGAAATAGAATTGGCAAGCCGCAATTCAGCAAGCGGCAAATATTCACTGACTTCATTTGGCGCTTATCGCGCCGCGCTCGATAACGAAACAATCGCCAAACGCGACACAAGGCTGGCTATAATTTTGACAACGCTGGGTATCGCTTTGCTGCTTATTTTTGCCTTTCCCCGGCCGCTTGTTGGTCTTCTGGCGCTCCTGCCATCCACTGTAGGAGCAATCGCGGCTTTATTTGTTTGTTCCTTTTTGTTCAAATCCATGTCCATGCTGGCGGTTGGTTTTGGCGGCGCGATTATGGCATTTACCGTTGATTTGGGGATTACCTATCTGCTTTTTCTGGATCAGCCCTACGCGACCGATGGAAAGCAAGTGGCCAGGGAAGTCTGGTCGGCAGAGTTACTGGCAGTGCTGACAACTGTCGGCGCGTTTCTTCTGCTTTTAATCAGCGATTTTAAGATTCTGGCGCAAATAGGCGTTTTTTCCGCGCTCGGAGTTACTTTCGCGCTTCTTTTTGTTCACTTTGTTTTTCCCAGAATATTCCCGGCAATGCCTGCGGCAAAGCGGCAGACCAATTCCTTTTTGTTCAATGCGATTAAAAGAGTTGCTGCTCCCGCAAAGTGGAAATTAATTGCTGCGATTATCTTTGGCCTGATTATGCTGTTTTTTGCCAAACCTGTTTTCAATGTAGATTTTCATTCCATGAACTCAATGAGTGTAGAAACAATCAACGCTGATAAAAAAATCCAAGAAACATGGGGGAATCTTTCCGGTAAATGCTATGTCCTGCTTGAAGCACAGACGATAGAGCAATTGCAGGAAAAAAATGAACAATTAATATCTCTGATGGCAAGCGACATAGCCTCGGGGAAATTAGCCGGCGCTTTTCTTCCTTCAGTACTTTTCCCGTCGAAGCAGGGCGCGCAAAAAAACCTGGAGGATTGGCAGAAGTTCTGGACAAAAGACCGTGTGGCAAAGCTTAAAAATGATATAAAATTGGCGGCCAAAGAAAACGGCTTTGCCCCCGGAGCATTTGAATCTTTTTGGCGGACAATTGCCGGAAAGAATATCATGCCCGCGGAAATTCCGGAAAAGTATTTCGGGATTTTGGGAATCAGCAAGGGACAAGCCGGATACACGCAATTGAGTCTGATTGGCACGGGCAAAAATTACAATGCCGGGGATTTCTTTTTGCTTATGCAGAAAGCGGGCATCGCCAAAATATTTGATGCCGATTTATACAATAAAACTCTCAGTGAATTTCTGAAAAATATGTTTCTGGAAATTGCACTGATTATTACCATCGGCCTGGTGCTGGTGATTTTTTTATTTTTTCTGGACTGGCAATTATCGTTTATAACTCTTGCTCCTATTGCCTTCGCGCTTGCCGCCACTCTGGGCACGCTGAAGATTATCGGCCATCCGCTGGATATTCCCGGTATTATGCTGTGGATCGTAATTATGGGTATGGGAATTGATTATACAATTTACTACATCTGCACATATCAGCGCTACCCGGATGACAACCATCCGGCAATGCATACAATCAAACTGGCCATGTTTCTGTCGGCCTTTACGACATTAATTGGTTTTGGTGTGCTGATTTTTGCCAGCCACGCGCTTTTGCGCAGCATCGGGATAGTCTCTTTTTTAGGTATCGGTTATTCGTTAATCGGGGCATATTTTATCTTGCCGGTTTTGATGAAAAATGTATTTGCCCCAATTCAATATCCAGCGGGCAAATTTGTGGTTGGTTCTCAAGAGCATCTGCGGCGAACAGTTCTGCGCTACCGGCATTTGCCCGGCTATCCGCGAGTTTTCGCCCGGTTTAAAATGATGATCGATCCGATGTTTAACGAATTACAAAAATATGTTCAAAATCCCAGGCGGTTGATTGATGTAGGCTGTGGCTATGGAATCCCTTCCACCTGGCTTCTGGAAATCTATCCGCAAGCGAAGGTGTTCGGGCTGGAGCCTGATGAGGAGCGAGTGCTGATTGCTAACCGTGCCATTGGTGCGCGAGGCAATGTGCAAGTTGGCCGTGCCCCCGATCTGCCGGAAGTTGAAGGCAGCGTTGATTATGTATTGATGCTGGATATGCTGCATTTGATTAATGATGAAGAGCTGCGTCTTGTGTTGGAGCGCATTTATGAAAAGCTGGGAACAGGTGGAACGCTGCTTATTCGCGCAACCATTCCCTCGAGTAAAAAAGTTCCGTGGAAACGTTGGATGGAGAAAGCCCGTTTAAAACTGACAGGCCTGCAGGAGCGTTTCCGTCAGGAAAATGAAATTGCCGGTTTCATGGCCGCGTCCGGTTTCTCAGTTGAAGTTTTCACCTCACCTACAGCCGGTGTGGAAGAGAAGTGGTTTGTGGGGAAGAAGACCTAGGCTCAACGCCTGACTCTAATTTTTTACAGGTTAAATATCATGAAACAATTTGATGAACGAGATACTATGTTTTCGCGGAGGGGGCTGATCAAGGGAACTAAAAAATATAATGATTACTATAAAAAACACCCAGAACTTCAGGTAGAAGACGATAGAGTCAGAGAATCTACTAAAAATATGATGGCTAAGATATTTGGTGTCGAGCCCGATAAGCTAGTGCTTACGCAGAAAATAATGGCTATAATGCAGAAGCTTATGAATATCGTTTCATCGCTGAAAATTAAAAAAATACAAAAAGACGCATCAGATATGCCTATTATGTATGGCAGCAACACAGATGATGAAATTGTCCGTAGCCATATCACTATCAGCAAGCCTGCCTTGATAACGGCTAAGGCAATGAATAATGCGGCTTATAAACAAAAGGTTTCTAAGCATAAAGTCAAAACTGACCCCGAAAAGCTGACAGCTTTAATTAAGCAATTGGCATTGAGTTATGGTGCGGACGTTGTAGGCATCGCCAGACTGGAAAAACATCATCACTATTTACATCGTGGAGATATGTACGGAATGGGTGTTGGTTATGGGAATCGGATTTCTATATCATATCAATATGCAATTGTTGTAGCATCCGCATTAAATGAAGAGATGATTAACAGAGCACTCCAAGACGGTGTATGGACGGCTGCCATGTTGGGTTATGCCAAGATTACTGCCGTTACCGCAGAATTGGCATTATACATTAAATCATTAGGGTATGAGGCACAGACAGATAATTTCTTTGAGTATTATTCTCCGATGACACCCCTTGCCGCAGCTGCAGGCATTGGCCAGATCGGGCGCTGCAACTGTGTAATCAGCAAGGAATACGGCAATCGTCTAAAGATAGGCGCGGTACTCACCAGCATACCCCTCATAGAAGATGAGCCTGTAGATTTTGGCATAGTCGAATTTTGCCAAGCCTGTCTTAAATGTGCTATAGATTGTCCTGCAAAGGCGGTTAGTTTTAAAGGACCGGAAGTTTTTAATGGGTTGTTACAATGGAGACATCATGACACAAAATGTATGGAGATGTGGATGAACCTGGAAACTGGCTGTGGGATTTGCATGTACAGTTGTCCTTTCTCCCACGGTGTTGACCCGAATCTGACAAAAGGGATGAAAGGGAATAAAGATATAATCCTTAAGATCATTTCTGTTGATGAAGAGAAACGCAAAGCATAAGGGACAAAGAACAGGAAAATCTTTTATGAAAAAATTATCTTTTAAAGTAGCAGTTTATTTTTCTCATCGTTTGGGGGTGTGGTTTTTTCGCACCTTTTCCTGGTTTATCGCCACTGGTTACTTTTTTCTTTTTCCAGCGCGTGTCGCACACAGCCTGAAATTTTACAGGGCGCTTTTCCCGGAGCGAAATTTTTTGTATCATTTGTATTGTGCCTGGAAACAGTATCATAACTTTACCGATGTTTATACCCACCGGTTTGTGGCCAAATTCAAAGATGAGGTTGAATTTACCAAGGAGGGTTGGGAATATCTGGATGAGGCAGTGGAAAAAAAGACAGGCGCGATTATCGTCATGTCGCACATCGGCAACTGGGAACTGGCAGCGGAAATGCTCAGCCGCAAAGGCCTGCCCATCATGCTTTATCTGGGGGCAAAACACAAAGAACAGGTCGAACGCATCCACAAAGACAAACTAGCCCAAAGTGGGGTAAGGATTGTGACGACGTCGGAGAAAGAAAGTTCGCCTTTTGCTCTGCTGGAAGGTATCAATTTCCTGCGCGAAGGCGGTATAGTTTCCATGACTGGAGACCGTCTCTGGGGAGATCAGCGTTCAATTAAGGTTAATTTTCTGGGGCATGAAGTGCAGCTGCCCGATACGCCTCATTTGTTTGCCTTAATGTCTGGCGCGCCGCTAATGACATTTTTTGTTAACCAGAAGGCTCCCGGCAAATATCACGTTGCCGTATCCCGAGGGCGGAAGGTTGTAGCTGCATCCCGGCAAGACCGGACAAACGCAGTGCTGGCTTCAGCACAGGCTTACGCCGGTGAATTGGAACAAATGGCCCGCCAGAATCCTTTCGAATGGCATCATTTTGAAAAATTCCTCGGGAATAATATTAATAAAAACAATGCTTAGAATTTACTTTAATCCTTGTTAATTTTAGTATAAGAAGAATCAACTTACTATTATCAGCAGGAGCAACGAATGAAAGTAAATGAAGTTCCGCAGGATGATATCACGTATTATGAAGGTAAAAAACGCGCCTGTTATGCTATCAATGATAAAGGGAAATATGTCATTGTAACCAGCACGGGCTGGAACGCCGAAGAAGTCTTCAATGGCCTGGCTGTAGCCGAATTGGCAGCAAACCTGGAGGAGACAAGGAAGGCTGTGCTCAAAGGATTGAAAAGTCCGCTTGCTTATCACATGGAGAGGCGACAACTGATTCCGACTATTCTTGCCAAAACAGCGGGCATAGCCACATTTCGAGTCAAAAGACATTTGCGCCCGGGAATCTTTAATAAACTTAAGCCCTCGGTTTTAGAGCGCTACGCGCAGGCACTGGCGGTATCCATGGAAGAATTAAAAACTGTTCCGAAATAAACAATAGAGGTTATATTTATTTATGAATACAGAAATAGCAGCGGGCGGAAGGCCTTTTGTTCACGAGCATTCAGCACATTGCGAAAGCGGCGTTACGTCCGCCTTATTTAGAGATAAAGGTTTGGAAATTTCTGAGCCGATGATTTTCGGCATCGGCAGCGGTATTTTTTTCGGTCATCTTCCTTTTATTAAAATGGTCGGGTTGCCAATCAGCACTTTCCGTTCACAGCCAGGCTCCGTCTTCCGCAAAGCAGCGAAAAGGATTGGTGGCAAATTTGTGACAAAGCGTTTCCGAAATCCGCAAAAAGGCATGGATGAGCTGAAGCGCGTGCTCAAATCAGGGCAGATTGTCGGACTCACAACAAATATTTACTGGCTTTCCTATTTTCCCAATCGTTTCCGCTTTCAGTTCAACGGTCACAACATCATTGCTTTGCGTGAAACTGAAACCGGTTTCCGCGTCAGTGATCCGATACTGGAATATCCGGTAGATTGCCTCACCGACGATATGGAACGGGCACGTTTTGCCCACGGCCCATTGCAGCCGCATGGTTTTATGTATTATCCGGAATCTATTCAGCCGAATCCAGATTTGCGTACAGCATGTGTCAAAGGCATCAAAGACACCTGCAATATGATGCTCAAAATTCCCCTGCCCATTTTCGGTATTCGCGGCATGCGGTTTCTTGCTAAAAGAATAATCAAAAGCCAGGATAAACTTGGCTTTAATGAAGCCTGCCGGCAGCTTGGCAATATCGTTCGCATGCAGGAAGAAGTGGGCACAGGCGGCGCGGGGTTCCGTTTTATGTACGCGGCGTTTTTGCAGGAGACAGCGGAACTTTTCGGCTCGGAGGATCTTGCGCGCTTATCGCAGGAGATGACCGCAATCGGTGATGTGTGGCGTGAGTTTGCCGTAGTTTCGGCGCGCATCATCAAGCAAAGAGGTAAGGCAGAAGATAATTTCAGCAAAGCAGGCGGACTGATGCTGATCTGCGCGGATCGAGAAGAAGCCCTTTTCAGAGAACTCCATATTATCGTCAGGAAACTCAAAGCATGAAGGCTCTGGAAATTTCCGGAATAACTTTTTCGTATAATTTTCCGCCTGAAAAAACGCTTTCCGGGGAATCTGCCTATGCCTTGAATAATTTTTCTCTGTTGGTGGAAACAGGCCAGATGCACGCTCTTCTGGGACCAAATGGCGCGGGCAAGACCACTTTGATGCGGATCATAACAGGGCAATTGCGGATCAAATCCGGGAAAGTTGCCATTTACGGAAAACCAATGCCAAATCAAGACGCGCTAAGGTCGATAGGTTATGCCCCTCAACCAATATCTTTATATACAACACTGACAGCAATGGAAAATTTGAGATTTTTCGGAACATTGGCCGGCTTGCAGGAGCGCGAACTTGCAAGCCGATCAGAGAAGGTTCTGGAGGAAACAGGGCTTTCATCTTACGCGTTAAAGTATGTGAAAACTTATTCGGGCGGTATGCTCAGGCGTTTAAATCTGGCGGTAGCGCTCTTGCATTTCCCGAAACTTCTTCTGCTCGATGAACCTACGGTAGGAGTTGACCCGCAAAGTCGTCATCATATTTATGAAACACTATCCAAGCTCAATGCTGAAGGTATGACCATCCTTCTTTGCACACACATTATGGATGAGGCCCAGCGTCTGTGCAGCAAAGTCACGCTTGTAGATAATGGTTCAGCCATATTTAACGGGAATATGAACGAAATTGGTGACCTGGAAAAATTTTTCCTGGAGAAGACTGGGCGAGGGTTGCGTGACGAATAAGGCAAAACAGATTCTTCTGCGCATAACTTTGTTGGCTGCGTCGTTGGCTTCCTCAGCGTATGTATAATACGCTTCGTCGCCTCCTCCTTGCCACAGCTTAAGCTGGATAGTTCAACTAGCAAATCCCAAATCACTGCGTTCTTGGGATTTGAGTTTCACTACCGCTGCGTTCTGCTTTGAAGAATCTGTTTTTATGTGGTAAAGGATAAAAAATATTCCGCATTGGGTGATTTTAAATTGATTTTACGGCAATTAAAAGAACTGATTCGCAAAGAATTGCTCGTTTTGCTGCGAGATCGGCAGACAATTCTTCTTCTATTTCTTATGCCGGTGGCGCTGATTTTCTTTTTATCTCTGGCAACAAAAGAGGCGTATTCTGATAAAATAGCCGGCCGTCAAATTCAGTTGGTTCTGGAAAATGAAAGTAGTTCGCCCAAGGCGCTTTTGCTGGAAGAAAAGATTAAAACCCATAAATTGATTGAACGCGTTGACCGCTTGCCCGGTATGGACAATGACCAGATTTTTGAGAACGGTAAAGCGCAGGCAATCATTTTTATTCCTAAGGGATTTGATGACGGAACAAAGCCTGTGGAAATCCAGTTCGATCCAGTGCTTGATATCGGCTATAAAATAGCTCTACGTTCACTTTTTACCAGTTTAACTGTCGAGGTTGTCATGGATATCGATAATCTGGAGGGTGTCGTTTCCAGCTTTCTTGTCGAAAAGACCAAGCCCAACAGGGAATTTCCCAGTCCGCTTCAGCAAACTGTCCCGGCTTATGCGATATTCGCGATGTTTTTTATTGCCGTTCCTATGTCCATCGGTTTCTTAAAGGAAAAAAACGACGGCACTCTGCAGCGCGTCTTTACTTATCCGGTAAATGCTAAAATGATTGCTCTGGGAAAAGTTATCCCTTATTATTTGATTAATTTAATTCAATTTGTTTTAATGCTGCTAGTCGGCCTTTATTTGATGCCACGAATTGTCGGGATGCCGCTTAGCCTGGGAGAGCACCCCGTGTATCTAATACCGATTACCATGATTGTTGCCGCAGCTTCCACCGGCTTTGGAGTTTTGGTTGCGGCGCTGGCACGAACGCCGGAACAGTCTTCAACGCTTGCGGCAACCGGAGCCATATTGATGGGCGTGTTCGGCGGAATCATGGTGCCACACGTTGTCATGCCGCTGGTTATGAAAAAACTGGCGATGATTTCACCGATGTATTGGGCGCATCAGGCGTATCTGGATATTTTTTTTCGTGAGGCGGCCTTTGGCGCAATATTGCCAAAATTAATTGTGTTGACACTATTTGCAGGAATCTGTTTCTATATAGCGGGGAGGAAAATTAAGTGGATGTAAATGAAGCTTTTAAAGAGTTAAATGTGGTCTCAAGGGAAGAATTGATTTTCAAGCTCAAGGAGCTGGTGATCAAGGCGTGCGAAGTAAAAGACGTCAAGGCCGAAGATGTGCCAACGGATGTTCCTTTTATCGGCGGAGCAGGGCCTCTCAAGCTCGACTCGCTTGATGCTATGGAGATTGCCATGGAGCTGCGGTTTCAGTTCGGCGTGGAATTAAAAAACGCGTCAACTGCGGCTAAGGCGATGCAGTCTTTTGATTCGCTGGCCGATTTTGTTATCAGCGCACCGAAGGTTAGAAAGTGACCACAAGCAAAATTGATATTCGCGGATGGGGCGCTGTTACAACACTGGGATGGAGCGCCCGGGAATCTGCGGAAAATCTGCTTGCAGGAAAAGTCCTGGCAGGTGATTTTTGCACGTCTTCGCATTTAATCAACCGCGAATTGAAGGCTTATGAGATTACTTACACCGGGAACCCGCTGGAAAAAGCGTGGGCAATGATTGATAGCGCTCTTACGGAAGCGTTCAGCCGCGCCAAACTAACGGCCGCCGAAATTGCCGAATCCTGTTTGTTGGTGGGAACAACAGGAGGCCTTTTAATTCGTAATGAATATGAGTTTGCGGAAATTGTGCGGCAAAATCCTGGCAAAGAATCGCCTGCGATTACCTGCCGTAACCGGGGCCCCGGAGAAGTGGCCGATGCTATTGCCAGAAAATACGGTATAAACGGCATGATTATGACGTTCAGCATGGCCTGTGTGTCGAGCTCTCACGCTTTAGTTGTCGCGGCGCAACTACTTCGGCAAAAGAAAGTCCGCCGGGCGATTGTTGTCGGCTTTGAACCACTCTTGAATTTGACCTTGCAGGGTTTTGCCAGCCTTCTTCTTTACGATGACGAACAATGCCGTCCTTTTTGCGCCAGCCGTTCCGGCATGCAAATCGGGGAAGCCTCGGCTGCCGTGATAATGGAAGCAAGTTCATCAAGCAGCAAAAGTAAGTCAGCTTACAGGTTTGCGGGGGGGTATTTATTTAATGACAATAACAGCCTGACATCAGCGGGTGTTGATGGGGCGCTTGCCGGTAATGTTATCGGGCAGACATTGACTGCCGCGCAAATAACACCTGCGGAAATTGTGGCCATCAAGGCTCACGGTACCGGAACAAGAGACAATGATCTTTCCGAAGGACGGGGGCTGACCAGGGTTTTTGGAGATAATTTGCCCCCCGTTGTTTCACTTAAAGGCGCAATTGGACATACCCTGGGAGCGGCAGGCGCGGTGGAAACGGCTCTTTGGCTTGCCTGTCTGGAGGAAGGCATGCTGCCTAAGAGTTTCGGCTTTACACAAATAGATTCCGACTTAGGATTTGCACCATCCCAGGTAAACATTCCCGCTAAGGACGGCGCATACCTGTTCACGTTCTTCGGCTTCGGCGGAACGTGTACGAGCTATATCATTATGAAGGAGCACTGATCCTTCTGTCATTCCCGCGAATGCGGGAATCCAGAAGTATGAATCTAATTATGAGTAATAAAAATAAAATCATGTCTTCCATACCGGTAGTCGCGGCAAGTTATCTTGGTCCGTCTCTGACACCTAATCTGGACGTTGCCTGGGATGAGTCAAAGTTACCGCTTAGCCCTGATGATCTGGTGCAAAAAATTATGGGGCAACCGATGCGCCGTGCCGGACGATTTATCAAAATGGTTTGCTGTGGCGCTTTAACCTGTTTAAAGAGCGTTCCACCCGAAGAGTTGAAAGATAAAAAAATTGGAATATTTCTGGCCACGGGTCTGGGCAATGTTGATGAAATTTTACCTTTTATTACACAAGTCTTTAAGCACGAAGGAGGATTCCCCAGCCCCAATCAGTTTGCCAATTCCGTGAGTAATGCCGCCGCCTTTTTTCTGGCAAAGATTAGCGAAATCAAAGGAGTTGTCCTCACTGTCTCTCAGGAAGAACTATCTTTTGAGTCGGCGCTCTGGCTGGCACAAAGTTACCTGGAGCGCGGCGAGATTGAGCTGGCGCTGGTCGGCGGCTGCGATGTTTTTACGCCAACGGTTGCCGACTATCGAGAGCGCATGGATTTAAAGCCGGATAATTCCCGCTCAATGCGCATGGGAGAAGGTTCGTCCTGGCTCTTGATCGGGAACACGAGCGGTAAAAAAATCGGAAACATCTTGTCGGTCACACTTGACCATAACCCAAAAACAGAGCTGTCCAATGAAAACATTTTAAGCGAGAGCGAAAAGATCGCAAGCCAATTTACAGGTATGCAGAACAAGCAAAAAACCATCCTGCCGGGATTTCGCCTGACGGATATAGATCAATCATTTTTCAAAAACAAAGGTTGGAAAGTGGAAGATTATCTTCCCCATTGCGGCATACATCCGACGGCGACAGCTTACGGATTAGCGCGGTCGTTGCTTTCGGGCACATCGGCTTTCTTTGTCCATTGTAACTATCACGCGGCAGGAAGGCGGGCAATGGTTGTGGCAACTACGGAATAAATAAAATGGTCCCCGTAAATAAAAAAAAACGCATTGTCCTTGTCCATCCACGGGGTTTCAACTGGTTTCCCGGAAAGCGTGATATTACCGATATTGCCAATCGCATGGTTCCGCAGGGATTGCTCTCTATTGCGGCATATCTTATCCGCCAGGGGCATGATGTTTTTGTTTACGATTGCCTCGGGCCGCACGCAACATTTAATCTAGCCTTGCAAGTAAAAGTAATTCTTAATTATCATCCTCAGATAGTCGGTTTTTCCGCAACGACATCTTCCTTCTCTGATGCTGCCGATCTGGCTCTAAAAATTAAAGAACAATCTCCCGATACGATAACCGTTTGCGGCGGTGTACATGTTTCCGCCCTGGAAGGAAAGCTGCTGGAAGATTATCCGGCCTTTGATTATCTAATTGCTGGTGAAGGCGAAATCACTATGGCCCAATTATGTGCTGGAGATGATCCTTCCGGTATCAAAGGTCTGATCTGGCGGCGGGAAGAAGAAGTGATTACCAATGAGCCACATCCGCTGATTCAGGATTTGGATTCTCTGCCTTTTCCCGCTTATGAAAAGCTGGCGGGGTTTCCTTATGATTACCATTTGCCTCTGTTCAGTTATGTTCAGACACCCGGAGCGACAATGATTACCTCGCGGGGCTGTATGTTCCAATGCACCTATTGCGACCGTTCTGTTTTTAAAAAAGGGTTTCGCTATAATTCAGCAGCTTACATTTACGAACACATGAAATATTTGCGGACAAGATTCGGTGTCCGGCATATTAATATTTATGATGATTTGTTCACCGCCAACAGGCCGCGGATTGTCGAACTGTGTGATAAGCTTACCTGCCAACCGCTGGGGCTAAACTTCAATTGTGCAGTGCGGGTGGGATACACAGATGATGAACTGCTCAAGATGCTCAAAAAAGCCGGGTGTCTTATGGTTTCTTTAGGTATAGAGTCAGCCGATCCACAGATGCTGGCGCGCCATAAATCCGGTGTATCGCTAGATGATGTGCGAGATACAGTACGGCGTATCCAGGCCGCGGGACTTCGCGCGAAAGGTTTATTTATGATGGGTCTGCCGGGAGAAACGGCAGAATCGATAAAACGAACTTCCGATTTTATTATTTCGCTGGGACTAGACGATATGAATATGGCAAAATTCACGCCCTTCCCCGGCGCTCCGCTGTGGTCAACCATTCGGCAGGAGGGTACTTTTAATGAAGACTGGCGGCTGATGAATTGCCTGAACTTTGTTTTTGTGCCGAAAGAAATTGAATCTCAAAAAAAACTCGATCATTTCTATAACGAACATGTTAAACGCTTTTATTCCGACTGGGGCTGGCGCCGGAAATTCCGCAAACGTATCTGGCAGCACCGCAAAAGTCTCATCTACTTATTGAGGCATTTGCCGTCATTCTGGTCGGCAAAAAATCAATTCGAACCAGATAAATTATAGGTTGTATTGCACCTTTGGGTGTTGCAATCTTTTGCTTTGATAGCTAATTGGTATAAAGGGTGTTATTGATTCGGCTCTTCCAATTATTAACAGATTATTGAAGTGGTATACTCGGCGGTATATTATGAACATGACAAGGATAAAGTCGTCAAGCGGTTCTCAGGAAAGAAGAATGACAGAGGAGGAATGCACACGATGGCGCAAATAATTATCATTAATCCACGGGATAACGTGGCCGTGGCCCTGCGAGATCTGAAGAAAGGCGAAATATTGTCGCTGCCAGACGGAAGGGAACTCTCTATTTTATCCGACGTCCCCTACAGCCACAAGGTGGCCATGAAAGACATTCCGGAGGGCGCGGACGTCATCAAGTATGGCGAATGCATCGGGGAAACGAAAGCATTAGTTCTCAAGGGGGATTGGATTCACACTCACAATCTCGATATCGAACAGAAGAAGGAGTGATCGCAATGGAAACTTTTCTGGGTTATAAAAGACAAAACGGAGCGGCAGGTATCCGAAACCATGTTGCCATTCTCCCTGCCGTAGCCTGCGCCAACGGCGTCGTGGCCGCCATCTGCCGGGCCGTACCGGAAGCTGTGCCCCTTTATCACGGTCATGGTTGCGGACGCGGGGTGGAGATAGCAATGCATCGCCGGACTCTGGTCAATCTGGGACGCCATCCCAATGTGGCGGCAGTCCTCGTCGTGGGTTTGGGCTGCGAGGTGATCAAGGCAGAAGATCTGGCCGTTGCCATTGCCGAAACGAAAAAACCCGTTGAATACTTCAATATCCAGGAGCTTGGGGGGACGAGAAAGTCCACAGCCCTAGGTATTGACATTGTCCGCGGCATGATTGCCAAAGCCGCACGGATCGCGCGTCAACCCTTGCCTTTGGAACAGATCATCATGGGGCTGGAATGCGGAGGCTCCGACGCCTTTTCGGGAATTACAGCCAATCCGAGTGTCGGGCTGGCGTCGGACTGGCTGGTAGATAAGGGAGGTACGGTTATTCTGACTGAAGATACGGAAATGATTGGCACAAGTCACATCCTGGAACGGCGCGCCTGTAATCCGGAGGTGGCGGAAAAAATCTCCCAAATGGTGTCGGGCGCAGAAAAGCTTACTCATGATTTGTTAGGCCCTTTGGCCCCCTACGTGATTTCACCGGGAAACATGGATGGAGGCATGACCTCTATCCGCGAAAAATCCCTGGGCTGTATCGTAAAGGCGGGAAGCCGCACCATTACAGAGGTGATTGACTACGGGGAAATACCCACAAAGAAAGGGGTTGTCCTCATGGACGGCCCAGGCTACGATATGGAATCGATGACTGGTGTTGCCGCTACGGGAAGTCAGTTGATGATTTTCACGACAGGCCGGGGGAATCCCATAGGCTATCCGATTGTTCCGGTACTTAAAGTGGCCAGCACCAGTAAGATGTATAAGCACATGGAAGACGACATGGATATTAACGCCGGAGTGATCCTGGAGGGTTCGCCGATGCGGGACGTGGGGGATCAGGTTATCGAAAAGGTCCTCAGTGTATTGAATGGTGGCCTTACCAAAGCGGAATTAAACCAGCAGGAAGGGATAGTTTGTCTTTATACACTGAATCCGGCATTTTAGATTAATGACAGGTATGAATATTATGTCTCTCGCAAAAACGCCGACAACTCTGCGAGTTCTTTTTGAATCGCTTCTTCTGCATGATTACCCATAGCGACAAAGTTAGAACGGGCAAGGTTTTCTTGGTATCTTCTGGTCTTGGATCGTGACCTTAAGCTTACGGTTCATTACCTTGCACCATCGCCTTCAGAAACATCTCCATGAAACGTTCTGACTCCAATCGTAGTGGAATATTCACTGTCACATGTCCATCCGGCATGCGAATACCGTCGCATTTTGCAAGGCTTTGAATACATCCTGCGCGCATTCCTTCCGGCTGAATTTTCAAGGTATATGAATTTTCATCAAAGAGTGATGGGTCTATGATATATGCCGCGGCCACAACATCCCAGGGGAAAAATCCCTTTTTACGGAAAAATATTTTTTTATTTATATTAAGCCAGTGCGGGATTACTTCTGAAAGATACCTCGCCACCCTGCTGTTATGCCCTTGAATCATTTCGAGATGCTCTTGCCGAAATACGGCATGGGCGCAAACATCCATGGTTATCAGCGTTTTCGGGACAGGCGCGGATATCACCACAGAAGCCGCTTTACCATCAAGATGAAAGTTGAACTCACCAAAATATGAAAATTGTCTGAAATTGATAGACCCACCCATAACGACAAGCTCTCTCAGGTTTGGCGCAAAGCTGCGATCCAACATCATGGCAGTGGCCACATTGGTGCATGGAGCAATGGCCAGCAGGGAGATCTCTCTCGGATTTTTACGCACTGTCTCCAGAAGAAACTCAACCGACTGATTCAACTTTCCAAGATCATTTTTCGACTTCGCCCCCATGTACACGGGGACGTCCATTCCCGCGACATCAAGCACCTTCTTTGCCACGGCAAAGCCAACCGGCGCTTTAACATTGCCGAAATTGATGGTAATACCCTCAACATGAATCTGTGGCGATGCCATCAGCAGCAAAAAAGCCAGGCCATCATCCACGTCCCTGAATTTAATCCCGGTTGCGGGATCTGCGTCAATCAGGACTCTTTTTCCCGTCATGGGTTATCACTCCTCCTAATATATTGTTCCAACTCTGCCCTGGTCACCGGCTGAATCCCAATCCTGCTGTACTGCAGTGCCCCGGCGATCATGGCAATTCGGCATGCGTCCGTAAGATCTCTGCCCGAAATAATCTCGGAACAGAGCACCGCCATAGTCTGGTCGCCACAACCAGTCTGGTCACATTGCCTTGCTTCCGGTTCCTCCGAGGCATGCAGGTGAATCTTATTGCCACCAGTGAAAAGGTAAGCGCCTTTGCTACCGTGGGTAACACACACGTTTTGTATACCCATGGAAAAAAATATTTCCGCTGCGCGGCCTGCGGAGTCCATGTTTTTGACCGCAATACCTGTCAGTATTTCAGTCTCATGTTCGTTAGGTTTCAATAGATAGATCGCATTCTTTAGCAGAGGCGCATAATCAATGCCCTTTTCAATTCCGCCAGGATCAACGACTATCCTTAATCCAAGGGTAATGGCCTGTTTTGCGGCATACACGGCGGTCTCAAGGGGCAACTCCAGCGACATCGCTAAGATGCCATCGTTTTTAGCAGCGCTTTCAAAAAGAGGCGCAGCGTCATCAATGTCGGCGGGGCAGAAATCATCATTGATTCCGGGGATACAGTATATCTCGTTTTCTCCCTTTCGGTTCACAGGTATTAGTGCAACCCCAGGAAATTTACCTGTTTCACCCATATCCATAACCTTAATATAATCCGTAATTACCCCGGCTTTTTTCAGGGCGTCGCAGGGGACTTGCCACAGGTTATAGGGGTCTTTTGACGTCCTGCCTACCATGGCTACTATATTCCTTCCGCAGTAAGCCGCCATCATCTGTGCCATGTTTCTGGATTTGCCGCCGGGGCCGATAACCAACTTCCCGCTCCGTGTCAGTTCTCCGGATTTCAGCAGTGTGCTTACACCCGTCGCGATGATGTCTGTATTGAGACCACCGATAAAGACGGCCTTTACCTGGTTATGATTCATAGTATTTTCTTCGAGGTTAATACCAAGTTGCTTTCAAACATTAAAATTTGAATAGATTTAAAAATAATTAATAGTTATCGAACGGCGATTTTATCGCCTTGTTTAATCATCCGGCCATCGACAACACTAATGTTTGAATTGATTAGGGCATTTACTGGTGTTCCGGTCTTTTTGGATACTGACCAGAGCGTATCGCCCTTTTGCACGGTGTAGAACTCTTTGGGATTGTTAATTTTTAGACCGCTTGCCTTGGCCAGTTTTATTTGCCCTTTGTAGGCTTGATGAGCGCGAACACGTTTGCGCGGCCGCTCGTACAAGTCCGCATACATGGCCTCCTTCACGTCTTGCCCTTCTCTAAAAGGCAGGATCACCTCCTGATTTTTAGTGACGCGCGTACTTGCTCTGACAGAATTGAGATCTTCAAGTACATAAGGTGCTATTCTGAATTTCTTGGCCACCTGGGCAATGGTCGATACTGAATCCGGTCTATATTTCTGAAAGGCACTCGCTATAAAATTTTTATTGGCACAACACTGCTCATAAACAACTTCTGTCCCGGCAGGCACTCTTAATAGGTATTTTTCAATAGTCGGAGGAATGTACCAGCGCAACAGCTCGGGATTAAGCGAGTATATATCTTCCACATCTATCTCCATTTCTTGCGCCAGGGCCACAAGGTCGGTTTTGCTAGGCACTTCTATCTCGATGAAATCTATCGGGCCGTGAAACTCTATATCTTTGAACCCAAAGGAGTTTAGGTTTTTGCCCAAAATTGCAAGGGCCATAATTTTCGGCACATAATTTTTTGTTTCAGACTTGAGGTAATGCCCCTTTCTTAAATCCCAGAAATTGTCCGTTTTGTAGCGGGCAATAGCCCGGTTCACCTTTCCCTCACCTGCATTATAAGCCGACGCGGCTATCTCCCAATCACCATAGTCTTCGTAGAGTTTCTTTAAGTATTTGCTCGCGGCAATAGTTGATTTAATGGGGTCGCGACGCTCGTCAATATACCAGTCGATCTTCAACCCGTAATGGCGGCCTGTCGAAGGGATAAATTGCCACAGACCTACAGCTTTTGCATAAGATTTCGCTTTTGCCTGAAATCCGGATTCGGCCATGGCCAGATAGATGAGGTCGCGGGGCAAACCGCTATCTTCAAGCATATTGCCGAGCATAGGTGCGTAGCGGCCGCCCCGTGCGCTGTAAGTCTCAAAATAATCCCGTCCTCTGTTGGAAAAATAATGAATCCACTTTTTGACAGAATCATTGTACACGACGGGAATATCGAAATAGTAGTTCTCTAAATTTAAGTCTTCGGCTCCGTCCAGGAAATACGCTTTCGAAGGGTGGTTGCCAGACTTATCTATGCGGGCGCCACCGATAATGGTATTAGGGGCATCTTGCTTAACTTGCGGCTTAATATCATTTGCTGGTTGAATTTCTGGTGAATAATATGTATTCGTCGGCGGTGTCGACAAATGTGAACACGAAGAGGCGAAGAATACCGCAACACCCAGTAGCCCGAAGACTAAATATCTCATCATAATTTGTAGCCCTACCTTCACCCGGCAATACGTACATCACCAAAGAAATAAAATAATTATGCAGCCTTATACACAAACATAGAAATATTATCAATTATAATCTGTTAATATGCTTTAAATTTCATTAAGGAAGTATATCAATACATTGTCAACTTAATCTATGGTCTTGATATATTCCAGGTACTCCAGCCAGATGTTTTTCTGGATTCCTGTCGTGCCGGTGTCTATATCAAAGATTGGCCATTTGGGTACAGCCCCTTCAAGCGTTTTGCCGTCAACGAAAATAAAACGATAAATCTTGTAATTGCTTTCGGTATAAGAATAACTCGGTGTTATTTTTTTCTTTGATCCGGTATCTTCAATTTTTTGAATATTTTTAAATTCAACTTTGAGTGTTGTGCCTGTAGGGAGGATGATCGTGAAAGGTTCATTCTCCACATTGACAGCAATAAGCTTTCCGGCAATGAGTTCATTTTTCTTCATGGCTTTGACGGTAGCGCCTTTCTGCAAACCGTCGGCAATAACCAAATTTCCGTTGAAAATGAATAGAGCAGAAATAAGGCCAATAAAAAAATGCTTCTTCATGGTAAAAACCTCCTTGTACATAGTTATTTTACGATTTTGAATATATCCTTAAATTTCGGATCGGCCGCGGTGCGCAAAAGTTCAAACAGAACCATTTCTGTTGAGGTGAGATGCGCGCCGGCGCTTTTGATTGCGTCTATTCCGACCTTACGGTTTTCCGGTGTGCGCGAGGAAACGGCATCCGTGACCAGATGAACCTTATAGCCGTTGGACATTAGATCGAGAGCGGTTTGATACACACAGACATGACATTCAATGCCGGTGATAACCACATGCCGGCGGTTTAATCCTTCCAGTTGCTCTTTGAAATTTCGATCATCCCAGCAGCTGAAAGCTTCTTTGGCGATCGGTACGATGCCGTTTAACTCTTGCGCAATGACAGGTAAAGTCTTGCCGAGTTTTTGCGGAATTTGCTCAGTGAGAATGATCGGGATGCTAAATGCTTTGAAACCCTGAATCAGTTTGACGTTGTTGGCAAAAAGGTTTTCCTTTTCACACATTGCCTGTGCAAGATTGCCCTGAACATCAATAATAATTAATAATGCGTTGGTGCGGTTTAGCATGATTCGTTGCCTCCTTATACCAAGTTGGTTTCAAAAAAATATGAATTTTTGAAAGCTTACTTGGTATTATACCCTGATCGCGGGAAAGTCACATTTAGTTTTGTATTTCCTGTAAAACTGAGCAAACGTCAAGAAATATTTTAAAATCGCTTCAACCCTTGAGTTTACTAATTGTATCCAATCACGGGTATGAACCCCAAAGCAAGCTTTGGAAACAGATTCCGCAGCAAGCTGCGGGGGCATTATACACTCCGCTTCGCGGGATAATTCGACTAACAAACTTCACTGCGCTTCGCTTTTGAAGATTGAGTCTCATTAACTTACCAATTCCACTACGTCGCAGATGACCCCACGGTGACCTTTAGGTTATTCAGGTTACTGCGCTTTCGGAATTGGAGTTTCACAATAATCTATTGGTTTTCTGTCCAAAATTGGTTTATAGAAAGAGCAGAAAAGGGGGCATATTATGATACAATTTTTTATCACACCGGCAGCCGGAAAAAGATTGATCGGGAAAGCCATTGTCAAACATGCCGCTGTGATGACGGCGCTCAAAGATGGCACGGTAGTCATTATAGCAGGTACAACAAACGGTTACGTTGCAGAGGAGTTACTGAAATCCATCGGGCAGCTGCAAGACTTCCGGCGCAACAGGTTCTTCCGCGGGATTGTGCTGCCGCCGTCTCGTCCCACAGCTAAGTCCGGTCTTCTTCCCGACCAAAGCGGATTTCCCGGCGATGTTTTAATTAAAGATGGTATCTGGCAAAAAGGCAAGACCATTTTTGATGTTACCGACGACCTGCGCGAGGGAGACATCATTCTGAAGGGAGCCAATACGGTTGATTTAGTCCAGAGACGCGCCGCTATTTTAATCGGCCATCCGCAGGCGGGAACAATTGGCGCTTCACTTAAAGCCGTTGTCGGGAGGCGTGTTCGCCTGCTAATACCTGTCGGTCTGGAAAAACGCATTTCCGGAAATATTGATGAATTAGCGGCAAAGCTAAACGAACCTGGGACGCATGGTCCGAGGCTGCTTCCTGTTCCCGGTGATATATTTACAGAGCTTGATGCGATTAATCTGCTTACTGGTGCTAACGCGGAGCTTGTGGCGGCAGGAGGAGTGGGCGGCGCTGAGGGCAGTATATGGTTGGGTATAAGCGGTGATGCCTCTCAGGAAAATGACGCGCTTGCATTGCTCCAGTCAGTTGCCGATGAGCCGGCGTTTGTGTTGTAAATTGTTATTAGACGTTAAAGCGGAAGGTGATAATATCGCCATCCTGGACGATATATTCTTTCCCTTCCAGGCGCAGGCGACCGGCTGATTTTACTCCTGCCGTGGATCCACCATGGGCGATGAAATCGTCATAGGACATAATTTCGGCTTTGATAAAACCTCGTTCAAAATCGTTATGAATAGCACCGGCGGCCTTGGGGGCTTTGGTTGAAAGTGGAATTACCCAGGCTTTGACTTCGTCTTCGCCGACGGTAAAGAAAGACATGCGTCCCAACAAAGAAAACGCGCCACGGATGATGCGGCCAAATGCAGGTTCCGCAATCCCCATCGAAGACAGAAATTCTTTTTGCTCGGCAGCCTCCAACCCGGAGAGCTCTGCCTCAATCTTGCAGCAAATCCCCATAACCGGCTCTGTGATGTTTGCGGCTTTGGCAAAGTCGTCAGCAAATGAAAGATTATCCTCGGCCACATTGACGACAACCAGTTCCGGCTTGATTGTCCAGAAAGAAAAGCTTCGCATGGAAAATATTTCCGCGGCTGTGAATCCTAACGCGCGCAGTGGTTTCCCCGCCTCCAGACATTCCTGAAAACGTGGCAGAAGTTCTGCCTGTGCTATGTCCTGAGGAGTTAGTGCCTTCTTGGACATTTTGGTCAGTCGCTCTAATTTCTTTTCGATAATTAGCAGATCGGCAAGAATCAGCTCGTCTTCTAGTTTGCGATAGGCATCGGTACTAAGTGAAATATCCGGCAGAGAGAAGCCGTCCACCACATGCAAAATACCGTCTGTGCCGCTGAGATTCTGCCGGATGGCTTCCCATGGATGCTCCCCCACAGCATGGACATCCACAAAAGGAACTTTTGCCGGAGACACTTTCACCGGTTTATAAATTTCTACCAGCTTGTCAAAACGAACGTCAGGAACAGCCGCCAGTCCCCGCACAACCGTTTCGTTATGCTGCGTGCTGCTTTTGACACCGGTCATAATTTCAAATAATGTGCTCTTCCCGCTTTGAGGAAGGCCTAAAATACCCATTTCCATATAAAATACCGTTTCCTTGTATTGATTACTTCGTAAAAATCACCAGAGGCAAGGCGTGCGAATCATGAGGAGTGAGGCCTACTTTTTCTTAGGTCTCAACGACGAGGGATGAAGCGCAACGCAGCATATGAGCTCTTTACGAAGTCATCAGGTGAATTCTTTTTCTATTCGTTCCATTGCTTCTTTAAGCCGGTCATCCGGCACAGTGAGCGAGATGCGGACAAAGCCTTCTCCGTATTTGCCATAAGCAGTTCCTGCGGCCACAACAACAGCGGTTTTTTCAAACAGGCGGTTGGTAAAATCAAGCGAGGTCATGCCTTTGGGCACGGGCACCCAAAGATAAAATGTGCCGCGTGGCGGATTAAAATCAATGCCGATTTTTTTGATTGTTTTTAAGACAAGCTCACGCCTGCGGCCGTAAATCGAGAGCATTTTCTCGATAAATCCTGACTCACCTTTCAATGCCTGAATTCCAGCAAACTGCACAGCGTTAAAAATTCCGGAATCAGTATTTTCTTTAACTTTGCTGATGGCGGCGATGAGTTCGGGATTGCCGCCAGCCATGCCCAGCCGCCAGCCGCACATATTAAATGGTTTGGAAAGAGAATTGAGCTCCACACCTACATCTTTAGCGCCTTTGGCCATTAAAAAACTTATTTTGGGCTGCCCGGCAAAGACGATTTCGCTGTAGGGATTATCGTAACAAATCGCAATGTCAAATTCGCGGGCAAATGCGACCAGCTTATTTAAGAAGTCCAGCGTGGCGCAGGCTCCTGTCGGATTATTGGGGTAATTAAGAAACATGGCGCTTGCTTTTTTAGCCACATCCGCAGGAATGTCTTCCAGAACCGGCAAATAATTATTTTGCGGCAAAATGGGCACATTGTAGGGGATGCCTTCGCCCATGAGAATACTGGAACGATAGGCCGGATAGCCGGGATCAGTCATAAGCACCGTATCACCGGGATTGACACGCGCCAGCACAAAATGATGACAACCTTCCTTGGAGCCGATCAGACCCAGAATTTCATTTTCCGGATTTAAGGTAACGCCATATCGTTCCAAATACCAGCGGGCAACTTCTTTGCGAAAAGACAGCATGCCTTTTTCTTCATCCGTGGGATAACGATGGTTTTGCGGATCGCGGGCACTCCGGCATAGTTCATCAATAATCGAATCGGGTGTCGCTTCCACCGGATCACCGATTGCCAGGGAAATTACATCCACACCCTCGTTCTTGGCATTATTGATTTTTTTTCGGAGTTCCATAAAAAGATATGGGGGTATTTTTGTTAATCGCTCGGCTGTCTTCAAGTTGAACCTCCAGCATTAATTATTTATCACGGGTATGAACCCCAAAGCAAACTTTGGAAACATATTCCGCAGCAAGCTACGGGGTATTATACCCTCCGCTGCGCGGGATTGTTCAACTTACCAATTCCGCTACGCTACGCTTTCGGAATTGGAGTTTCACAATAAGCTTCTACAAAAAGCAATCCCGAATAGACTATTTTTACGCTGCCTTCAAGATAAATCTCACAAAAGCGGTCATCTTTTTTTGTAAAGTAAATCCGCAGAGTCTCCCCGCTCTGTACAATTACATCCACCGGCGTTTCCACTAAGCCCCGCGAGGCGGCGGCCAAAACCGACGCAACCGCGCCGGTGCCACAGGCCAGCGTCTCATCTTCGACACCGCGCTCATAGGTGCGCACCCTCATTTTATGCCGGTCAATTATCTTGGCAAAATTGGCATTGGTGCCTTTTGGTTGAAAATATTCATGGCGGCGGATTTTACGGCCCCATTCAAAAACTTTGTATGTCTCCGGATTATCGACAAAAGTTACGGCATGGGGAACCCCCGTATCAACAGTGTCTAAAGCAAATTGGTAATCATCAAAAGAGAGTTTTCCGATTGACTTGACGGGTGAGGGATCGGTTAGCTTGACCTTAACTACGTCATTATTGACTTCGGCAGAAATGATTCCGGCAAGTGTTTCAAAGGACATTTTCTTGGGGGCAATGCCTTTGAAATAAGCGTAGCGTGCCACACAACGGCTGCCGTTACCGCACATTTCCGCCATGGAACCATCCGAGTTGAAAAACTGCCATTTGAAATCAACGGTCTGGGAAGGTTCAATGAGAAACAAACCATCAGCGCCGACAGAAATTTTACGCGCGCAAATTTTACGTGCAAACGCTGGTAAATCTCCCACATTCAATGATAGATCTAGGTTATCAATAATAATGAAATCATTGCCGCTGCCGCTCATTTTGTAAAATTCAATTAACGGTGGTTTTTTTTCGTCCATCATAATCCCTATATTGTTTTGCAGGCAATTAACTGCTTAAGATGAAATTGGTTCGTGGCTAATTATCAGAAAATTCCGTTTTGTCACTTTTCCCCGAAGCACTCCAGATAGCTCATGTATTTATTGCTGATACCATCAACAGGCTCCAGGCACAGGCATTTCAGGTAGGCCTTGATAAAGCCCTTGAGAAAAACGGTCGCGGGCAACCGGTTTACATTGTCTTCTTCTATATTTTTTATATAATATGTGCTGATCTTTGTTTCTTGAGCAATATGTTCAATGGACACATCTAATTTGCTTCTAATTTTTTGGAGATCAGCACCGCTGATTTGAGTTTGGACAATAATTTCTAATATACTTTCATCCTGTGCAATCTTTTTTCTTAATTCATCATTGTTCTTTGATAGATTTTTTATGCTCGAATTGCTGTTTGCTTCATAAATATAGACCGGCTTTTTAGGAGAAATTTTCCACTTTGTTGATGTAAGGACGCCCTGCGAGATAAGCTCGTTATCGTAGTTTTGCCTTTCTTTCTCGTTAATGAGCGAATTATAAGCTTTTTCTACAAAAGAAAGTATCTGCTTGCGTTCTTCCTCAGAAAAAATAGAGTGGCTGATCATGGAATCCGCCTGATACATTTGCAGGGCAGCTTTATAGGCATGGCGAATTTCGAAGAAAGCTGCATCCGGCTTAACATTGAGCATCTCATAGTAATTCATCTCGGGGAAACTTTTCTGCATATAAAAACTCCTGTCTTAAAAAATTTGTGAAAGTCCAAATTTCAAGAGTAGCGCATCAGTAATTGTTCACCTGCTGAATTAACCATTTGTTTGCTGATCCTGTGCAGGTCTGCTACTGTCCGCGCGTGTGGATAACGATCTAAAAACGATACGCGTTGACAAATGGCATCATGAACATGATCGTCGTAAGAAACGTTACCGGCAAACTCAATATGAATGCCAAGATGCTTTTCGATAATTTGGCATATCTGAGCGCCAATGGCCACATTATCCTGCTTCCGCAGCTGGTTGAGAATCAGTTTAAATTTGAACGAATTGATGTCCTTATCCAACTTAAGGAATATTTCCGGGTGTAGCCTTCTTACGACCTGCATCATGCAATTCGGTTTGTATATAGCGTCTTCACCAAACTGACGGGCAACTTCCTTCTCCAGTTGCTGAAAATAAAATGTGTCAAAGCTATGGCGAATCTGGCGGAAATAAATGGCGCGCACCAAACGGTAAACATTTTCAATGGAAGTTGGCTCCGGTGTGGTGATAAATATGCCGAATTGAGAAATAAGAAAAAAATCAAGTGTGTTGAAGGAAGTGCCGGCGCCCAAATCCAGCAAAATCCAATCATAATCAAGTTTAGATATCGCTTTAAGAATTTTTATCTTTTGTTCATACGCAAGATTGGCGATATCCAGATTATCGTGAGCGCCGCTGATAAGAAACAGGTTGGGAGTGGGGGTCTGCAAAACGGTATCTTGAAGAAGGGGAATTTTTCTCCGGATGAAATCGGAAAGGGATTTTGTCGGATAGGCCACATCAATCAGGGTATGCAGATTTGCTGCTCCCAAGTCCAAATCGACGAGCAGAGTCCGTTTGCCCGATTCCGCCAAAAGACGTCCCAGAGAACTGGTCAGGAAACTCTTGCCCGACCCGCCTTTTCCACCACCAATTGGCCAGATATGCACCATAAGTCATCCGACATTACTTTTTTTTAATTTTATACACGATAAATTATGAATATTCAAGCATTAAATATTTTTTGAAAGCTTACTTGGTATTACTTGACTTATTTGTTCATTGACCATAAAAATGTAGGAAATTAATCCAAAGAGAGACCATGCTCAGTTACGAACCTGAAATCAAAATTGCCCTGTTGCAGAATTATAAAGAAGCCCGCTTAAACTTAAAAGGCAGGTTTCTTCTTGCTGGCGAAAAACCAATATCCAGCCAGATAATCGTCAGTGGCAGGCAAGGGGAAGTGGCGCTTGGCGAGCCTTCCGGATTGAAAATAGCAAGCGGCAAGGCGATAATGCTATCGGCTCAGGATAATGCTACATTTACTCTATCCGATGTCAAGATAGGTATCGATTTCCACTGGCAAAGAAGTCAGGAACAGTCGTTTCGAGGCAATATATTTTTGTCAGCAGTGTCTGATTCTTCCTTCAATCTCATAAATGAAATCACACTGGAAGATTACCTGCTAAGTGTTATTTCCTCGGAAATGTCCGCCGCAGCGCCGCTGGAATTTTTAAAGGCGCAGGCTGTTGTTGCCCGCAGCTGGCTTGTGGCGATGCTGGCAAAAAAGAAAACAGCGCGGTCTAACACTTCATCAAAAAATGAAAATGAAATTGTCGTCTGGCAGGATGTCAACGATCATCAAGGATTTGATGTTTGCGCCGATGATCATTGCCAGCGTTATCAGGGGATAACCAGAATCATCTCCGATAATGTCCGGGTGGCAATTGATGCCACAAGAGGGTTATTTCTAATAAGTGGCGGAGATATTTGCGATGCCCGCTACTATAAGGCCTGCGGCGGACAAACGGATATTTTTTCAACGGCATGGGAGGACAAATCCCCGGATTATCTTAAGAGTGTCACCGACAATATTCAACAGCATTCGCCTATTGCGTCGGAGGCGGAAGCCGAAGGCTGGCTAGCGGGCAGGCCGCAGGCTTATTGTGACACAACCGACAAAGAGTTGCTTGGTAAGATTCTGCCCGTCTTTGATCAGGAAACACTTGCTTTTTACCGCTGGCAGGTCACATATTCAAGGCAGGAACTCGAAGAAATAATACGCAAAAAATCGGGTATTGATTTTGGCGAACTGCAAAATATTGTTGCCGTAGGAAGAGGTCCTTCCGGCAGAATTTACAAATTAAAAATTGAAGGTTCCAAGCGGAATGTTATAGTTGGCAAGGAACTCGAAATTCGCCGCTGGCTATCGGAAAGCCATCTTTTGAGCAGCGCCTTTGTAGTGTCAAAGACAAACGCGTCTGATGGCTCTGTGAAAAGTTTTACACTTGCCGGCGGTGGTTGGGGGCACGGTGTGGGCATGTGTCAAATAGGCGCGGCTGTTATGGCGTCTAAAGGATTTAATGCGAAACAAATTCTGGCGCATTATTTTCAGGATGCTAATTTGAAAAAACTGTATTAATGAGACTCACATTTCTGGAACGAAGTGAACTAAAATGTGCAAGTCGAATTATCCCGTGAGCTAAAGCGAAGCTGGGTGGACTGAAAATTGAAAAAGAGAAAAGTTTTATAATATGACCAACCTAAACAAAGAAACAAAGAATGCGGATCGGAATCCTTGGCTCTGGGTACCGACCATCTATCTGGCCGAAGGCATTCCATATATGATTGCCATGACCGTCAGCGTCATTCTCTATAAAAGGCTGGGGCTTTCCAACACGCAAATCGCTCTTTACACAAGCTGGCTCTACATCCCCTGGATAATCAAGCCCCTCTGGAGCCCCTTTGTTGATCTTTTTCGCACCAAGCGTTTCTGGATACTGGCAATGCAATTGGCCGTTGGCGGGTCGCTTGCTTGTGTCGCGCTGACACTGCCCACAACGGACTTTGTCCGCTATAGTCTGGCAATGTTCTGGATTATGGCGTTTAGCTCGGCCACTCATGATATTGCCGCCGATGGATTCTACATGCTGGGTTTGGACACGCCGCAGCAGGCGGCCTTTGTGGGTGTGCGCGTTATTTTTTATCGGGTTGCTACCATTGCCGCCAAAGGTGGGCTGGTGATTATCGCCGGCGTGTTGGAAAATTACGGCTATCCTGTCGCGCAAGCCTGGTCGCTGGCTTTTATCGGTGTGGCGGCTGTGTTTCTGGCCTTGTGCATTTATCATTTTTTCGCCCTGCCCAGGCCTGCCTCGGATATCAGTGCGCCGTGGGATAAATCAAAAAACTTTCTTACAGAATATTTCCGCATTCTGACTATATTTTTTCGACGCAAAGATATTCTTATTGTCATCAGCTTCTTTTTATTTTACCGCTTTGCGGAGGCACAATTAGTGAAAATGGTCGCGCCGTTTTTGCTCGATTCCCGCGTCAAAGGCGGCTTGGGTTTGACTACCGCAGAAGTCGGCGTAATCTACGGCACAGTCGGCGTGGTGGCGCTTATGCTGGGCGGGCTTTTGGGTGGCTATGTCGTTTACAAGAAGGGTTTGAAATTCTGGCTGTGGATTATGGTTTTTACCATGCACCTGCCGGATTTGATTTTTGTATATCTATCCCATGCTTTGCCGGAGAGTTTGATGCTGATTGGTGCGGCTGTCGCCGTGGAGCAATTCGGCTATGGTTTTGGTTTTACGGCCTACACCATGTACATGATCATGGTTTCGCAAGGCGAATATAAAACCGTCTTTTACGCGATAGGCACGGGGATTATGGCGCTGGGCATGATGATACCCGCCATGGCCAGCGGCTGGATTCAGGAAATGCTCGGCTATAAGCATTTCTTTGTCTGGATTTTGATCACAACGATTCCCGGATTTATTGTGGCAGCGTTGGTCAAGATTGACCCGGAATATGGGAAGAAATATGAAAAACAACCACATTGAAACAGCTTTTATTCTGGGTGCTGGGTTGGGCACAAGGCTCAGACCGCTGACCGAAGGCATGCCCAAGCCGCTGTTGAAAGTCGGTAAGAGGCCGATTATTACGTATGCGATGGAGCATTTGCGCACCATCGGTGTGCGGCGATTTATTGTCAATACGCATCATGGTGCTGATAAATATAAAGAGGCTTTCCCGGAAGGTAACTGGAAGGGCATTCCGATCATTTTCCGCCATGAGCCAATTTTGCTGGATACTGCAGGAGGGATTAAAAACATTGAAGACCTTATTGCAAGTGAAGAGCGCATTCTTGTTTATAATGGCGATATCATCACCAACATGTCCATTGTTTCGCTGATCGAGAGACATCTTGCCCTGCAATCAACCGTTACGCTGGCGCTGCGCAGTAGCGGTCAATTGCTTAATGTCAATATTGATAAAGACGGCTTTATTTGCGATATGCGTCACGCCCTGAATAATCCCGGAATTCAGAGCTGTCTTTTCGCGGGGATTTATATTATCGAAACAAAGTTCTTACAGCGGTTGGAAGCAGGTCTTGTGGAGTCAATTGTCCCGCCGCTGGTTGAATTGATTAAAGAGAATCCCCGAGCTGTCGGCGGGATCGTCATTGACAATGGCTACTGGCATGATGTGGGGACGATTGAAGAGTATAATAAATTAAACCGGACAGGCGTTAGTTAAGTGTCATTGCTAATTTATGAATAAAGAAATACTGAAATTCTTAAACTCTCATTTGGGTGCAGTAGATCTTGAGCTGATCCCCATTAAGAAAGGTGGTTCCGACCGCAGCTTTTTTCGGGTACAGCTTGCGGATAAAACCAGTTTTATTTTTATGCATTATGGCATGGAAGTGCAAGAAAATGCTTACTGGGCGGACATCAACAAGTTCTTGGCGGATATTGATATCTCCGTGCCGCAAATTGTAGCGCAGGATATAAAAAATCATTTCATCCTGCTTGATGATTTGGGTGATGTTGATTTATGGTCGAAGAGAACTCTGTCCTGGAATAAAAAGCGCGATTATTATTTTCAGGTGCTTGCGCAAATCCGGCGGCTGCATGCCTACCCGCTTGCGGGACTACCTGCTGATTTCAAATTGTCTGAAAGCTATGGCCCCGGACTTTATAAATGGGAGCATGATTACTTTCTGGAAAATCTTGTGAGCGAAGTTTGCAAACTGGAACTTTCACCATCTTTGCTCAAAGATTTATGGGCTGAATTAGAATTACTCAGTGCACGTTTGCAAAAAATAGAACCATGCCTTATCCATCGGGATTTTCAATCCCAAAATATCATGATTAAAAACGATAAGACAGTGCTCATTGATTTTCAGGGAATGCGCAAAGGTTGCCTTTTTTACGATCTGGGTTCACTGATTTGCGATCCTTACGTTACCCTCACCACAGAAGAAAGAAGCGAGTTGCTTAGCTTTTATTACGATCTAATGAAGCCTGATTATAGCCTTGATGAATTTATTAATAATTTCTGGGAGGCCTCCGCCCAGCGGTTGATGCAGGCGCTGGGGGCTTACGGCTTTTTGGGGTTAAAAAAGAACAAGCCGGCATTTCTCAATCACATAGATAGCGCCCTTAATAATTTATTAATCGCCACGACTTCTGCGCAAGCCTTGCCGGTACTCCACGAACTGGCGAGTCTCTGTATCAAAAAGCTGACAAAATGACAAAGTGATTGAAAGCACGCCTTTGATATGCTAGACAAACTGCACAATATTTTGGCTTGGAGAAATTGTTGATCATGAAGTACGAACCAATAGCGATTGAAGAGAAATGGCAAAAAAAGTGGGAGTATGAAAAAGCCTTCAAAGTTACTGAAGACCCGCAAAAGAAAAAATACTATCTGCTGGAAATGTTTCCTTATCCCTCCGGCAAAATCCATATCGGCCATGTACGTAATTATACTATCGGCGATGTTGTTGCCCGTTATAAGCGCATGAAAGGTTTCAATGTTTTGCATCCGATGGGATGGGATGCCTTTGGCCTGCCGGCGGAAAACGCCGCAATTGAACATAAGATTCATCCCGCCCAGTGGACTAATGAAAACATTAGTCACATGAAAAAGCAGCTCAAACGCATGGGCTTTAGCTATGATTGGGATCGGGAAATAGCCACCTGCGATCCGAAATATTACCGTTGGGAGCAGCAATTTTTTATCTGGATGTATGAAAAAGGTCTGGCTTATAAAAAACGCTCCACGGTTAATTTTTGCGGCAAGTGCGATACAGTGCTGGCAAACGAGCAGGTCGAAAGCGGCCTTTGCTGGCGCTGCAGCACGGAAGTTCAGGAAAAAGTACTCGATCAATGGTTTTTCAAAATTACCGCTTATATCGAGGAACTGCTTGACTACTGCGATAAACTGCCCGGCTGGCCGGAACGCGTCATGACCATGCAGAAAAACTGGATCGGTAAAAGCTACGGTTGCGAAGTCAATTTTCCGCTCGTTGGTTCTAACGAACCCATAAAAGTCTTCACGACGCGTCAGGACACTCTCTTTGGCGCAACCTTTATGCTGATTGCCGCCGAGCATAAACTGGTTACGAAATTAGCCAAGGGCAAAGCCATCGAAAAAGATGTTTTGCGGTTTGTGGAAAAAGTTAAAAAGCAAGACAAACTGATGCGTACTTCCGAGTCTTATGAAAAGGAAGGAATTTTCCTGGAGGCCTACTGTGAAAATCCCCTGACCGGTAAAAAGATGCCCGTTTACGCCGCCAATTTTGTTCTGGCCGATTACGGTACCGGCTGCGTCATGGCTGTGCCGACACACGATCAGCGCGATTTTGAATTTGCCAAGAAGTTCAATTTGCCGCTCATTGTTGTCATTCAGCCCAAAGACAGAGAACTCGATGCGGATAAGATGACCGAAGCGTATGTGGAAGAAGGCATTTTAGTCAACTCCGGTAAATTCGATGGAATGGAAAATACCAAAGTTCTAGAGGCCATCGCCGATTTTCTGGAATCACAAGGGAAAGGCAAACGCACCATCCAATACCGCCTGCGTGACTGGGGCATTTCCCGCCAGCGCTACTGGGGCGCACCGATTCCCATGATTAACTGCGATAAATGCGGCATCGTTGCGGCTAAAGAATCAGATCTGCCGATTGTGCTGCCGCAGAATGTTGTTTTCAATCCGACAGGCGGCTCGCCGCTTGTGGCGCTAAAAGAATTTATCAATACTACCTGCCCCAAATGCGGCGGTAAAGCGGCGCGTGAAACAGACACGATGGATACGTTTGTCGAGTCGTCTTGGTATTTCGACCGCTATTGCAGCCCGGATTGTGACGTCAAACCCGGTCTGGATCGAAAGAAGCTTGATTACTGGATGCCTGTGGATCAATATATCGGCGGCATTGAACATGCCATTTTACATCTGCTCTACGCGCGTTTCTACACCAAGATGTTGCGCGATTTCGGTGTGATCGGTGTGGACGAACCCTTCACCAATTTGTTGACGCAAGGCATGGTTTGCAAAGAAACAATGAAGTGCAGTGAGCATGGCTATCTTTTCCCGGAGCAGGCCGCCGATGGAAAATGCCATATTTGTGGCCAGGAAGTAATTATCGGCAAGACCGAGAAAATGTCTAAATCGCTGAAGAATGTTATCGATCCTGACTATCTGGTAAAGAGATATGGCGCTGATACAGCGCGGATATTTTGCTTGTTTACAGCGCCGCCGGAGAAAGACCTGGAATGGAGCGATCAGGGTGTGGAAGGTTCCTTCCGCTTTCTGGGACGGTTGTGGCGCATCTTTGATGATTATTTCGACGACATCAAAGAAATAAAGCCGCTGTCTGCAAGCGTCAATCTGGAAGGTGAGCTAAAAGCCCTGCGGCGTAAAACTCACCAGACTATCCGTAAAGTAACGATAGATATCGAAGACCGTTTTCATTTCAATACCGCCATCAGTGCGGTTATGGAGCTGGTCAACGCTCTCTATTCAATTCAGAGACCCGGCAAAGATGAAAAGATTGCGCTGGCTGTTGTGCGGGAAGCGCTGGAAACAGCGGTAATTCTGCTGGTGCCGATTGTGCCGCATATAACAGAAGAGCTCTGGCAAATGCTTGGTCATAAAACGCTTGCCGCTGATATGCCTTGGCCGCAGTTTGATCCCGCGATTGCCAGTGAAGAAGAAATGACAATAGTTGTGCAGATCAATGGCAAACTGCGCAGCCGCATGACAGTTGCCATAGAAGAAGACGAGGGAAAAATAAAGCAGATCGCGCTTAACGATGAAAAAATTGTCGCCCTGCTTTCAGGCGCGAAAATTTTGAAGGTTATTTACGTATCAAAGAAACTTGTCAACATTGTTGTTGCGCCTCCACGGGCATAAACAATAATAACAAAGGTGGAGTTTATGCCCTCCGCCGTGGGCGGGATTGTTCGATTTACAAATTTCAATGTACTTCGTTTTTGAAATTTGAATCTCACAAATAAAAAAAAGAGGTGTCTTTTATGAGAAAACAAAACTGGAGATTTCTGAATAAAACCGCAGTATTTTGTCTTTTTATCGCGCTGATAATCAGCTGCGGCTATGGTTTTGCCCCTAAAGGTGATTACATCGACAAGCGTATTACTACAGTTTATGTCCAAGCCTTCGGGAACAAGACTTCACAGGCGGAGCTGGAAAATTATGTGCGCACAGCGTTTATCGATCAGTTCATTCTTTCTAACCGGTTTAAAATTGTTCAGAACGTGGAGTTGGCAGACGCAATAATCACGGGTAGCGTTCTTAATATCAACACATCGCCTCTTTCTTATCGCGCCAATACACTGGTTGCCGAAGAACGGGCGACGATGATACTGGAAATAAATTTTAGGGAAAAAGAAAGCGGCAAAACTATCTGGAGTTCGAAAAATGTAACCGGCCAAGTGGACTATAAAATGGAGGACAATATAAACACGTTCCCCGCCACCAGAAAAAATGCTTACGTCAAACTATCCAACGATACAGCGGAAAAAGCATTTAACATGATGATGTCCGGATTTTAGTGAGACTCTATGATAGTGAGCCAAGCTGACTATAGGAAGCGTAAGGCGAACTATACCAGGCGCTTTAGCCGTGGTAAAACGAGCATAGCGAATAACCTAAAGGTCACTATAGGTTTGAAGAGTAAGTCGAACTATCCCCGAAGCATAGCGTAGTGGGACAGTGAGCCTTGATTTTTCGAAACGTAGTATCGAAAAATCTTAGAGCGAATTATCCCGATTGCAAGGCATATCGGGATAATTTCAATTTCCCCACTACTTAATTCGTGGTTGTTCCTTTTGGAATAAAAATTTATGACGCATTTAGCCTTTAAATTTGGTCGGTTTTTGCTTGCGGTTGTGGATGATGAAAAAGAGGTGATAAGCGTATGGCCGGTTAGTATATTGAAGATCAAGAATGTCCGCCATCTTTCTACATTTTTAGGAAAGATATCCGGAAAATATCTGCTGGCAATCACTTGCGGGAAAGAAGTTCAATGCGATGAACAGTTGTTGCGCCCAATGTTTAAGATTGCCGGCGATACGCAAGCTGGGATCATCTATGCCGATTTCATCGAAAAGAAAGGAAATGATCTCATCCCCCATCCACTATTAGACTATCAGCAAGGTTCTATTCGCGATGATTTTGATTTTGGTCATGTTTTACTTTTTTCTATTGCGGCCATTAAAACAGCCCTGCAGAAATATGGGCGGTTGCCAAATGATGAGAATGTTGCTTTTTACGATTTACGCCTGAAGATATCTATTGATCATGCGATCTTGCGCGTTCCCGAATTCCTCTACACAGTACGTCAACCAAGGGTAGTTGCCAAAGCAAAAAGCACGGATCAAACTCAGCAGCATTTTGCCTATGTGGCCGAGGAAAATTTAGCGCGGCAAAAGAAGCTGGAAAAAGTGGCCACAGACTATTTAAAGCTAACCGGCACATATTTGGCAGCTCGCACGCTTAAGGCTCCCCACGAAGCGGAGCGATTTCCGGTAGAGGCAAGTATTGTTATTCCTGTCCTCAATCGTAAAAAAACAATCAATGATGCCTTGCACAGCGCGCTGAAGCAGGAAACAAATTTTAATTTTAACATCATTATTGTGGATAATCATTCCACAGACGGAACCACTCAACTTATTAGAAAAATGGCTTCGCAAAATAACCAGATAGTACATATCATTCCGGAACGGCGCGATCTGTTGATTGGCGGTTGCTGGAATGAAGCCATTTATTCGCCACTCTGTGGCCGTTATGCTGTCCAGCTTGATTCTGATGACCTTTACAGTTCGCCCCAAACACTGCAAAAAATTGTTGATGTCTTGCGTAAAGGAAATTACACGATGGTTGTTGGCTCTTATACAATAGTCAATGAGCAGCTGAAACAAATTCCTCCGGGACTGATAGACCATCGGGAATGGACGCAGGCAAACGGCCACAATAATTTGCTGCGCGTAAACGGAATGGGTGCCCCCCGTGCTTTTGCCACGGCGGTCATCCGTAAAATCAGGTTTCCCAATGTCAGCTATGGTGAAGACTACGCGGTGGGACTTCGCATTGCCCGAGAATATAAAATAGGCCGCATATACGAGAGTCTTTATCTGTGCCGTCGCTGGCGCGACAATACAGATGCGGACATTTCCGTTGAAAAACAAAATCGCAATGATTTTTACAAGGACGGACTGCGGACGATGGAGATTAGAGATCGGCAAATAATGAACAAGTAAAACAAACCCATTTCACCTTAGTTGCAATCTCCTTAAAACGAAAAATGGCTTGCGACGTTTAACGTCGCAAGCCATTGATTTAACTTTATTTTCTTCTGGTGCCGGAGCTCGGAATCGAACCGAGATGCCCTTGCGAGCGGGGGATTTTGAGTCCCCTGCGTCTACCAGTTTCACCACTCCGGCACGTGCGCGCGATTATATAGACGGATGCCTAAAAGTCAAGCTAAAATCAGTCAAGTTAAAATCTGTGTTGACAATCAATAAATCCCCATGTTAAGTGCTCTGCACATTTTGGGAATACCACCTTGCTTCTATTTCCCGGCTTTTTCTGTTTGTGAGTTACCGGATGTTTTGAAATTCTGTAACATTGGTTGTTTAAATTAGTGGGGCTGTAGCTCAGCTGGGAGAGCGCATGACTGGCAGTCATGAGGCCAGGGGTTCGATCCCCCTCAGCTCCACCAATAATTCGAAAGGGCGCTTTTAATCCCCATACCTAGTTTACAAATCTTTTGCTTCCTTGTTAATTTTAAATCTCTTTTCTTTTATCATTGCTATTTTGTTGCCCTCCAGCCATGACGACAACGCTTCTTCTTTTTTGATTGAGTAAAAAATATTTTTGTACATATCCTTCTTTGCGGCAAAGTCTTTTATATCCACTTTACTTGCGTCTTTAAATTTCAAAATGACAAAAGTGCCATTGATAACGAGGAGTTTTTCTGGATATGGTTTATTAGCGGAGAGTTGGGAAATTGCTTCTGCCGCATCTCTGCTGTTCCCCAGTTTTGGTATGGCACCGGAGGGTTGGAATAGGCCGGTTTCACTAATTTTAAAGCCTTTTCCACTTACGATTTTGTCCAGTTGTTCTCCGTTTTTTAGGCGATCCAGGATTGATAGAGCTTCTTTCTCGGCCAAAGTAAGCATTTTGCTTTCCACAAAACGCCTTCTGACTTCATTTTCAATATCTTTAAATTTTGGTGTGTAAGCTTGCTTTTTATCGATAATCTTTACAACACAATAGCCATCATCAGCAGAAAGGACTTTGACGATGTCGTTTTTTTGCGATTCCAGAAGAACCGTGGCCAGCTCCTTAACCGTGGCTAATGACTGCGGTGTTTTGTTAATAGGGAAAAAATCTTCACTATAAGTCTTCAAGTTATGTTTAGTGACGTAGGCATCAAAATTGTCTTCCTGATAAATGATATCGTGAACTTTCTTGGCCTCTGTGTAAGCATTTTGCATTCCTCTGGAGGTCTTCAATTCTTTGGCGATGGCCTTTTTTACATCGGCCAGTTGTGATTGCTTACCGTCTTTTGTGCGATATTTATCTCTGAAACGATTATAGTAATCGCGAATTTCGGCATCATTTATAGAATCTTTTGAATACGCATCACTTGCAAAAAAAAGATATTTTATTTTCACCTGTTCCGGGATGCGAAATGTATTGCTATTGTCTTTGAGATAATTTTCCAATTCTTCTGCCGTGGTACTAAAATTACTCTTAACATCCTTGCCGGAAATTTGGACAAAATTAAGATTTATTTTTTGATTTTGCAGAGTGTACAAATCATATATTTCCTGATCAGATATTTTAATTCCTTCACGGACCAGTGATTCAATTTTACTTGCCGTAAGATTGATTCTTTGTGTTGCTTCAAAATCATCAGCGGAAGATTTAGTATATCTGAGCATTTGGTGGTATTTGCGCTCATCAAAGATGCCGTCCGTCTGCAAAGCGGGCATTGATGTGATCGCATTTCTTAATTCGTCGTTGGAAATCTGCAGCTTTAAATCTGTGGCTTTGGCAATGATAATTTGCTGGTTAATTAAATTATCATAAACCTTTTGTTTTAGATTCATCATTTTAATCGCTTCAGGGGTTAGCTTTGAGCCATAGCGAATTTTGACCATATCCAACATTTTTCCATATTCGTTGTGAAACTCTGCTTCACTGATTGCTTTCCCATCGATTATAGCTATGGCATCAGCCATTCTACTACCTCTGTCTGAGCCGAAGTAAAGAACAAAGACTATTATAATAATTATAATTATTGCCAACATGAACCAGCCGCGTGCGTGTTTACGGAAAAACTTTAGCATAAAACCACCTCTATTATGATTATTGAACTATTTAAAAGCATTAAACTCTTCGTTTTACTATTACAGTCATTTGCAAAAAGCAAATACAATTTAAAAATGCATTGATTAGGGTAAGGAAATACTATATACAGAAAAAAGATACAGGTATTCATTAATATTAAAAGGAAAATAACAGGAGGGAAAATGTTGTTCGATTATTTTTTGGGAAAATTTTCTAATGATTTAGCTATTGATCTCGGGACTGCTAATACAATGATTTTTGTTAAGGGCAGGGGGATTGTATTAGATGAACCTTCCGTAGTAGCTGTCCACAAAGATATTAGGGGGATGAAGAAGGTACTTGCTGTCGGCAAAGAAGCAAAAAACATGCTGGGACGTACGCCGGGCAATATAATTGCCATTAGACCGATGCGTGACGGGGTCATTGCTGATTTCGATGTGACGGAAGCAATGCTGAAGCATTTTATTTTGTGTGTCCATAACCGTAAATCGCTTGTGCGTCCGAGGGTTATAGTTGCCGTGCCATCGGGAATAACACAAGTGGAAAGGCGAGCTGTGCGCGAGACAGTGGAATCAGCAGGTGCCAGAGAAATTTACCTGATTGAAGAGCCAATGGCAGCGGCAATTGGTGCCGGTTTGCCTATTTTCGAGCCAACAAGTTCAATGATAGTGGATATTGGTGGAGGGACGACGGAAGTTGCCGTTATTTCTCTTTCGGGTATCGTCTATTCAAATTCCGTCAGGGTTGCCGGTGATAAAATCGATGATGCAATTGTTCTTTACATGAAGCGTAAGTATAGTTTGTTGATTGGAGAAAGAACGGCGGAACTTACTAAAATGGAAATTGGTTGCGCTTACCCTCTGGAAGAAATTAAAACCATGGATATAAAGGGCAGGGATTTGATTTCGGGAATTCCCAAAACTATTGAAGCAAGTTCGGAAGAAATCAGGGAAGCCATAAGCGAACCAGTTACTCTTATTGTTGACGCGATTAAGGAAGCCTTGGAAAACTCTCCGCCGGAACTGGCCGGTGATATTGTTGACCGTGGTATTGTTCTTACCGGAGGTGGGGCACTGCTTAAAAATATTGATTTGCTGCTCAGAGAAGAAACAGGTTTGCCCATAACTATTGCGGATGATCCTTTGTCTGCTGTTGTTAGAGGTGCCGGAATTGCTTTGGACCAACTGGAAGTGCTCAGAGAAATTACCTTTCACGTATAACGCGCAGGGCAATATTATTATTGTTATGATGTCGAGTAGAAAATGCTTTTAAGGAATTATAAGACAGTTATCTTCGTTGTTGCCCTTCTTGCCGCCGCGCTTATCTTGTTATCTTATAATTTAAGGCCTGAAACAGGCACAGGATTTGTGAAAAAAATAGTCTTGGAAGCGGCAGCGCCTGTGCATAATATATTGATCCTTTCCGTCAAAAGTTGCAGTGACGCCTGGTTGCGCTATATCTTTTTAGTTGGCCTGGAGCAAGATAACAGAGATTTGAAAAAGAAAATTAATGAACTTAAAACCGAGTTGATTCTATATCAGGAAGGGTACCTGGAATCGCAGCGGTTAAAAAAACTTCTGGCTCTTAGAGATAGCTATAGTTACCATATTATTTCCGCAAGTGTTATCGGAAGAGAGCCGGCGGCGTTTTCACGGACCATCATGATCAACAAAGGCAGTGCTCAAGGATTAAAGATGGGCATGCCGGTCATCGCGCCTCCGGGATTAGTCGGCCGCCTGACGGATGTATCCTGGCATGTGTCCAAGGTGCTGTTATTTATTGATGAGAGTAGCAACGTTGACGCTATTTTGCAGCGTACACGGACGCAAGGAATCATACGTGGAGACGGTGCCCGTGGATGTGAATTGAAATATATTTTAAAAAATCAGGATGTTAAGGAAGGCGAAGTTGTTGTTTCTTCCGGTATCGGCGGTGTCTTTCCCAAGGGGTTATTGATAGGTGTAATCAGCCGCGCAGATAGACAAGACGCAGGCCTATTTTTAAAAATTAGTGTGACTCCGTTCGTTGATTTTTCCAAGCTAGAAGAAGTGTTGATTTTATCTACGGATGACGGGGGAAACCCATAAAAGATGATCAACTATTTATTGCTGCCTGTCTTGTCAATATTATTGGTGGTGTTTCAAACAGGTATCTCCTATGTATTATTTTCTGGTAAGCTCGTATTGGAAATATCACTGATTGCTCTTATTTACGCAGGATTTCGCTTTGATTTAATTAAAGGGTTGACCTTGGCCTTTGTTTTGGGATTTGTATATGATTGCCTGTCCGGGTCGGTCTTAGGATTATTTACATTCATCTACATGATTATTTTTCTGTGCTCGTTTTTTGTTTCCATAATATTTTCTACCGAAAAGCTTTATTTCATCGCTTTGTTTAGTTTCATTTGTTCTTTTCTGGAAGAGATTCTGATTATTTTATTTTACAATTTGGCCTATGGGATGGATATAGTAAAAAAAACTTCCTTAATGTTTCTCCCTCAGGCTGTATTGATTAGCCTGCTTACTGTTTTTTTGTTTTACCTGATGCATCGGACAGAAGGATTCTTGAATGGAAAAGAATTTAAATCTGCGGAACGGCCCGGAACCATCCGACTTTCTGCAGAAACTTAAGATCGTTGTCGCCTTATTGCTGATTATCTTTTCTGCTTTATTGGTGCGTCTGTGGTATTTGCAAATTATCAAGAGCGGAGAATTAAAACAAAAATCAGAAGATAATGCTGTGCGGTTTCTGAAAATTCAGCCATTGCGTGGTCTGATTAAGGATAGAAATGGCATCGTTCTTGTGGATAATCGTCCTTCGTTCGATGTGCTCTACATGCCCAATAAGGGGAAAGACCATGAGATCGTCATCGAAACCCTTAAAAATATGTACAAAAGCAAATCGCTGGAATTGTCTTATGATCAGCCCTTTCCAAAGAAAGTTAAACCTTATCTGCCGGTAAAATTAGAGAAAGATGTTAGCATGGGCAAGGTAGCTATAGTGGAAACAAATGCTCTGTCATTGCCCGGAGTTTTTGTTGATGTTTCTCCCGTCCGCTTATATCTGGCCGGAGAAATGATGGCACCGATTATTGGTTACACTGGTGAAATAAGCAAAGAAGAGTTGGAAAAAGATAACAACCAACATACCTTCGGTGATATTTTAGGGAAACAGGGCGTGGAAAAATATCTTGATTCGTACATACGAGGCAGTAGTGGTGCGGAATTAGTTGAAGTAAACGCTTATGATAAAGAAATTAAAAATTTAGGACGGATTGAGCCTGTTCCAGGCCATAATGCTGTTTTGACCATTGATGCTGATTTACAGAAAGCCGCTTGGGATGCATTTGCAGGAAAACCCGGTGCGGCAGTTGCCTTGGATCCTCGGGACGGTTCGGTGCTAGCGATGGTCAGTTCGCCTTCCTTCGATCCCAACTTGTTCAATAGTGGAATTCCATATGATATCTGGGGTAAAATGCAAAGCAATCCGCTAAACCCATTATCTAATAAAGCAATTTCCGGACAATATCCGCCGGGGTCAACATACAAATTAATTGTTGCAGTTGCCGCGCTGGAAGAAGGTATTATTACACCTGAGCAAAAGATATTTTGTAATGGTTCTTTTGAATTAGGTAATCGATCGTACCGTTGCTGGAAGTCCAAAGGCCATGGTTATGTTGATCTCCACAAGGCAGTTGTCGAATCTTGCGATGTATATTTTTATACAGTGGGCAAAATGTTAGGAGTGGATAAGATAGCTAAATATGCAAAACTTTTTGGGCTTGGCGAAGTTACCGGTATTGATTTACACCATGAAAAAAGTGGACTGGTACCCACAAAAGAATGGAAGTTGTCCCGGACTAAAGAGATGTGGTTGGCTGGCGAAACAATTTCTATATCAATAGGACAGGGATTCAATCTGTTGACGCCACTGCAATTGGTCAACGCCTACAGCGCTTTTGCTAATGGCGGTATTTTATGGCGGCCTTATATAATAAAACGTATTGAGTTAATTGACGGCAGTATATATAAAGAATTTTTGGCAAGGAAAAAAAGCGAGTTTGCTTTAAGTAAAAGAACGGTTGATATTCTGGGCAAGGCTCTGTGGGGTGTTGTTAATGAAGAGGGTGGTACCGGTTCCGCAGCAAGAAGATTAAATTCGGACGTTTGCGGAAAAACAGGGACTTCCCAGGTTGTGGGTCTGCCTCAAGGCGATAAAGCTCGCCGCGATAAGAAAATTAGCGCTTTTCAAAAAGACCATGCGTTATTTGTATGTTTTGCACCGCTTAATAACCCGGAGATAGCCATAGCTGTAATAGTGGAAAATGCCGGCCATGGGGGATCTGTTGCCGCTCCGATCGCCCGTAAGATATTGGACGCGTATTTTGATGGAAAGAAGAAATTAAAACCTGCGCAAGTTGTGGCGCAACATAATTTGCCGGAGAAATTAAAAAATTAATACCAAGTTGCTTTCAAATAAAATATAAATTTTTGAAAGCTTACTTGGTATTATTACGGGCTATGTTTTTTTCTGTTGCCGGATACTATCTTTATATATTAGGGAAGATAAATGATTTTTTTAAGATTTGATCGACGCATTTTCCAGCATTTTGATTGGACTATTCTTATGCTTGTGCTTGCTATGTGCGCGCTTGGCATTTTAAGTATATATTCAGCTGGTTTTAGTGTTAGTGAAAATAATTTTCCTTTTTACGTGAAACAAATTCAGTGGATTTTGTTAGGTCTTTTTTTTATGAGCATAGCTTATTTAATTGATTATCGCATTATCTGCCAGGCTGCCTATTTAATATACGGCATTTCTATCGTTCTTTTAATAATCGTGTTCTTTTACGGCTATAAAACGCATGGTTCGCAAAGATGGCTATCTGTAGGATTTCTTGCTTTCCAGCCTTCGGAATTAATGAAGCTGTCACTGATTATTGTTTTGGCGCGTTATTTTGACAATCATAACTCTAATGAGCATTACAAGCTAAAAGAACTTTTCATCCCTTTTGCATTGGTTTTTGTACCTTGTTTGCTGATTTTAAAACAGCCGGATTTGGGGACGGCTTTGGTTTTAATACTTCTTTCCGCGTCAATCATTTTTTTTATGGGAGTCAATTGGAGATCTTTCGCCGTAGCTTTGATTTCCGGTTTGATGCTATCTCCAATTGGTTGGTATTTTCTAAAAGCTTATCAAAAAGAAAGATTGCTCACCTTTCTTAATCCGGAACATGATCCTTTAGGTGCTGGTTATCATGTTCTTCAATCAATTATTGCCATTGGTTCAGGAGGCGTTTTCGGCAAGGGTTTTTTAAATGGTTCACAAACCCAGTTAAAATTTTTACCGGAACAGCAAACTGATTTTATTTTTTCTGTGTTTGCGGAGGAATGGGGTTTCATTGGGGCGGTGGTTTTAGCTATCATGTTCATGTCTCTCATTCTTTGGGGATTGAAAATTGCCTTGCATTCTCGAGATTTATTGGGCACAATATTAGCATTCGGTATTACTGCCCTTATTTCGTGGGAAGTATTTATCAACGTTGGCATGGTTTTAGGAGTACTGCCGGTTGTCGGCATTCCGCTTCCTTTTTTAAGTTATGGCGGTTCGGCGATGGTTTGCTTGCTGACAGCAGTAGGATTATTAATGAATGTCAGCGTACGCAGATTTATTTTGAAAAACTAAAATTTAACAGGTTGTGGCCGGAAATAATCCTGCTGAGTGAAAAGTAAGCAATAGAATAACCACTAGGAGAAGAGTATGTGGGAAAAAAAGAGTGAAATTGAAGAAGTTCAAGCTGTTTTGGGCAAAGGTGCAGAGTTTATCGGCAAATTGATTTTTGATGGTGCTGTGCGCATTGATGGTGATTTTCAAGGAGAAATTTACGGGCAGGGCTCATTGGAAATTGGCGAAGGGGCACTGGTTAAAGCCAATATAGCGGTCAAGGCTATTTATATAGGCGGTGACGTTCAGGGCAGCATTGAAGTAAAAGAAAAAATCAACATTAACTCCACAGGGAAATTTTATGGTGACGTCCACACACCGATATTTGTTATGGAAGAGGGAGCTTTGTTTGATGGGCGATCGTGTATGGTGTCAGCCGTAGAAGAAAAAGTAAAAGTACATTCAGTCGACTGATAACGTGTAAGTGCTTGTTCTACAAAAGATAATGATTTTTTGTAAAAATTTAGACCGGCAGTCATAAAAAAGCTTGACAAGCAAATATTGTTATGATTAGTAACCTTCGCTTTTTATTTCAGGGTGCGTTTTTGAGTTACGATTTCTTAAGTGTTGTCAAATCAGCGCATGTGAAACGTAAGAAAGTTTAAGTTTTCGTGGGTAGCCATATTCACGGAAGCATCCGAGTTTAATAAAGCTCACGAACTCGGGTTTTTATTTTGTAATGTATGAGGTAAGTTGTGGTTACTGTAATTCCTGATTATACTATCTTCGTTCAAATAGTTACTTTCCTGGCGCTAATTTTTATTCTTAACATTCTTCTTTATAAACCGATTCTCGCAATTATTGATCGTCGTAAAAAGCAACTCGAAGAATTGGAAAATGAAATCAAGTTGTTTAACGATTCCGTTGATAAGCGTGTTGCAGAATACGATGAAAAACTCAAGCTTGCCAAAACCAATGCTTCCGAAATAAAGAAGGAAATAGTAAAAGAGGGAGCGGATAAGGCTAAAAGTATTGTTGACGCGGTGCGCAACGAAATCCCTTTGATGGCACAGGAATTTCAGAAAAAAATGGATAAGGAAATTATGGCCGCGCGGCAAATTCTGGAAGGCCAGTCCAAGAGATTATCAATGGAGATAGCAACGAAAGTTCTGGGGAGAAACGTTCAATGAAAAATCTCTTCAAGTCAATATCGGGTTTATTGATATCGCTTATGTTGATACTTTTAATTGCGGTAAATTCTGTTTATGCCTCCGGTGGTTCTGAAGGTGGTTATACAAAGACACAGTGGTTTGAATTTGCATGGAAGACATTAGACGTTATTATTCTTGGCGGTTTTCTTTATTGGATGCTGGCCGCCAAGATAAAAGAATTTTTTGTCGGGCGACGTCAGGATATTAAAGATTCAATGGAAAATGCCAAAAGGGAAAAGACCGAGTCGGAGAAAAAATACCGGGAGTATTCAGAAAAGATTGATAAAGCCTCTCACGAAATTGACGGCATAATTGATATGATCAAGGCTCAGGGAGTTACAGAAAAGCAAAAAATTATTGAAGATGCAGGTAAAGTTGCGCAGAAGATGAAGGAAGACGCTCAGGCTCGCATTGATCAGGAGTTTAATAAGGCTTCTTACCAGCTTCGTTCCGAGGCGGTATCGCTCTCCGTTTTGATGGCAGAAGAAATATTGAAAAAGAATATTACCGCTCAGGATCATGAGGTTATGGTCAGGGAATATATGGATAAGGTGGTGAACAAAAATTGATCAGCAATATTTCCAAACGTTATGCCCGGGCTTTTTTTGAAATTGCTACTGAAGGAAAGCAAATAGAGAAATATTATGGCGAGCTTAATCAATTTGCTTTAATTATTTCCCAGAATAAAGACTTGGGAAATTTTTTAGCTAATCCCGTTTTTGATCAAGAAAGTAAAAAGGGTGTAGTGGTAAACATTATAGGCAAATTGAAACTTTCCGTTATGACGGTCAATTTTTTGAAATTACTGGTCGATAAAAAAAGAATCGATGTTCTGTCGGACATCGTCTTTTTCTACAGGCAATTAATGGACGAATCACTCAAGAAAGTAAGAGTAAATTTAAAAACAGCATTTCCACTTTCGAGCGAAATGCAGAATTACATCACCTCGAGCCTGGAGAAAGTAACAGGCAAAAAAGTGGAAGTATCCGTGGAAAAAGACCCCGGTCTTTTAGGGGGCATAGTAATTGGTGTTGGCGATACTCTTTATGATGGCAGCATCAGAAACCAACTGAACAATATGAGGAATCTCTTAGGGGAGGCAAGATAAGGCATGGAAACAATCAAAGCGGAAGAAATTAGTCAAATTATTTCCGAGCAAATTAAAAGCTATGAGA